>WNGB01009042.1_pt1 | contig 17173 bp, 20 predicted proteins | sample 5400681 | NCBI WGS metagenome assembly WNGB01 (sample SAMN13153367, study PRJNA577476) | soil metagenome | isolation source: 115 cm soil or saprolite under grassland replicate 2 | place: USA:California | collected 2016-06-15 | reverse complement strand
CGTCAGGGCGGTGTTCGAGGAATGTTCGGGGCGGATGTGGCCGTACGCGCCGCCGCCCGACTCCCACCGGCGGGGCCGGGCGGGCCACGGGGGCCGACGAGCGGCGGCGGGCGGACCGGCCGGGGTCGGCGGGTCGGTCACACCGCGGGTCGGTCAGGCCGTGGGGTCGTCCCCCCGGTCGAGGGCGTCCCAGAGGCCGGCCGCGGTGGGTCGGCCGGCCGGGCGGGCGGCCGGCCGGGCGTCGAGCGGGCGGCTGGCCGGCGCGTCGTACCGGCCCGACATCGCGGGCCACCGCCGGCCCCGGACCGCGGCGCCCGTACCGGCGGCGGCCAGCAGCAGCCCGCCGACCGCGGCCAGCCCCGGCCACACCGGCTGCGCCCGCGGCTGCACGGGCCGGGCCAGGTCGCGGCCGGGCAGCGGCCCGCGGCCGGCCAGCAGGCCCTCGGTGGCGGCGCCGGAGGGGGCGGCCAGGTGCGGTACGGCGGCAACCACCACGGCAGCCCCGGCCAGCGCGAGCACAGCGCCGAGCAGCACCCGGCCGCGGCCCCGGGTGGCGACCAGCCCGACCAGCGCGGCCAGCCCGACCAGCCCGAGCGCGGGAACCAGCGGCACCAGGCTGCGACCGGCCACCGCCACCGTCGCGTCGGCCAGCGGACGGGCGCGCGGCACCGTGACCCGTACCCAGGCCGGCGCCGAGGCGGCCAGGGCCAGCACCGCGCCGACCAGGCAGAGCCCGAGTGCGCCCAGCAGCTCGCGGCGCGCCGCCGGTACCCCCCGGGCGGTCGCCTCGCCGGCGCTGGCCTCGCTGCCGGTCGCCTCACTGCCGGTCACCTCGCTACCGGCCGCCCCGCCGCCGGCGCTGGCCTCACTGCCGGTCACCTCGCTACCGGTCACCTCGCCGCCGGTCACCCCGCCGCCGGTCACCCCGCCGCCGGCGCTGGCCTCACTGCCGGTCACCCCGCCGCCGGCGCTGGCCTCGCCGCCGGTCGCCTCGCCGCCGGTCGGCTCCCGAGCCGCCGGCATCAGGCGTGCCCGGCCTGACGCTGGGCTGGGGTGACCGGCAGCACTCTTGTGTCGAAGCAGGTGCGGTCCCCGGTGTGGCAGGCCGCCCCGACCTGGTCCACCTTGACCAGGACCGCGTCCCCGTCGCAGTCCAGAGCCACCGACTTCACCCACTGCTGGTGTCCCGAGGTGTCGCCCTTCACCCAGTACTCCGAGCGGCTGCGCGACCAGTAGGTGCACCGGCCGGTGGTCAGCGTGCGGTGCAGCGCCTCGTCGTCCATCCAGCCGACCATCAGTACCTCGCCGGTGTCGTACTGCTGGGCGACGGCGCAGAACAGCCCGTTGGCGTCGCGCTTGAGCTGCGCGGCCAGCGCGGGGTCGAGGTGGGACGGGCGGGCCGCGTTCGGGGGGGACATGCGGTCCATTGTGCCGAGCGGCGGTCCGCCGCCCGCGGCCCGGTCACGGGCCGCCGGCGGTACCGTCAGCGTGGCCCGGCGGTGGCCGCCTTGGCCGAGCCGGTGAACAGCAGCACCACGACCGCGATGCAACTGGCCAGGAACAGCAGCGGGAAGACCGGGTTCTCGTCGTTGTTCAGCGAGGAGATGGTGGCCAGCACCCAGAACACCGCGAAGATGATCTCCACCACGATGCTGGCGATACGGCAGCCGTTCGACCGCCTCATGGTCAGCGCGGCCAGCACGATCATGGCTGCCGCGACCAGGAGGATGACCAGTCCGATCACCACCGCGACCGTCTTGACGTTGTCTGTGTTCTCGGTGATCCCGGCGTCCCGGAGGATGTCGCTGAGCGCGCTGGCCACCGCGACGAAGACGATCCCGATGATGAGCCAGAACGCGGACTGCACGATCTGGATGACTCCCGCGGTGACCAGCGAGCCCGACGACGGGCGCGGCCCGCCCGGCCCCCCGTACCGCGGCGGGCCGTACGGAGGCTGACCGTAGGGCTGCTGCCCGTACGGGGGTGGCCCGCCGTACTGCGGTTGCCCGTGCTGCTGCCCGTACGGGGGCTGCCCGTACTGCGGTTGCCCGTACTCGGGCTGCCGGTGCTGCTGACCCTCAGGCTGCCCGTACAGCGGTTGCCCGTACTCGGGCTGCCGCTGCTGCTGACCCTCAGGCTGCCCGTACAGCGGCTGGGTGTACTGCGGCTGTCCCTGCTGCCCGGGCTGCTGGCCGGGCTGCTGGCCGGGCTGCTGGCCGGGCTGCTGGCCGGGCTGCTGGCCGGACTGTTGGCCGGGCTGGCCGTACGGGTTGCTCCACGGGTCGTTCGGACTGGTCATCTCCGCACCTCACTGCCGCGCTCCATCGCCAGTGCCCCTCCGGACAGCCGGTCGAGGTAGCTGCCAAGCATGGCACCCGGATCCTCCCAGGTGGTGCATTTTCCACGGAACCTGCCCGGCGCGGCACCGGCGCGGCACCGGGGTGTCGGCGGGGTGTCGCCAGGGTGTCGCGACATGTCGCTGGCGTGTCGCCCCTTGTGCCGCGGACCGCCCGCCCGCTACAGTAATTCAACATCGTTGATTTAGGGGGCAAGATGGCTGACAACGCCGTCGAGGTGCGCAGCCTCGTGGTCGACCGCGGTGGCCGGCCGGTCCTGCGCGGACTCGACTTCGCCGTGCCGACCGGGTCGATCACCGGGCTGCTCGGCCCGAACGGGAGCGGCAAGACCACGCTGATGCGCTGCCTGGTCGGCGTGCAGCGGACCGTCTCGGGCGAGGTCACCGTGCTCGGGCTGCCGGCCGGCAGCGCTCCGCTGCGGTCCCGGGTCGGGTACGTGACGCAGGCGCCCAGCGTGTACGGCGACCTGTCGGTACGGGACAACGCGCGGTACTTCGCCGCGCTGGCCGGCGTGCCGGCCAGCGGCATCGACCCGATGCTCACCGCGGTAGGGCTGGCCGACCACGCCGACTCGCTGGTACGCAACCTGTCCGGCGGGCAGCGCTCGCGCGCGTCGCTGGCCTGCGCGCTGCTCGGCGAGCCGGAGTTGCTGGTGCTGGACGAGCCGACCGTCGGCCTGGACCCGCTGGTGCGCCGCGACCTGTGGCAGTTGTTCGCGGACCTGGCCGCTCGCGGCACCACCCTGCTGGTGAGCAGCCACGTGATGGACGAGGCGCGCCGCTGCGAGCGGATCGTGCTGCTGCGCGAGGGCCGGCTGGTGGCCGACGACTCCCCCGACGCGATCCGCGCCCGCACCGGCACCTACGACATGGACGAGGCGTTCCTGCGCCTGGTCGAGGAAGAGACGGTGGCGTCATGAACCCGAGGGCGACCCTGGCCACCACCCGCCGGGTGCTCGGCCAGCTCCGCAACGACCCGCGCACCATCGCGCTACTGCTGGTGGCGCCCTGCATGCTGATCACCCTGTTCAAGTACGTCTTCCAGAACTCACCGGCCGTCTTCGACCGGGTGGGCCTGCCGATGCTCGGCATCTTCCCGATGGTGACCATGTTCCTGGTGACGGTGGTGGCCATGGTCCGGGAGCGCACCAGCGGCACCCTGGAGCGGCTGCTCACCACCCCGCTGAGCAAGCTCGACCTGCTGCTCGGGTACGCGCTGGCCTTCGGGCTGGTCGCGCTGGTCCAGGCCTCGGTGGCGTCCGCACTGGCGCTGGGCCTGCTCGGGCTGGACGTGCAGGCGGGGGTGGGCGTGGTGCTGCTGGTCGCGGTGGTGAACGCGCTGCTCGGCGTGGGGCTCGGCCTGTTCCTGTCCGCCTTCGCGCAGAGCGAGTTCCAGGCGGTGCAGTTCATGCCGGCCGTGCTGCTGCCCCAGTTGCTGCTGTGCGGGCTGCTCACCCCGCGGGACCGGATGCCGGGCTGGCTGAGCGCCATCTCCGACGTGCTGCCGCTGTCGTACGGGGTCGACGCGCTGGTCAACGCCGGCATCACGCCGGGGGTAACCTCCACGCTGGTGTCCGACATCGGCATCGTGATCGGCTGCGTGGTCGCCGCGCTGGCGCTCGGCGCCGCCACGCTGCGCCGCCGTACCGCATGACGGCAGACCGTTCCGCCGCCCACGGGCCGGCCCCCGCGCACGGGCCGGCCCCCGCCGACGGGTCCGCGGCCGCCGCGGCCACCCGGGGCTCCGCCGCCCACGGGCCGGCCGCCGCCCGGGGTTCCGGCGGGCGCCGCCGTGGGCGGCCGGCGGGCGGCGGCAACACCCGGGACGACGTGCTGGCCGCGGCCCGCCGGGTGTTCGCCGAGCGGGGGTACGAGGGCGCCACGCTGCGGGCCATCGCCGGGCAGGCGGGGGTGGACCCGGCGATGGTGCGGCACTTCTTCGGCGACAAGGACGGGCTGTTCCGGGCCGCGCTGCACCTGCCGTTCGATCCCGCTCCGGCGCTGGCCGCGCTGGTCGCCGAGGGCAGGGAGGGGCTGGGCGAGCGGCTGGTCCGGTTCTTCCTGTCGGTGTGGGAGGGCGGCGACGGGCCCAGCCCGTTCGTGGCGTTCCTGCGCGGGGCGGCCGACCACGAGGACTCCCGGACGATGCTGCACGACCTGCTGAACCGCCTGCTGTTCCCGGCGCTGAGCAGCGCGCTGGACGACCCGGACGCGCTGCTGCGGGTCACCCTGTGCGGCAGCCAGATGGTCGGGCTGGGCATGGCGCGGTACGTCGTCGGGGTGGAGCCGCTGGCCTCGCTGCCGGCGGAACGGCTGGTCCAGCTGTACGGCCCGACCCTGCAGCGCTACCTCACCGACGAGCTGCCCGGACCGGGTCCCTAGGATCGCAGTTGTGACCAGCCACGCCGCCGCCGAGCGGATCGCGCTGTGCGACCTGCTCGAGACCCTCGGCCCGGACGCCTCGACACTGTGCCAGGGCTGGGACGCCCACGACCTGGCCGCGCACCTGGCCGTGCGGGACCGCAACTACCTGGCCGCGCCCGGGTACCTGCTGTCCTCGCTGGCCGACCACACCGCGAGGATCGAGCGGGAGTACCGCGCGGCGCACAGCTTCTCCGAGTGCGTGCAGGTGGTGCGCAGCGGCCCGCCCGCCTGGGGACCGGTGGGCATGCCGGTGGTGCGCGAGTCGGTGAACCTGCTGGAGTACGTGATCCACCACGAGGACGTGCGGCGCGCCCAGCCGGGCTGGCAGCCGCGCGCGGTGCCGCCCGAGCTGGCCGACGCGGTGTGGTCCCGGCTGCGGATCGTGGGCCGGATGCTGTTCCGCAAGGCACCGGTGGGCGTGCGCATGCAGCGCAACGGCGGCGAGCCCACCCGGGTTCGCTCCGGCACCCCGGAGGTCACCGTGGTGGGCGAGCCGATCGAGCTCGCGCTGCTCGCCTACAACCGCCGCGACGTGGCCAGGGTGGAGTTCGAGGGCGACGCCGACGCGGTCAACCGGCTACGGGTCGGCCCGCTCGGCCTCTGAGCGGAGCAGGCCCTGCCGGCTGTCAGGTCACGGTTGGGGGAGGCACCCGCGGGACCTGGCCCCGAGTCGGTTCCATGACCTGGTAGCTGGCGAGCTTGGCGGCCACCCGGGCCAGCTCGGCGTCGTCCAGCAGCCGCGGCGGGGCGCCCGTGGACAGCACCCGCAGCGCCACCTCGCACAGCCACTCCAGGTACACGGCCCGGTCGTACGCCTGCGCCAGGCTCGCCCCCACGGTGACCGCCCCGTGGTTGGCCAGCAGGCAGCCGGTCCGGTCCGCCAACGCGGCCGCGGCGTTCGCGGCCAGCTCGGCGCTGCCGTAGGTGGCGTAGGGCGCCACCGGCACCAGGCCGCCGAACATCGCCGTGTAGTAGTGCACCGGCGGCACCGCCTGCACCAGGCAGGACAGCGCGGTGGCGGCGACCGGGTGGGTGTGCACCACCGCGGCCGCGCCGGTCGCGGCGTACACCGCCAGGTGCAGCGGCAGCTCGGAGGTGGGCGCCAGCGACGCCTCCACCGGCTGGCCGCCCAGCCGGTGCACCCCCACCTGCCCGGCCGCCAGCGTCTCGTACCGCACGCCCGTCGGGGTGACCGCGACGAGATCGCCGGCCCGCACGCTGACGTTGCCCGCGGTGCCGACCACCAGCCGGTCGGCCACCAGCCGCCGGCCGGCGTCGGCCACCGCCGCCCGTTCCGGCGCCAGCAGCATCAGCGGACCGGGTAGCCGGCGGCGCGCAGGGCCCGCTTCGCGTCGCCGATCCGGAGCGTGCCGAAGTGGAAGACGCTGGCCGCGAGCACCGCGTCCGCGCCGGCGGCCACCGCGGGCGGGAAGTCGCCCGCGGTGCCGGCTCCCCCGCTGGCCACGACCGGGACGGTCACCGCGGCGCGCACCGCCCGGATCAGCTCGGTGTCGAAGCCGGCCCGGGTGCCGTCGGCGTCCATCGAGTTCAGCAGGATCTCGCCGGCCCCGAGTTGCTGGCCGCGGATCGCCCACTCCACCGCGTCGATGCCGGTGCCGCGCCGCCCGCCGTGCGTGGTCACCTCGAAGTGCCGGCCGGCGCGGCCGCCCGGGCCCGGGTGCCCAAGGCGGCGGACGTCCAGCGACAGCACCAGCACCTGCGACCCGAACCGCTGCGCGATCTCGGAGATCAGCTCCGGCCGGGCCACCGCCGCGGTGTTCACCCCGACCTTGTCCGCCCCCGCCCGCAGCAGAGCGTCCACATCGGACACCGACCGCACCCCGCCGCCCACGGTGAGCGGGATGAACACCTGCTCCGCGGTGCGGCGCACCACGTCGTAGGTGGTCTCCCGGTTGCCCGAGGACGCGGTCACGTCCAGGAACGTCAGCTCGTCGGCGCCCTCCGCGTCGTAGACCCGGGCCATCTCCACCGGGTCTCCGGCATCCCGCAGGTCGGTGAAGTTGACGCCCTTGACCACCCGCCCGGCGTCCACGTCCAGGCACGGAATAACCCTGACCGCGACGCTCATCCGCTCGGCTCCGCGCTCGCTCCGCTCCTCGGGCCGCCGTCACGTCCCGCCGTCGGGTCCGGTCCGGGAAGCGGCCCTGCGATGCTCACTCGCTGTCGCCTCGCCCGGCTCATCCGCTCGGCTCCGCGCTCGAGTGCCTCATCCGGCCGGCTCCCGGTAGGCCTCGACCTCGATCTCCACCAGCATCTTCGGGTCGAGCAGCGCGCAGACCTGCACCATGGTGGCGGCCGGGCGCACGTCGGCGAAGAACTCCCCGTGCACCCGGCCCACCGCCGTACCGTCCCGGGCGATGTCGGTGACGTACATCCGGGTGCGCACCACGTCCTGCCGCGACAGGCCGGCCTTCTCCAGCGCGTCCAGCGCGGTACGCAGCGCCGCCCGGGCCTGCCACGCCGCGTCCGTGGGGTGCCGCACCTGGCCGTCCACAGTGGACGTACAGCCGGAGACCAGCACCCACGGGCCGGCCACCACGGCTCGCGAGTACCCGAACGCATCCTCCCAGGGGCCGCCGGATCCGATCCGCTCGATCATTGCCCGATCACCTGATCCGATCCGCTCGATCATTGCCCGATCACCTGATCCGATCCGCTGGACCATTGCCCGATCACCTGGTCGCCTCCAGTGCCTCCGGCAGCGTGAACGCCCCGCTGTAGAGCGCCTTTCCCACGATCGCGCCCTCCACCCCGAGCGGCACCAGCGCCGCGACCGCGCGCAGGTCGTCCACTGTGGACACTCCGCCGCTGGCGACCACGGGGGCGTCGGTGCGTGCGCAGACCTCGCGCAGCAGGTTCAGGTTCGGGCCGGTCAGGGTGCCGTCGCGGCGCACGTCGGTGACCACATAGCGGGCGCAGCCCTCCCTGTCCAGCCGCGCCAGCACCTCGTACAGGTCGCCGCCGTCCCGGGTCCAGCCGCGGGCGGCCAGCGTGGTGCCGCGCACGTCCAGCCCCACCGCGACCCGGTCCCCGTGCTCGGCGATCACCTTGGCGCACCAGGCCGGGTCCTCCAGCGCGGCGGTGCCGATGTTCACCCGGGCGCAGCCGGTGGCCAGCGCGGCGGCCAGCGACGCGTCGTCCCGGATCCCGCCGGACAGCTCCACGTGCACATCCACCCCCCCCACCACCTCGGCCAGCAGCGCGGAGTTCGAGCCGCGGCCGAACGCGGCGTCGAGATCGACCAGGTGGATCCACTCCGCGCCACCGCGCTGCCACTCCAGCGCCGCGGCCAGCGGGTCGCCGTACCCGGTCTCGCTGCCGGCCTCGCCCTGCACCAGCCGGACGGCCTGCCCACCGGCGACGTCCACCGCGGGCAGCAGGATCAGGTGGTGACTCATCGGGTGCTCCGGTCCAGGAAGAGGGTGACCACGGCGGGGGTGACCAGGATGGCCGCCAGCAGCGCGGCGATCCGCGGCCCCCAGGTGCTGGTGTTGGCCCACACGAGCACAAAGACCGCGAGCAGCACCGCCAGGACCACCCCGCGCTGGGTGCGGGTGCGCCGGCTGTACCGCTGGCCGGGCGAGAACGGCAGCACCGACCGCGCCACCCGCCGCGGCCACCCCCGGCGGCGCCGCCGGGCGGCCAGCTTCGCGGCCCGGGCCCGGGACTCCTCGGCCCGCCGGGCCGCCACGGCCTGCCGCTCGGCGCGGCGCCGCGCACGCTCCCTGCTCACCGGCGGCCGCCCCGCAGCCGGCCGAACAGCCGCCTGAGCAGGTCGGCGAGCAGCGTGCCGGTTCCGCGGCCGAGCCGGGACGACCGGCTCGGCCGCGGGTAGCGCCGGGTGGCACGACGCCGGCGCCGGCGTCTGGCGGTCATCGCAGCGCCTCCGTCCAGTTGGCCAGCAACTGCGCGCCGGCGTCGCCCGACTTCTCCGGGTGGAACTGGGTCGCGGCCAGCACACCCGACTCCACCGCGGCCACGAACGGCTCGCCGTGCTCGGTCACGCTGACCAGCCCGTCGGTTGCGGTCGCCGCGTAGGAGTGCACGAAGTAGAACCGCTCCTGCTCGACGCCGCGGAACAGCACCGACCCGGCCGCGGCCGCCACCGTGTTCCAGCCCATGTGCGGCAGCACCGGGGCGGTCAGCCGGTGCACCGTCCCGGGCAGCAGCCCGATCCCGGCGGTGTGCACGCCGTGCTCGTCGCCGGCCTCGAACAGCACCTGCATGCCCACGCAGATGCCCAACACCGGCAGCCGCTGCGACACCCGCTTGCGCACCACCTCGGCGCCGTCGGCGTACCCCTGCGGGCCACCCGTACCCAGGCGGGACAGTTGCGCCATGCACGCGGCGAACGCGCCGACCCCGGGCAGCACCAGGCCGTCGGCGGCAAGCGCTGCGTCGGCGTCCGCGGTCACCTCCACCTCGGCGCCGGCCCGGGCCAGCGCCCGCTCGGCGGACCGGATGTTGCCGGAGCCGTAGTCGAGGACCACCACCCGCGGTTTCACCGCCCGGCTCCGCGCCCGCTCCGCACCTGCACCCACCTCGCCTCGTTTCTCACTACCCGGCTCCACGCCCGCTGCGCACCTGCACCCCGGGGCCGCGGCTCGGCCCGAGCACCATCGTCGGTCCGCCGGGCGACCCTGCCATGCTGACTCGCCGTCGCCTCGCGTCTCACAGCACGCCCTTCGTACTCGGCACGCCCGGCGTCCTCGGGTCCACCGCGGTCGCGTCCCGCAGCGCCCGGGCCACCGCCTTGAACTGCGCCTCCACGATGTGGTGCGCGTCCCGGCCGGACAGCACCCGCACGTGCAGCGCGATCCGGGCGTGGTGCGCGAACGACTCCCAGACGTGCCGGGTCAGCGTGGTCGCGTACACCGGGCCGACCAGCGGCGCCATCCCGTCCGGCTCCTCGTGCACCACGTACGGCCGGCCGGACAGGTCCACCGCGGCCTGCACCAGGCATTCGTCCAACGGCACCAGCGCGTCCCCGAACCGGCGCAGCCCGGCCTTGTCGCCGAGCGCGGCGCCGAACGCCTCGCCCAACGCGATCGCGGTGTCCTCCACGGTGTGGTGCGCGTCGATGTGCAGGTCGCCCCTGGTGCGCACCACCAGGTCGAACCCGCCGTGCCTGGCGAGCTGCGCGAGCATGTGGTCGTAGAACCCGATACCGGTGTCCACTGTGGACACTCCGGTCCCGTCGAGGTCCACCTCGACCAGCACCGACGTCTCGCCGGTCTCCCGCTCGACCCGACCGGTCCGGTCAGCCATCGGCCCCCCTCCCTGCCCCATTGTTCCCGGCGATCAACCCGCCGGCCCGGTGATCGCCGGCGAGCTCGGCAAGGGCGGCCAGGAAACCGTCCACTTCGGACGGTGTGCCCGCGGTGACCCGCAACCAGCCCGGCAGGCCGACGTCGCGGACCAGCACGCCGCGCTCCAGCAGTGCCTGCCAGGCCGCCCCGGAGTCCCGGAACCGCCCGAACAGCACGAAGTTCGCGTCGCTGGGCACCGAGGTCAGCCCCAGCCCCGGCAGCGCGGCCACGATCCGGTCCCGCTGCGCCTTGATACTGTCCACAGTGGACAGTAGCTCGGCGGTGTGCCGCAGCGCCGCCCGGGCCACCGCCTGGGTGAGCGCGGACAGGTGGTACGGCAGCCGGACGAGCTGCACCGCCTGGACCACCGCCGGGTTCGCGGCCAGGTAGCCGACCCGCAGCCCCGCCATCGCGAACGCCTTCGACATCGTCCGGGTGACCACCAGCCGGGGGCGGCCGGGCAGCAGGCGCAGCGCACTGGGCGTGCCGGCCCGGGCGAACTCCACGTACGCCTCGTCCACCACCACCATGCCCCGGGCGGCGTCGCACACCGCCTCGATCACGTCCAGCCCGAGCGCGGTGCCGGTGGGGTTGTTCGGCGAGCAGCAGAACACCACGTCCGGGGCGTGCTCCTTCACCTGCGCCACCGCGCGGGCCGCATCGACGGTGAAGTCGCCCTCCCGCATCCCGTCCAGCCAGGCGGTGCCGGTACCGGCCGCGATGATCGGGTGCATCGAGTACGACGGGGTGAAGCCGAGCGCGGTGCGGCCGGCGCCGCCGAACGCCTGCAGGACCTGCTGCAGGACCTCGTTCGACCCGTTGGCCGCCCAGGTGTGCTCCGCCGTGAGGCCGTGGCCGAGGTACGCCGCCAGGTCGGTGCGCAGCGCGGTCGCGTCCCGGTCCGGGTACCGGTTCAGCCCGGCGGCCTCCGCGCGGGCTGCGGCCACCACGTCCGCCACCAGCGCGGCCGGCATCGGGTAGGAGTTCTCGTTGGTGTTCAGCCGGATCGGCACGTCGAGCTGCGGCGCCCCGTACGGCGTCCGGCCGCGCAGCTCGTCCCGGATCGGCAGGTCGGCCGCGTTCATCCGCCCGGCCCCGCGCCCGCGCTCACGCCCGTACCCGGATCTGGACGGCGTCGACGTGTGCGGCCAGGTCCTCGGCCCCGCCCAGCGCGCGGATGTGCGGCTCCACCGCGGCCAGCGCCTCCCGGCTGCAGGTGACCACGTGGATGCCGCGCAGGTAGGACTGCACCGACAGGCCGCCGGTGTGCCGGGCGGTGCCGCCGGTGGGCAGCACGTGGTTGGAGCCGGCCAGGTAGTCGCCCAGGCTGACCGGGGCGTACGGGCCGACGAAGATGGCGCCGGCGTTGCGCACCCGGGCGGCCACCGCGGGGGCGTCCGCGGTGATCACCTCCAGGTGCTCCGGCGCCCACTCGTCGATCACCGCCAGGCCGGCGTCCAGGTCGTCCACCAGCACGTGCGCGGACTGCCCGGCCAGCGCCGCCTCGACCCGCCCGCGGTGCCTGGTCCGCGGGACCTGGGCGGCCAGCTCGGCGTCCACCGCGTCCGCCAGCGCGGCGTCCGGGGTGACCAGCAGGCAGGCGGCCAGCTCGTCGTGCTCGGCCTGCGCGACCAGGTCCGCGGCCAGGTACGCCGGCTCGGCGGTGCCGTCGGCCAGGATGCCGATCTCGGTCGGGCCCGCCTCGGAGTCGATGCCCACCACGCCCTTGACCAGCCGCTTGGCGGCGGCCACGTACACGTTGCCCGGGCCGGTCACCAGGTCGACGCGGGGGCACTCGTCGGTGCCGTACGCGAACATCGCCACCGCCTGCGCGCCGCCGACCGCGTACACCTCCTCCACGCCGAGCAGCGCCGCCGCGGCCAGCACCGCGGGGTGCGGCAGGCCCCCGCCGTGCCAGCCCGGGACACCAGGACCGGAGCCGGCCCGGGGAGGCGACGCCAGGGCCAGCGACTCGACGCCGGCCACCTGCGCGGGCACCACGTTCATCACCACGCTGGACGGGTACGCCACCAGGCCGCCGGGCACGTAGAGCCCCACCCGGCGCACCGGCACCCACCGCTCGGTCACCGTCGTGCCCGGCGCCACCTGGACCGTGTCGGCGGTGCGGCGCTGCGCGGCGTGCACCGCCCGGGTCCGGCGGATCGCCTCCTCCAACGCGGCCCGCACCGCCGGGTCCAGCCCGGCGAGCGCCTTCTCCAGCGCCTCGGCCGGCACCCGCGCCCGCGCCAGCTCCACCCCGTCGAACCGCGCGGTGAGCTCCCGCACCGCCGCCGAGCCGCGCTCGCGTACCGCGTCGCAGATCGGCCGGACCGCGTCGGCGGCGGCCTCCGGGTCCAGCGCGGCCCGGGGCAGCACCCCGCGCAGGTCGGCGGCCCGGCCGGGCACGGAGCCTCGCAGGTCGATACGGCGGAGCACGGCACACCTTCCGGTACGCAGAACGGGACCGATGTCGCTGGCGGAACCCAAGGGTAACGAGCGGGTGCCGGGGCGGCGTTCTAGGCTGGCACCGTGGTCGAGAGCCTTCCACTGTTCCCGCTGCAGATGGTGCTGTTCCCGGGCGTGCTGTTACCGCTGCACGTGTTCGAGGAACGCTACCGGGAGCTGGTGCGCGCGCTGCTGGCCGGCGAGGCGGAGAACCAGTGGTTCGGCGTGGCGGCCATCCGGCAGGGCATGGAGGTGGGGCCGGACGCGGCCACCGCGCTGCACCGGGTCGGCTGCAGCGCCGAGCTGCGCCAGGTGAACCGGCACCCGGACGGGCGGTACGACATCCTGAGCGTGGGGCGGCGGCGGTTCCGGCTGCTCGGCGTGGACACCGTCTCCCGGCCGTACCCGGTGGGCACCGTGGAGTGGCTGCCGGACGAGGACGCGTCGGCTCCGGCGGACGGCCCGACCGCAGCGCGGGCGCAGGAGCTTGCCGACGCGGTGGGTACCGCGTTCGCGGCGTACCTGAACGCGGTGGCGGCGGCCCGCGGGCTGCGCGGCCAGCCGCAGCCGATGCCGGGGAACCCGACCGCGCTGTCGCACCTGGCGGCCTCCGCGGCGCTGCTCACCCTGGACGACCGGCAGGCGCTGCTGGAACAGCCGGGCACCGTGCACCGGCTAGCGGCCACGCTGTCGCTGCTGCGCCGGGAGACCATGATGCTGCGCACGCTGCGGGTGGTGCCGGCCCCGCTGTCCGAGCTGCCCGCGCCCACCGCCCTGAACTGACCACCGCCCTGAACCGCCCACCGCCCTGAACCGCCCACCGGCGTGGCGGCCCGGCTCAGTCGTTGCCCAGATCGTCGCGCTCGGCGAACCCGACCAGGATCAGGTACACCACCACCGCGGCGAACGCCTCCACCACCACCGCGGCCTGGGCCTTGAGCCGGACCGGGAACAGCACCGTGGCGCCGATCTGCTGCAGCGCGCTGCGGGTCAGCTCCGGGGTCAGCCACTCGCCGAACACCCGGGCCACGAGCGCGCCCGCGACCCCGCCGACGGCCAGCGCGACCGGCATCAGCCAGCCGCGGCCGGACCGGGGCAGCCAGGCCAGCACTCCGGCCAGCAGCCCGATCGCCAGGGTGATGAAGAAGTACCAGCCGTCGTCGGCCACGAAGACCTCCGACTCCGGCCGGGCCCGGACCGCCTGGCCCACCTTCACCACCTGGAACGGCGCGGCCGGCCGCGGGTAGGCCCCCGGGTACGGGTACCCGGCAGGGTGGGCGCCGTTCGGGGAGGGGGGCGGGTGCCCGGAGAACGACTCCGGCTCGAACCGGCCGGCCGGCACGCGGTCGGGCGGACCCTGGAGGCCCGACTGCTCGCCCGGCTCGCGCGCTGCGTCATCCATCGGTCTCCTTCCGGCCCCTCCCTCCCTAGTCTGTCAGGCCCACCCCGCCGGCACCCTCTGGGCGGACCAGGCGGCCCAGCCAAGACCATGACCGGCCACAGTGTGGGAGCCCGATCAACGCTCGGGCGGGGCAGCGGCGGTGGTCGACCAAGGTGGTGGCCAGCCAGCCGTTTGCCTTTGCCGCCTGTGGCCTGGAACACCGCCCGCAGTTGCTCCTTGAGCAGGTGGGCACGGTAGAGAGCCTTGTTCGGCGTGGCGATCCCAGCCAGCTCGCGCCGCCGGCCAGTGCGGCCCGGGCGGACGGGAGCAGGCCGTGGCCGTAGCCGTCGGCCTTCACCACGGCGAGCAGGTCAGCCGCGGTACCGGCCCGGAGCAGCTCGACGTTCCGCCGCACAGCGTCGAGATCCGCTGCCGCCTCGGTACGGAGCATCCGTGCAGTGTCTCAAATGGCGGCCGATGCCAATCCCAGCCCGCTCCGCTCTCGTCCGAGGGATGGGGGAACCTGCCCCTCTCCCGCGCCGCGACAACACCCGGCAAGCGCGGACCGGCGGGTGTCTCCGCGCGGGCCGTCTTGGTGGACCTGCCAGGTAGACCCTGGGGGCGCGAGGGCTTTCGGCGGGTCGTTGGGTGAGTGGTGGCGTTTTGAGCTACTGCCGCGCCTACCACCTCGCTGACGCTCGGCGGCAGGCTTGCCACCGGAGAAGTGCATGAATGACAAGGTAGTCCGGTCCCCGACCAGAATGGTGACGCCGGTCCGGGTCCGTCGCCTTCTCACCGGCGCCGGTCGGTGGTGCAGAAAATGGTCGGAGAAAGAGCCGGAGAATGGTGACGTGGCGTCGGGCTTACGGTAGAATCGAACACATGAGCGGTGACGCGGCGACGGTGGGATACACCCACCCGATAGTGAACGCCGTCGCCGACCTGGAAACCATTCTCGATGGCTGTGCCGATGCCCGGTTGTGGTCGCTGTCGGTGAAGGAACTCGACGACCTACTCCCCCAATGCCATGGAGAAGAGCGTGTTCGCGTGATGGGTGCTGGTGCTCGGGTGCCGTTGGTGGCGGTTACGGGTTGTGATCGGGTTGGGGTGGTGGTCGTGTGGTGGTGGGGTCGCGACACGCCGGGTTCGGGTGCTGGGGTGTGAGGAGGGCTCCCGGTAGAAGAGGACGTGACTAAACGATCTTCTTCTCCCAGGGAGCCCGGGTGTCAGTGTGCCCTGTCGTACCGTCGGATGTCATGCCTGCTGCCGCGGGGCAGACCGGTCTGGGTTTGTTGGGTGGGGCCGGGATGGTGGCGGTGCGGGTAGAGGATCTGTGTTCGCCGGCCGGGGTGGGGTTGGGTAAGGACGGGCGGACGGCGCTGGTGGTCGCGGGAGCGGCGGGTCGGGTCCGTACGGGGGATGTGGTGGTGTTCTGTAAGCCGGTCGTGGTGGCGCCGGCGGTGGTGCGCCGGGATGGGCGGGTGCAGGCGGCCGGGCATCCGGCGGATCATGCCCGGCTGGGGGTGGCTGAGCAGCGGTTGGATGTGTTGACGGGCACGCCCGGTCTCATCGATGAGATCGCCGGGTCGGTGGAGCTGCGGGGGAAGGTCAAGGGCAAGGCCAGGCGGGCGATGACGCCAGCATTGGCGGTCCGGTTGACAGCGTTGATGGCGCTGATGCCGCAGGCGGACTACGCGGAGGTGCTCGCCGCGCTGCTCGGGGACCTGGTCGAGGTGCCGTGGCAGCGGCCGTACCAGACGCCGACCGCGACGGTGGTCTCTACCTGGCGGCAGGCGGTCGGCCCGCAGCCGCTGCAGCGGTTGCGGGACCGGGTGCTGGCCGCGGTCGACGCCGAGCACCACGAGTGTGACTGGCGGGCGGTGCGGGTGGGGGACCTGGAGGTGTGCGCGATCGACGGGTCGCTGGTCCGCACCCCGGACACCCCGGCGAACCGGCAGGCGTTCGGGTCGGCCGGCACCGCCGACGACTCCGCCCCCTACCCGCAGCTACGCGAGCTGCGCCTGTCGGATGCCTCCACCCGGGCCACCCTGGCGGTGGCCAGCGGCCCGTCGGGTGCGGCCGCCGGCGGCGAGCGGGACAAGGGCGAGGCCGAGCAGGTGCTGCTGGGCAAGGCCCTGACCGACGCCCCGGGGGTGTTCACGCCCAACCGGTTGTGGATCATGGACAGGAACTTCCCCGGCGTGGCCCGCATCGCGGCGATGCTCGCCACCGGCACCCACGTGCTGATCCGCCTCAAGGACGGCATCACACTGTCCCGCCAAGGCGCTTACGCCCGCGACCACTCCTACCTGGCCACCGTCTCCGGCGGCGGAGCCACCTTGACCGTGCGGGTCATCGAATACACCATCAGCCTCGACGGACAAGACACCCCGGAACTGTTCTGCCTGATCACCGACCTGCACGACACCACCACCTACCCCGCCAAGACCCTCGCCGCCGCCTACCACTGGCGGTGGATCGGCTCAGAAACCACCCTCAAAGAAGCCAAATCCACCATCAACGGCGCCGGACCCTCCACCGGAGCGATCCTCCGCTCAACCTCCCCGGCCCTGATCGCCCAAGAACACGCCGCCTGGACCACCGCCGTCGAACTCACCCGCGCGACCGCCCGCGCCGCCGCCACACTCGCCACCCCAGCGATCAAGGGACGCCACGCCGGCAAACCAGTCCACCCACGCCAGATCTCCTTCACCGCCGCCCGCCGCGCCGTCATCACCACCACCCGCACCGGCACAGCCACCGCCAGCCTGCCCACCCCCCTGACCACCACCAACCAACACACCACCCTGACCGAACTCGCCCGCCGACGCGTCACCCTCGACCGGGACCGGCATCGCGAACGCAAGACAAAGGCCCGCCCCGGCTTCCCACACGCCGGCCCACACCCACCCACCCACACCGCCCCAGCCGAGATCACCATCTGCAAACCACAGGCCGCCTGAACAGCCCCTTCCCCCCCGTACCCCCCGGTACCCCCCGTACCCGCCGGGCCGTGGAACCCGGCCGCCCACCCGGAAGCGACATCCGGGCCTCCAGTACGCCCAACCACCACCATCACACTCCGTAAACACCCCACCGAACGGCATCACCACACCCCACACGCCCGACCAGCCTGAACTCCATGGCATTGGGGGCTGGCCGCCGCTGTGGCATTGGACTCGGTGGCAGACCATCGCCGAAGAACACCCTTGGCGAGCCAGCGACCGGGGCAGACCG
>WNGB01006494.1_pt1 | contig 17175 bp, 15 predicted proteins | sample 5400681 | NCBI WGS metagenome assembly WNGB01 (sample SAMN13153367, study PRJNA577476) | soil metagenome | isolation source: 115 cm soil or saprolite under grassland replicate 2 | place: USA:California | collected 2016-06-15 | reverse complement strand
GAGGACCAGATCGCGGCCGACCAGGTGGACCTGCTGCTGGTCTCCCCCGAGCGGCTCAACAACCCCGGCTTCGCCGCGCGGGTGCTGCCGCTGCTGACCCGCCAGGCCGGGCTGGTCGTCGTCGACGAGGCGCACTGCATCTCAGACTGGGGTCACGACTTCCGGCCCGACTACCGGCGTATCGCCCAGATTCTGCGGACGCTTGGCGAGCGGGTGCCGGTGCTGGGCACGACCGCGACCGCCAACGCCCGCGTGGTCGCCGACGTCGCCGAGCAGCTCGGCCACGACACCCTCACCCTGCGCGGCCCGCTGGACCGGGCCAGCCTGGTGTTGTCGACGGTGGCGCTGCCCAGCGCCGCCGAGCGGCTGGCCTGGCTGGCCACCCAGCTCCCCCGGCTGCCCGGCGCGGGCATCGTCTACTGCCTGACCGTCCCGGAGACCCGCCGGGTGGCGGCCTGGCTGCGCGCACGCGGCATCGACGCGCACGCCTACTCCGGCAAGGACGACCCGGCCGACCGGCTGATCGTCGAGGAGGTGCTGGCCGCCAACGCCTGCAAGGCGGTGGTGGCCACCTCGGCGCTGGGAATGGGCTACGACAAGCCCGACCTTGCGTTCGTCGTCCACTACCAGGCGCCCGACAGCCCGGTGGCCTACTACCAGCAGGTCGGCCGGGCCGGCCGGGCGCTGGAGCGGGCCGAGGCGATCCTGCTCGGCGGGCCCGAGGACCGGCGCATCTGGGAGTACTTCGCCACCACCGCGTTCCCGCCCCGCCGGCTGGTCGCCGAGGTCCTGGAGCTGCTGGACGCCGACGAGCCGTTGCGGCCCGCCGACCTGCAACGCCGGGTGAACCTGGGGCAGGGCCGCCTGGAGCAGCTGCTCAAGGTCCTCGACGTCGAGGGCGCCGTGCGGCGCGTCGACGGCGGCTATGTGCGCGGCGACCCCAGCTGGATCTATGACGCCGAGCGCTACCGGCGGGTCACCGCGGCCCGGCGGGCCGAGCAGGCCGCCATGCTCGACTACCTGACCACCGACGCCTGCCTGATGGCGTTCCTGCGCCAGCAACTGGACGACCCGGAGGCCGCCCCATGCGGCCGCTGCCAGCGCTGCACCGGCCACGGCCCAGCCGCCACGGTCGGCGACGAGCTCGTGGCCGCCGCCGTCGAGTTCCTGCGCGGCCAGGACGTCACCCTCCAGCCGCGCCGGCAGTGGCCTGCCGGCGCACCGGTCGCCAAGCGCACCATCCCCGAGATGCGGCTGGCCGAGCCTGGCCGGGCGCTCGGCGAGGCGACCGACGCCGGCTGGGGGCCCCTGCTCGCCGACCTGCTCACCCGCGACCAACCCCTCCCCGACCAGGTCATCGGCGGGCTGGAGCGGCTGCTGGACCGCTGGGCATGGGAGCAGCCGCCGACGTGGGTCACCTTCGTCCCCTCCCGCACGCGGCCAACGCTTGTCCGCGACCTCGCCGACCAGGCCGCACGGCTGCTCGACCAACCCGTGCACGCGGTCGTGGAGCGCGTGCGCACCGACGCCCGCCCCCAGGCAGAGCTTGCCAACAGCTTCCACCAGTACCGCAACGCCCACGACGCGTTCGTGGTCGCCGCGACGGTCCCCCACGGCCCGGTGCTGCTGGTCGACGACGTCCGCGGGTCAGGCTGGACGCTCACCACGGTCGCCGCGCAACTCCGCGACGCCGGCGCCGACGCGGTTCACCCGCTGGTCCTGCTGTCTGGCTGGCCAACCCCGGCCGACACCGGTCCTGTCCGAGGCGAGTCGGCAGGGCTGCCACCTCGGGAACGGGGCTACCCGCCACGCTGACCACTGACGTTTGCCGGCTCTGTAGGTGCTTTGGAGGAGATCCGCCCATTCGTCGACTGCATGCACGCCCGTATCCAGGCGCGGCGGGCCTGCCCTGGCGGCATCGACGTCTACCGGCGCAAGCTGGACTCGCGGAGCGGAGAGCTGCAATCGCTCCGCGACCGGATCGCGCGGGAGCTGCACCAGCTCGAAGCCGGCACGCGGCCAGCCCAGGAGGCAACCGGATGATCAGAGAGCAACGTGTCGTAACCGTGACCGAGGCGACCTTCGTCCGCCGCTACGGCACCCTGAGCCTGCCCAGCCTCTTGGTATTCGTCGACGGCGTCGAAAGGCCCGGATCGTCGGCGCCATGCCCAAGCGCAGGCTCCTCACCGAGCTGGCGGAGTTCCTGCCCGCGTCGTGACGCGCGCGCCCGGTCGGAGGATGGCTGGGCACCGAAGCGGAAGTGGATGGCCGGCAATTCCGCTGGACCGGCAACGAACGTTGCGATGGACCTCATCACCCGCGCCGCGTTCACCGGTAACCTGGGACGTCGGTTCGCCCTCTGCGGTGAGAGGTGATCTCACCGAACCTGGTGAAGGACGGGAGTGCCCGATGGGAAGGTCGCCCATGGAGAGCTCGGACTCGGATGACATCGCCCACCAGGGGTGGGATACGGAGGCTGGGCGCGCCCGTGCGCTCGCTGACGAGGCGCGCCCACTGCTGGGCAGCGAGGGCTTCAGCGACGAGCGCATCGACGAGTTGGCTGATGCCTTTGTGACCAGCCAGATCGGCGAGAATACGGAGCAGTTCATCACGTGGGCGATCGCCCAGGGACCCGCCGGCCTGGACCCCGAAGAGGGGTTCTGAGGTCCGGCATCCTGGCGCGTTCCGATGCCCCCTGGCGCCCTGGCGGCGGTGTGCGTACGCTCTGGCCGCGATGGACCCGAAGCGCGCTGCCGCCGACCCGCGCCCCGCGGGCGACCCGACCGAGCGGTTGGCCGAACGGCTGTTCCATGATGCGATCGGGGCGTTGGAGCTGTACACCGTCTACCTCGGAGAGCGGCTGGGCCTGTACCGGGCGCTTTCCGAGGGTGGCCCGGCCACCCCATCGGAGCTCGCCGAGCGGACCGGTACCGCCGAGCGGTATGTCAGGGAGTGGTTGGAGCACCAGGCCACCAGCGGGCTGCTCGAGGTCGATGACCCCAGGGCGGACGCGGCGGTGCGCCGCTACCGGCTGCCGCCGGAGCATGTCGCCGTCCTCGCCGACCCGGACGACCTGCGCTATGAGGCCTACAAGGGTGTCGAGATCGTGCGTGCCGCCCGCCCGCTGCCGCAGCTCGTGGAGGCGTTTCGGGCCGGCGGTGCGCCGCCGCCGCTGCCCTGGGAGCCGGAGGGCCGGGCGGAGTTCAACCGTGCGCTGTTCCTCAACCTGCTGGGCAGCCAATGGCTCCCCGCGATCCCGGAGGTCGACCGGCGGCTTCGCCGCGAGCCGCCGGCGCGGGTCGCCGATGTCGCCTGCGGCACCGGCTGGTCGAGCATCGCCATGGCCCAGGCGTATCCCGAGATCACCGTGGACGGCTTCGACCTGGACCGCGACGCGGTCGCCATCGCGACCCGGCATGCCAAGGCCAGCGGCGTGGCCGACCGCGTCGCGTTCCTGGTCGCTGACGCCGCACGCCCTGAGGTGTCGGGCCGCTACGACCTGGTGACGATCTTCGAGGGTCTGCACGACATGCCGCGTCCGGTCGACGCGCTCCTGGCGGTGCGCGCGATGCTCGCCGAGGACGGGTCGGTTGTGGTTGCCGACGAGCTGGTCGAGGACGAGTTCACCGCTCCCGGCTCCGACTGGGATCGATACCACTACGGCTGGAGCGTGCTGGCGTGCCTGCCGAGCGTCATGGACGACCCGCGGACCGCGGCGACCGGGGCGGTGCTGCGTCCCGCGACGCTGCGTCGCTACGCCACGGCGGCTGGCTTTCGAGACGTCGAGATCCTGCCGATCGAGACTGCTTTCTGGCGTTTCTACCGGCTGCTTCCCTGAAGTCCGCTCGCCGGGGCGCGGATGGACCCAGGCGCCTACGATCGACCGCACCAGCGGCGCGGCGACGAGAACGGACACGGCCGCGGAAACGGAGCAGGCAGCAGATGGAGACCCAGGTCGTCAATAACGCTGACCACCAACGCTACGAGATCCACGTGGACGGCACGCTCGCCGGCGTCGCGCAGTACCGCAGAGACCAGGGAGTCGTGACGTTCACCCACACCGAGGTCGATCCCGCCTATGAGGGGCACGGCCTGGGGAGCGTCCTTGCGCGTTCCGCGCTGGACGAGGTGGGAGGCAGTGGCGAGCAGGTCGTGCCGCTGTGCCCGTTCGTCGCCGGCTACATCCGCCGCCACCCCCAGTACGTCGACCTGGTGGTCCCCGAGCGCCGCGTCGCCTTCCAGCCGGCGCCGGGGCGGTGATGAGCGGCATCGAGGCTCCACTGCTGGTGCCAGCTGTTGCTGGTGACGGCGTTCACATGCCGCCTGTCACCTTCGCTGTGGTCGGCGCCGGCAACCGTGGCAGCGGGCACGCCCGCTGGGCCCTTGCCCACCCAGACCGGGCCCGGGTGGTCGCGGTCGCCGAGCCCCGCGCCGTGCGCCGCGACCGGCTGGCCGCCGCGCACGGCATATCGACCAGCACCACCTTCACCTCCTGGCAAGAGCTGGCAGAACGTGGCCGCATCGCCGACGCCGCGCTGATCTGCACCCAGGACGCTCTGCACGTCGAGCCGGCGATCGCCTTCGCCGAGCTCGGCTACCACGTTCTGCTCGAGAAGCCGATGGCCATCACCGAGGCCGACTGCTGGCGCATCGTCGAGGCCGTCGAGCGGGCCGACGTGATATTCGCCGTCTGCCACGTCCTGCGCTATACCCCGTACACCAGACTGGTGAGGCAGCTCATCGACGCGGGACGGCTCGGTGACGTGATCTCCGTCCAGCACCTGGAGCCGGTCGGGTTCTGGCACCACGCTCACTCGTATGTACGCGGCGCGTGGCGGCGCGAGGACACCGCCACGTTCATGCTCATGGCGAAGTCCTGCCATGACCTGGACTGGCTGCGCTACGTGGTCGGACGGCCGATCCGCCGGGTCGCCAGCTTCGGGGGGCTCGCCCACTTCCGGCCGGAGAACCGACCCGCCGGCGCCGCGGACCGCTGCGTCGAGTGCGCGGTGGAGCCAACCTGTCCCTATTCGGCTGTCCGCTTCTACTCCCGCTACCTCGAGCGTGACGCGAATTGGCCGCTGGACGCCGTCATCGACCGCCGCACCAACGACGATCTCGCCGCCGCGCTGCGGCACGGGCCCTACGGGCGCTGCGTGTACGCGTGCGACAACGACGTCGTCGACCATCAGGTCGTCGCGATGGAGTTCGACGGTGGGCCGACCGGTGCGTTCACGATGACCGCGTTCAACGCTGGCGGCCACCGCCGCACCCGCCTGTTCGGCACCCGCGGGGAGCTGCACGGCGATGGCAAGACGATCGACGTCTACGATTTCCTTACCGGGACGTCTGAGAACCTCCAAGCCCGCACGTCGGGGGACGCCACCGCCGGCGGCGGCCACGGTGGTGGCGACTGGGGGTTGATGGACGCCTTCGTCAAGTCCGTGACGACCGGGGATCGCTCGCACATCCTCTCTGGCCCCCGGGAGTCGTTGGCGGCGCACCTGGTCGCGTTCGCCGCCGAGCGCGCCCGCCGCACCGGAGTGGTCGCAACCGTCCCATCGGCGTCGGCCCGAGCCGGGAACTGACGCCGATACCGCCGGGCGACGGCCACGACGGCGACCGCTCGCTGGGACCGTAACCTCACCGGTTTCGCGGTGCGGCGGGCGGGTAGGCACTCACGACACGAAGGGATCGACTTATGGCATCAATCACCAGGCGCATCAAGGAATTCGCTCGAAGCCCCAGGGGCCGGCAGCTGATCGAGCAGGCCAAGGACCAGGCTCGCAAGCCAGAGAACCGCCGCAGGCTCGAGGAACTGCGCAGGCGCTACCTCAAGCGGCGCTAGTGGCTTGGTCACGGGCGACGGTAGCGGGCTGAGTACGTCGTCGCGGCGGCGGGCGCAAAGATGTCGTGGGTGGCCGCCCCGCCGTCGGACCATGACTCGAACACGTAGGTCTGCTTGCCCTTCAGCTGTTGCAAGGGCGCGATCAGCGTATTCCGCGATCCCACGATGACCGTGCGGGTGAACGAGGCTCTCTGGCTCATGTCGTTGAAGGTGAGCGACAACCCGTTCGGGATGGTGGCGAAGGTGAGCACCACCGTCCGTGGATCGAGCAGGACGCTTGTGGTCGTGGAGAGCCCGCCGGAGTCTGTGGCCGTGAGCTGCAACTCCAGGTACGAGGGATAGCTGTGGTCGGGCGCGGAGAAGGAGCCGCTCGTGCCGGTCCCCACCGTGCCGACGAGATGGGTGTGGCAGTCCGAGGGGCAGTGGTGGATGATCAGCGCCCACTGCAGGGCCATTCCCGTGAGGTTGCCGTCCTGGGCGTCGGTGGCATGCCCCGTGAAGTTGATCGTGTCCCCGACTGCCCACCGCAGACTCGAGGTCGGGGTGTCGATCACCGGGCTGGGCGGCGTGTTGCCGCCGACGTTCACGATGACCGGCGCGCTCGTGCTCGAGGCCTGCCGCGAGTCGGTCACCCGCAGCGTGACCGAGTAGGTCCCGTTGGCCGTATAGGTGAAGCTGGGCGTCGCGGAGGTGGCGTCGCCGTACTGGTTGTCGCCGTTGAGGTCCCACGAGTAGGTGATGGGGTCGCCGTCGGGGTCGCTCGACCCGGCGCCGCTGAAGCTCACGGTGAGCGGGGCCGGTCCGCTGGTCGGGCTCGTCGCCACGGCCACGGCGGTGGGCGGGCGGTTCTGGAGCACGGAGGAGATCCGATGGATCGTCCCCGAGTCGAAGTCGGCATAGAAGATGTCGCCCGAGGAGGGGTCGGCTTCGAGGTCGACGGGATCCGGCGCGTCGGAATCGTCGACGAACGTGGCGATCGTGTTCGGATCGGGCTGCCCATCGACGCCGAGCCGCATCACCCAGATGCAGCTGCGCGAGTGGTCGCCGAAGAACAGCGCCCCGTTGTACTGAGCCGGGTAGGACGAGCCCGAGTAGAACGTCATCCCCGAGATCGACGAGCTCCCGGTCCGGCAGGTGTCACCAGCGCCGAGCGACGCGCTGTGGTTGTAGGTGTAGTAGGGCGGTGTCGCCGGGTTGGCCGCGTCTGAGTACAGCGCCTGGCACTGGCCGAGACCCGCGTAGCCGGACTGCTGGCCATTGCCCTCGTAGCAGGGCCAGCCGAAGTTCCTCACGGCCGCTGTGGGAGCCTGGACCCGCTCGATCTCCTCCCAGGTGTTCCAGCCGACGTCGCCGACCCACACCTCGCTGGTGCCGGGCCGGGTGGTGAAGCGGAAGGGGTTGCGCATGCCGTAGGCCACGATCCGGCGGGCGTTGGCGTTGGTGCTCGAGGCCAGCGGGTTGTCGGGCAGGCCGTTGCCGGTGGCCGGGTCGAGGCGCAGGAGCGTCCCGTCGAGCAGGACGGGCTCGCCCACGGGCCGCCGCAGGCTCTGCGAGCGCAGCGCCCCGCCACGGCCGGTCGGGGAGGTGTTGGCGGTCCCGAGGAAGTTCGGCGGGTCGTCGCACGGGTTGGCGGGGGTGTACGGCTGGCCGGTTGACGAGTTGATCACCGTGCCCCCGGCCTGGCCCCAGTCGGCGAAGTTGAAGCTCGCGCCGTCCCCGGCGGTCGCGTACAGCGCGCCGTCCTGGCCGAACGCCAGGTGCCCGACGGAGTGGCTCGGGTACTGCTGGCACCAGTCCGGGCCGATGAGGACCTGCTCCTGGCCCGTGGCCACACCGGTCGCCGGATCCACCGGGATGCGCGAGAGCCGGCTCTGGACGACGCAGCCGTCGGTGGTCGCCCCCGGGCCGTTCGGCGGCCCCGGGCAGGCGTCATTCCACTGCGGAGCGGTCTGCCCCGGTGCCGCGTCGTACGCGTAGAGCACGTACAGGAAGTTGTGGCCGGCCGTCCCGAGCTGCGGGTCCACGGCCATGCCGAGCATGCCCCGGTCCCAGAAGTCGTGGACCACGGTGCGCAGGTCCGTCACTGTCGACGCCGTGGTGTCGCTGGTGCTGTCGAAGACCTTGATCAGGCCGCTCTTCTCGGCCACGAAGACGCGCCCGCTCTGGGCGAACGAGATGGCCGAGGGCAGCGTGAACCCGCTCCACACCGTGGAGTCCTGGAACTCGGGGGGAACGGTCGCGGCCACGCCCACGGCGGGCTGCGCCGCGGTGGACCGGCGCATGACCTCGCCGTTCCCGCGCTCCGCGGCCACCGCCCGCTGGAACGGCACCACGGCAAGGACCGACACCATGAGGAGGAGGACGACGATGACGACACGAGCCCGGCGGACGCCGGGCCTCGAGGACTGACCACTCCGACCCATCGCCCTATCCTTCCGATCGCCAGGAGCGCACGGGAGCAGTGACAAACAGCCCCCGCATTTCCCCCCGGCAGAGCCAATTCCCCACAATGCCGAGGCAAGAAGTCTCCTCGCGCTCCTCCTCAGGAGGGTCATCCGATCGCCGTAGTCGCGTCCGTACTTTCAATCGTGAATTGCGTTACTTCTTTGCTTCAGGGGGTCAGGGGCGGGCCGGGCCCGACCACATCTCCCCGATGAGCGCCGACCCGGCCGTCGCACGGCGCCAGCCCGCACGGCCGCTACAGAGGGCAGCCGGTGCGCTCGTGGAGCTCACGGTTGGCGTCCTGGGCGAGCCGCACCAGCAGCGGGTCAGCAGTGGCGGCGTGCGCGTCAAGGTGGAGCTGCAGGACGCGGTCGTTGCAAACGAACATGACCAGCTGACCGCTGCCCCCGCCCGGCTCGAGCAGGTACAGCTCGCCGCCTGTGACCCGCGGCACCCGGTCGGGCCGGACGCCGCGCCCGGCCAGGGCGTCGCGGAGCTGGCCGCGCATCGCGCGCGCGTCGGTCCTGGACGGGAACTGGAACAATGCGGCGACCACCGGGCCGGCCGTCCCTGACCAGCTCCGGGTGCAGCCGCCCCTGAAGCGGTGCGCGCCGAGCGCGCTTGGCAGCGCCGCCGGCTCGGGCAGCCATCGCCCGGCCGCGCCGGCGGCGCCGGTGAACCCGTGGTCCGCTGGTCGCGAGCCGAGCCCTCCACCGGCACCGAGGCGTCCGAGCAGCTCGCACAGGGGTGGCGGCCGCGCCGGTGCGGCGGCGGTGGTGGCGGCTGGGGGCGACGGCGTGGTTCCCGACTGAAGCACGCTGAGCTTGGCCACCAGCCCACCCGCCACCACCGCCGCCGCGACGAGCCCGAGCAGGGCGAACCACCGCCTGGCCCGGCGCCGCGGCGCCGCCGGGCCGGCCGGCGCCGCCGGGCCGGTGGGAGCCACGGGGCCCGCGGGAGGTGGCGGCACCCCGTGCTGGACGCTGGTTGCCGCCTCGACGTCGGTCACCGGCGGCGACCAGCTCCGTCGCAGGAGCTGGGTGGCGCTGGCCTGCGGGTCGGCCGCCGCGTGGTCGCCGAGCAGGTCCAGCAGCACGGCCTTGGCGGTTGGTCTCCGCTCGGGCTGTTTGGCCATGCAGGCCTCGACCAGCTCGCGCAGGCGACCGTCGAGGCCCTCCAGGTCGGCTGGCTCGTGGGTGATGCGGTAGGCGATCTCGACGATCGTGCCCTTCCCGAACGGCCGCCGCCCGGTGCCGGCGTAGGCGACCAGGGAGCCCCACACGAACACGTCGACCGCGGCGCTCACCGGCCGCTGCGAGAACTGCTCCGGCGCCATCCACGCCGGCGTGCCCATGATCCGGCCGGTGGCCGTGCTTGCGTCGAGGGCCCGCGCGATGCCGAAGTCGATCACCTTGGGGCCGTAGTAGGAGAGCAGCACGTTGCTCGGCTTGAGGTCGCGGTGCACCACCCCGGCCCCGTGGATCGCGGTGAGGGCGGCCGCCATGCCGACCGCGAGACCCTCCAGGTCGGTGGTCGGCAGATGCCCACCCATGGCGATGGCGCGGTCCAGGCGCACACCCTCGACGTACTCGGTCACCAGGTAGGGCAGCGGAGCGGTCACGTCGGCGTCGAGGACCCTGGCGGTACAGAAGCCGACGACGCGGCGGGCCGCGGCCACCTCGTGGCGGAACATCCGCAGGAACGACGGATCGCGCGCCAGCTCCGCGCGGACGACCTTGACGGCCACCCGCGGCCCGCCCTCGCGGCAACCGAGGAACACCGTGCCCATCCCACCGGCGCCGAGTCGCCCGAGGATCTGGTACGGCCCGACACGCTCTGGATCCCCAGGGATCACGGGGAGCTGCACGCTCTGGGACATGGCTGCGAGCCGGATCGTAAGGCTGGGGAGATGAAAAGGCCAGGGCCGCTCAGCCGGCCGCGGCTCCAGGGTGGACGCCCGTTGGCAGGCCCTGCTCGGCGGCGACCTGGCTCAGCAGCGCGATGAGCTGTCGCCGCTGGTCCTCCGTCAGACCTTCGCAGAGCTGCCGCTCGTGGACGGCGGACACCTCCATGATCTCGCCGAGCACGCGCTGACCCTCATCGGTCAGGAACAGCGCATGGGCCCGGCGGTCGGCGGGGCTGGGTCGCCGCTCGAGGAGGCCTCGCCGTTCGAGCTCGTCGACGAGGGTGACCATGCGGCTCGCGGGGATCCGCATGGCCTTGCCGAGCGCCTGCTGGGATTGGCCCGCCGCGGCGCCGACGTGGCGCAGCAGCATGGCCTGGCGGGGGTCCACGCCCAGCGGGGCCAGGCGCTCCCTCCACAGCATGGCTGAATGGAAGCCCAGCTGGGACAGCAGGAAGGCAGCTCCGGGGACGCGCAGGTGGGCGGTCGAGGGGCTGGTGGACGCGCTCAGTTCACCCATAGTCTCAAATATAGCTGGTCAGAACGGTTTCTGCAGAGAATAGTTACACACTGGTACGATGTGCGGCGTGAGGCGCGAGGAAGACCGGAAGGAGCTGATCATGAAGCTCACGATCGTCAATGAACAGCCCAGGTACTCCCGCCCCAAGCTCATCGAGCCGCCGGCGCTCGGCTACGTCTACATGGCCGCCGCCGTCGATCCCCCGCGGCGCATCCCGCGCCCGGGCAGGAGCGCGAGACGGACGGCCCTGCTGACCCGCCTGAAGTCCTTGGCGCGCCAGCTCGAAGACCACCAGGAGGTCGTCAAGGCCACCGTGTACCGCGCCATCGTCATCCCACCGCCGAGCGGCGACGCCAGGCGGGCGGCCCGCCTCGCGCGCTTCGACGTGGCCGTGCTGGTCGAGACGACCTCGCCGGAGGCGATCGGCGAGGTCCAGGCCACTGAGCCGTACAAGCTGCTGCTCGAGGCGATGACCGATGCGGCCGAGGACCTCTACGTCATGACCGCCCGCTGCATCAGGCGGATCGGTGACGTCGACAAGACCCGCCAGGGCCTGTTCCTGTTCAACCACTTCGTGGCCGAGGATCCTGAGGTGGCGCTGCAGGTGTGGGACCACCTCGCCGGCTGGTTCCAGGTGGAGACCGGGCTGGACAACTCCACCCTGCTCGAGCCGATCGGGGACGCCGACTACGTCTTCGTCAACCACGCCCGCTGGGACATCAGCCTGCCGACCTTCATGCTGCGCCAGTTCGCCAAGCCGAGCTTCTACAGCTACGTGCTGGCCAACCTGCGGGCGAACCGGACCGGCTCCATGCCGGTGCTGTACCGGCTCGCCTGACGCCGGGCGCGCACGGCGCGAAGCCGACCAGATCAAGGAGCACACGATGACCATCACAAGCACTCCGCAGCAGCAGCTCGCCGGGAAGGTCGCCCTGGTCGCGGGCGCCAGCCGCGGCATCCGCACCAACATCCGCGGCACCTTCCTGGGCATGAAGTACGAGATCGAGGCGATGCTGCGCTCAGGCGGCGGTGCGATCGTGAACATGGCGTCGGTCGCCGGCATCCAGGGCGTCGCCAACCTCGCCGCCTACGTCGCCGCCAAGACCAGCATCATCGGCCTGACCAAGGTCGCGGCGCTCGACTACGCCGACCAGGGCATCCGCGTGAACGTGGTGGCCCCGGGGCCGATCCTCACCCACCACCTGGAGGCCGCGGGCGAGGAGGCACAGCGCCAGGCTGGCCTTTCCACGCCGATGCGGCGCGTCGGCACGGCCGAGGAGGTCGCCGCCACCGTGGTGTGGCTGTGCTCGGACCAGTCGTCCTTCGTGACCGGGGTCACGCTGCCCATCGACGGCGGCCAGGCCGCCGGCATCAAGCCACCGCGGATGTACCGCCAGGGACAGTCCATGGCGGCGGAGAGGACCTGACGTCTCCGGTCACCGCGCCTCCCTCCCGCGACCCGGTCCGGCCGCCATGGTCTCATCCATACCCACTGAGCCCGCGCTCGCGCCCGCTCGACGGGCCGCCGCCGCCTGCCGTACTGTCGAGGCATGGTGGTAACGGCGCGCGCGGAGCACGTCGGCAGCCTGCTGCGGCCGGCGTACCTGCTCGACGCGCGCGAGCGGCGCGAGGCCGGCGCCCTCGACCCGGCCGCCTTCAAGCGCATCGAGGACCGGGCGGTCCAAGAGGTCATCGCCCTGCAGGAGGAGGCCGGCTGCCCCATCGTCACCGACGGCGAGCTGCGGCGCGACTCCTTCCAGAGTGAGCTGACCGCCGCGGTGGACGGCTTCGAGGGCTACGGCATGGACGCCTGGCTGTGGGGCCAGTGGCACTCGGACGTGGTCGGCGACCTGCGTGTGGAGCGCCCTGCCGACCTCGGGGTGGTCGCGCCGCTGCGGCGCCGGCGCAGCCTCGCCGCGGAGGAGTTCACCTACCTGCGCGCCCACACCGACCGCGTGGCCAAGGTGACCCTGCCCAGCCCCACGCTGTTCGCCAACCTCTGGTCGCCCGAGCGCTCCCGGGAGGCCTACCCGACGCTGGACGACTTCATGGCGGACGTGGTGGCGATCCTCAGCGACGAGGCGCGCGAGCTGGTCCGGCTCGGCTGCACCTACCTGCAGCTCGACGCGCCGCACTATCCCCTGCTCCTGGACCCGGGCTGGCGGGCCTTCTACGAGGCGCGCGGCTGGCCGTTGGAGCGCTGGCTCGGCTACGGCGTTGAGCTGGACAACGCCGTGATCAGCGCCGGGCGGCCCGCGACCTTCGGCTTCCACCTGTGCCGGGGCAACCAGCGCAGCCGCTGGCTGGTCTCGGGCGACTACGAGCCGATCGCCGCCCCGATCTTCCAGCGCGTCGGCGCCGACCGCCTGCTGCTCGAGTACGACGACGAGCGCTCCGGCGGCTTCGAGCCGCTGCGCCTGGTCCCCGACGACAAGCTGATCGTGCTCGGCCTGGTGACCACCAAGACCCCGCGGCTCGAGACCGAGGAGGAGCTGGAGGCGCGGCTGCGCGAGGCCGGCCGGCGCACCGGCATGGAGCGGCTGGCGATCGGCACCCAGTGCGGCTTCGCGACCTCGGCGCTCGGCAACGAGATCCAGGTTGAGGACGAGCGCCGCAAGCTGGAGGTCCTGGTTCGCACCGCGGAGCGGGTGCTCGACGGAGCCGCCGGCCCGGGCGGCGGCGCCGCGGGCGTGGACACCACGGGCGTACGCATCGCGCCGATGCTGCCAGAGCACGCCGAGCAGGTGCTGGAGATCTACCAGGTCGGGCTGGACACCGGCAACGCCAGCTTCGAGACGGCGGCCCCCTCCTGGGAGCGGTGGGACGCCGGCCACCTGCCCGACCACCGCCTCGTGGCGCTGGACTCCGACGGCCGCGTGCTCGGCTGGGTGGCGCTGTCGCCGGTCTCCGACCGCTGCGTCTACGCGGGCGTCGCCGAGGAGTCTGTCTACGTCCACCCCGACGCGCGCGGCCGCGGGATCGGCCTGGCGCTGCTGCGCGCCGTCATCGCCTCCTCCGAGGCGGCCGGCCTGTGGACCCTGCAGACCGGGATCTTCCCGGAGAACGCCGTCAGCCTGGCGCTGCACCGCCGCGCCGGCTTCCGCGTGGTGGGGACCCGGCGGCGGGTGGGCCAGCGCCACGGCCGCTGGCGCGACGTGGTCTTCCTCGAGCGCCGCAGCGCCGCCGCCGGCTGATCAGTGACCCCGGAAGGCCTCCTCGAGCCACCAGGAGCCGCGGTCGCTCACGACCTTGGCGTCGATCACCAGCGGCCTGTCGCGCGGGCCCCTGACCCACTCGTCAACGGCCTTGAGGTCGTCTCTGGAGCGCACGGTCACGCCCTCGCAGCCGAAGCCGCGGCCGATCGAGGCGATGTCGGTCGGTGGGAACCTGACGGTGTCCAGCGGGTGCCCGTCCGGGCCGAAGTGGTGCACCTCGGCGCCGTACGCCTCGTCGTCGTAGATCACGATCACCATCGGCAGGCCGAGCCGCACGACCGTCTCGAGCTCGGCGATGGCCATCAGCGCCCCGCCGTCGCCCAGCGCCGCCACCGGCAGCCGGCCGGGCTGCGCCAGCGCCGCGCCGACGGCGGTGAACAGACCCAGCCCGATCGACTGGAACGCCTGCGTGAAGCAGAAGCCGTCGTCGTCGGGCACTGACAGGTACATGCTCGGGTAGCCCATGAAATTGCCGGAGTCGATCGCCACCACCCGCTCGGCGGGGAGCAGGTCGTCCAGCGCGATCGACAGCGTGCGCGGGTCGATGCGGCTGCCGTCGCTGTCGTCCTCGTACGGCAGCGAGCGCCAGCGGCTCTCGCGGGCGATGCGCTCACGCAGGCCCTCTGAGCGGTAGCCGGAGGCGGTGTGGCCACGTGCCTGGAGCTCGTCGGCCACGGCCAGCGCGGTCTGGTCGACGTCGCCGAGCACCCCGAGATCGACCGGCCGGTGCGCGCCGATGGCGTCGGCGTCCAGATCCACCTGGGCCACGGTGGCGCCGGGTCCGATGAGCCAGCCGTGGCGCATGGTCCACATGTTGAGGGCGCAGCCCCAGCCGACCAGCAGGTCGGCGCCGCGGATCAGCGCGGCGCTGAGCGGCGTGGCGAAGCCGCCGCTGACGTCCAGGTACCACGGGTTGCCGTTGAACAGGCCCTTGGCCACCGCTGAGGTGGCCAGCAGCGCGCCGCTGCGGTCCGCCAGCCGCTCCAGCGAGGCGCGCGCCCGCGCGATGCGGGCGCCCCGCCCGGCGACGAACACCGGCCGCCGCGCTCGGGCCAGCGCGTCGGCGAGCTCCGCCACCGCCTCCGGCGAGGGCCGTGGCGGCTTGAGCGCCGGTGCGCGGCCACCCGGCGCGGTCGCGTCCTCTGGGCAGGCGGCCGCCTGCACGTCCAGCGGCATGTTGAGCACGACCGTGCGCCGCTGCTCCGCGGCGACCCGGAAGGCGCGGGCCGCGTCGGCCACCGCGCTCCGCGGCGAGTGGATGCGCTCGGGCACGGCGCCGACCGCGACGGCGAGCGCGTCCTGGTCGACGCGGAAGTTGGAGCGCACCGCCGCGGCGGCGGTGTCGGCCGCGAGCACCAGCAGTGGCGTGCGGCTCTTGGCCGCCTCGGCGATGCCGGTCATGGCGTTGGTGAGGCCGCAGCCCTGGTGCAGCGAGATCGCGCCGACCTTGCGGCTGGTGCGGGCGTAGGCGTCGGCCATGGTGGCGGCGCCGCACTCGTGCCTGGTGGCGACGTAGCGCGCGCCGCCGGCGATCAGGGCGTTGGTGACGTGGAAGTTGCCGCTGCCCACGACGCCGAAGACGGTGTCGATGCCGAGCGAGGCGAGCGCCTTGCCAACGGCCTCCGCGACGAGCATGGGGGCCTCCAGGGGATCAGCGCTCGACCAGGGCGAGCACGCGGGTGGGGCTGCCGGAGCCGCCCACGATCGGCAGCGGCCCGGCGATGACCACCGCTCCCTGCGGTGGCAGCTTGGCGAGGTTCTGGAGCTGCGTGAGCCCGTAGCGGTTGGCGCCGAGCAGGAACGTGTGGCAGGGGAACGGCGGGTCGAAACCCGCGGCCGCGCCGGCGTCGGTGCCCACGGTCTCGACGCCGACGCCGATGATCGGGGCCTCCTCCGCGAGCCACTTGGCGCACTCGACCGAGACGCCGGGCGTGTGCGAGCCGCTCTCGTCGACGTTGCGGAACAGCTCGCCGTCGTGCGAGCGCGCGTCCCAGCCCGTACGGAACAGCAACCAGCCGCCCTCTGGCAGTGACCCGTGCCGGCTCTGCCACTCCTTGATGTGGTCGACCTCCAGGCAGAAGTCCGTGTCCCGCTCGACCTCGTCGGAGAAGTCGAGGACCGCGGCGGGCGCGACCAGCCGCCGGGCCGGCACCTGCGAGACGTCGTCGGAGTCCCTACCGGTGATCCAGTGGATGGGCGCGTCGAAGTGGGTGCCGGTGTGCTCGCCGGTGGAGATGTTGTTCCAGTACCAGGCCGGCCCGCGCTCGTCGTAGTGGCTGATCTCCTGGAGGCTGAAGGGCACGGTGTTGGCGAACGGCTCGGGCAGCAGCAGGATCGGCGTCTTCTCGGACAGTGGCGCGGTCAGGTCGAGGACCTCGATCGACCCGCCGCGGATCCCGGCGACAAGGCTGCTCAGCACAGACATGCTCTCTCCCAACCGCTCGGCCGTCCCTCAGGGCAGAAGCTACCGCCGCGGCATGACGCTCGTCCATGAGTCGTCGGCCCGCTGGAGCCGCCGGGTCAGGCAAGGGCTCGCAGCGCGCGGTCCCAGAGGGCGGGGCGGCGCTCGCCGAGGGCGATCTGGCCGGCGCCGAGCCAGCTGGCAAGCTCGGCGATGGCCGTGGCCACGCCCTGCCCGGCCTCCGCGGGGGCGTCGGGCTCGGCGTAGACCGCGTTCACCGCCAGCCGTCCCGCCCGCCGGCCGTAGACCGGGTCGATGCGGCCGACGAGCCGCTCGCCGTGCAGGACCGGCAGGACGTAGTAGCCGAACTCGCGCCGGGCCGGCGGCTGGTAGATCTTGAGCCGGAAGCGGAAGCCGAACAGCTCCTTGGTGCGAGCGCGGTCGGCGACCAGGCGGTCGAAGGGCGACAGCAGCGTCGTGCGGCCGGCGAACGGCCGCTCCGGGCGGAGCGCGTCGGCGTGTGCGAACCACTCGCCGCCCAGGCCCGCGACCCGGACGGGTACGGCGATCCCGTCGCGGATGAGCCGGCGCAGCTCCCGCTGCCAGCCGGGCGGGCGGCCGTCCAGGGCGAGGCCGAACTGGTCCGCGCGCGCCACGCCGCGGGCCCGGAGCTGGCGCTCGAGCAGACAGCGGGCCACCTCCCCCGGCGGGCGGCGCGGCTCGGCCAGCGGATAGCGCCGCTCGGCCAGCTCCCAGATCCGCTGGCCGCCGTCACGGCCCACGACGGCGATGCGGCCCACGGCGGCGCAGCTCCGCCACGACGTAGCGGCGGAACGCGGCGTTGTC
>WNGB01008855.1_pt1 | contig 17178 bp, 15 predicted proteins | sample 5400681 | NCBI WGS metagenome assembly WNGB01 (sample SAMN13153367, study PRJNA577476) | soil metagenome | isolation source: 115 cm soil or saprolite under grassland replicate 2 | place: USA:California | collected 2016-06-15 | reverse complement strand
TCAGGCCGAAGCTAAGCGCGGCAAAGATCACCGGAATTAAGAACAGACCAACCGGCGCAAAGGCTGGGATCCCCAATGGCCGCAGGATCTGCCACGTATCGGCGGCAGTGTGCAACCCGGCGCTCACAATGACCAGACCCTGTACCATCCAGAAGCGCCAGTCGGCAAACGGAGGACGCAGATCGCGTAGGTGCACCGAGATGGTTGATGAGGTGCCGTTCATGCCCCAGCTCCCTCTTCCAATGAGATCAGGTGCTGGCTCACGGCGCGCGAAACAGCTTCCGTCCGGGAGGTCACATCCAGCTTGCCGAAAATATTGTTGAGGTGCCCTTCAACGGTGCGCAGGCTGATGCCGAGCTCTCCAGCGATCTGCTTGTTCGAATAACCGCGGGCGATCAGCCGCAGAACCTCGAACTCACGTGAGGTCAGGCTGGGATTCCCCCGCTGGGACCCGTCGCGATCCCAATGCTGGGTCAGCTTGCGCGAGATCGCAGCCTGGAGCACTGTCGAGCCTGATCGGGCCATGCGAATCGCCTCCACAAGCTCACGACCCGGCGCCGTCTTGAGCAGGTAGCCGGCGGCGCCGGCCCGCAAGGCGGCAAGCACGTAATCCTCGTCGTCGTAGGCGCTGACGATCAGCACCCGCACCGCCGGAAATGAGCTGACGATTCGTTTGGTCGCCTCAATGCCATTCAACTCTGGCAGCCGGACGTCAAGCAGCACGACATCCGGCTGGAGGATGCCCACCAATTCCACAGCGCGTTTCCCGCTCTCGGCCTCGCCGACGACGCGCAGGTCAGCCTCCTGTTCGAGGATCTGGCGCGTCCCCTCTCGGACGAGCGTGTGATCTTCGGCGATCAACACCGTGATTTGATCCATCGCGCACCTGCCAACTCGTTCGATCTACTGGCTAAGTACAGGCTATCGCAAGTCTATTCCACGATAGGCGGGGTGGTTTGGAGGGGGCCGGGTACCCACACCCAGAGGGTACCCGGTGTCCCCTCCAATCCTCCCCCACCCGAATCGCATTTGCACTACGCAATACCAAGTATAACGCCTGTGAAGCCGAGCCGCATACGTGAATCCACCTAGATCGACTCGCGTAGTTTTGCGCTTTCACGATGCTCACGATTGATCGATGATAGCGGCAGCGCATAGGAGCGCGAAATGGGAGGGTAAGTCGTAGAAAGGCAGGCACACTATGAAGACAGAGGCATCAGGCAACCAGGCGCAGCCCGTACATCGGCGTGGGACGATCAGATATTGGCCAGGCGCAGTGACAGGAATGGCGATCTTCGCGCTTATTTTAGTCGCCTGCGGCGGGAGTCCGGTGGTACAGAGCACCAGCGCCCCGGCGCCCACGCCGGCGCCAGCGACCGCCGGCCTGCCGCCGACCGCCGCACCGACAGAGCCGCCCGCAACCGCCGCCCCCGCGAGTGCTGCGCCTACCACGGCGCCAACTACGGCAGCAGCGCCAACCGCGCCGGCAACTGCGCCACTATCGAACACGACCAGCACCGGCGCCGCGGGCGCGGCGGCGATCCCCGCAATGCAGATCGTCCAGACCGAGAACACGAAGACGATCGAGATGCCGGGAGATTATTTCTCGCCGATCGTGGCGGTCGTACGCGCCGGCGACACGGTGACGTGGTCGAATAAGGACACCGACCCGCACTCAGTAGTGAGCTTCCCGAGCGCAGCGGTGAAGTTCGACATCGATATCGACGCCGGCAAGAGCGGCACCTTTACGTTCGACAAGCCGGGCGTCTACCGCTACTACTGCGACCTGCACGCTGTGTACGACTCGAAGATGGACGACATCAAGGCCAACGAGGGCACCGACATCTACCCATCCCCGATGCGCGGCGTGATCGTGGTGCTGGACAAAAATGGCAGCATGCCGGCGAGTGCCTCTGCCACGGTGGACGTCCCGGCGACGACCGCGGCATTCATCCCATGGTCGCTGGTTGTGCCGGCGGGGACAAAGGTGATGTGGACGAACCACGACTCGACCCCGCACGCCGTCGTCTCGGCGTACGGGTACGCGACCAGCGACATCTCGACCTTCGTGCTCAAGAACACGGACGGCACAGGCGCATCTGACTTCGCAGAGCCGGGCGTGTACTATTACTACTGCCCGGTCCACGCCGGGTGGAATGCGCAGAAGGCGCAGGTGCAGCCCTTCAAGAGCTACAGCGCGTTTCCGATTGTGATGGACGGCTTGATCGTCGTTACACCCAAACAGTAGCCAGCCATCGCGGCGCAAGGTTTTTGAAAGACGACTTTGGCTTTACAGTCGTTCTATGGTGGGGGTGTGGGGGCGGGCTGCGCCCGCCCCCACACCCCCACCATAGATTGTCAAGTTGCCAGGAACCGTGCCTAACCTGCTAACCTTTCACCGAGCCGGCCATGAGGCCGCGCACGAAGAAGCGCTGCAGCGAGAAGAACACGGTCAGCGGCAGCACCATTGAGACGAAGGCGCCGGCGGTGAGCAAGTTCCAGTCCTGCCCGCGCGACCCGACGATCTCGGCCAGCCGCATCGTCAGCACCTGCACGTTCGGCGTGGCGCCGATGAACACCAGCGCGACCAGGTGGTCGTTCCAGACCCACAGGAACTGGAAGATCGCGAAGGCGGCCAGCCCTGGCGTCGACAGCGGCAGAATCAGGCGCATGAAGATTGTAAACTGCGAGGCGCCGTCGATGAACGCCGACTCCAGGATCTCGCGCGGCAGCTCGCTGATATAGTTGTAGAGCAGGTAGGTCGCCAGCGGCAGGCCGAAGCCGGTGTGCGCCAGCCAGACCGCCAGGAAGGTGCCGTTGATGCCAAGGCTCACATAGTCGCGCAGGATCGGCACCAGCGCGATCTGCAGCGGCACCACCAGCAGCGCGACCATGACCGTGAACAGCAGCTTGCGGCCGGGGAAGCGCAGCCAGGCGAAGCCATAGGCCGCGAAGGCCGCGATCAGGATCGGGATGACCGTCGCCGGGATCGCGACCGTCAGCGAGTTGAGTTAGCCGCACAGCCATCAGTTGCACCGACTCGACTTCGCACAGCTACCACAGCCGGTAGACGCGCGCCTCGAAAGGCCGTAGCGTCAGCCGGCGAATATCCTCGGCCGGATCGACCGCGTAGTTGCCGATCAGCAGCTCTTTGTCGGCAAAGGAAACATCGGTGGGCAGCACAAAGACCGGCGTACTCTTGCGGAAGTTCAGCACGACCAGCAGACGATCGTCCTCCAAGGTCCGCGTGAAGGCATAGATCTCCGGATCATCGTCGAGGATCAGATCGTAGGCGCCGTAGACGATGGTCGGGTGCGCTTTGCGCAGCCGGATCAGCGTCTGGTAGTAGGCGAAGACCGAGTGCGGGTCGGCGCGCGCCTGCTGGACGTTAATCGCCACATAGTTGGGGTTAACCTTCATCCAGGGCGTGCCGGTGGTGAAGCCGGCGTGTGCGCTGGCGTCCCATTGCATGGGAGTGCGGGCATTATCGCGGCTCTTGGCGTGGATCAGGGCCATGACGACGTGTGGGTCGAGCCCTTTTTCCTCCACAAACTCGCGGTACATATTCAGGGTCTCAATGTCACGGTAGTCCGCGATCGACTCGAACTTGACATTGGTCATCCCGATCTCTTCGCCCTGGTAGACGTAGGGTGTGCCCTGCAACATATGCAGAAAGGTGGCGAGCAGCTTGGCCGACTCGACCCGGTACTGGCCATCGTCGCCGAAGCGCGAGACCGGGCGCGGCAGATCGTGGTTGGCCAGATAATTGCTGTTCCAGCCCTTGTTCTCCAGATCGTGCTGCCAGCGGGTCATCACGCGCTTTAGCTCCAGCAGGCTCCAGGGCTTGAGGCTCCAGCGGGGCGAGATGCTGTCGAAATCCCAGTCAAGCTCCGTGTGCTCGGACTGGAACAGCATGTTGAGCGACCCGGTCTCTTCGTGCGTGAGATCGATGGCGTGCCCGGTCGTCACCATGTTCGTCTCGCCGACGGTGAAGACGTCGTAGTTGGAAAGTACCCGTTCCTTCATCTCCTGGAGGAACTCCAGCAGCCGCGGCCCGTTGAAGATATACTGGCCGGCGTACTGGTAGCGACTATCCGTGATGACCGGCGCATCGGGCAGGCCCGGCGTCTTGGAGATCATGTTGATCACGTCCATCCGGAAGCCGTCGACACCCTTGTCCAGCCACCAGCGCATCATGGCGTAGATCGCCTCGCGGAGCGTGGGGTTTTCCCAGTTGAGGTCGGGCTGCTTCCTGGAGAAGAGGTGCAGGTAGTACTTGCCGGTCGCTTCGTCGTACTGCCAGGCCGAGCTGCCGAATAAGGAGGCCCAGTTGTTGGGCTCGCGCCCGTCCTTGCCGGGGCGCCAGATGTAGTAGTCGCGGTACGGGTTGTCTTTGGACGTACGGGCCTCGACAAACCAGGGATGCTCGTCGGAGGTGTGGTTGACGACCAGGTCCATCAGCAGCTTGATGCCACGCCGGTGCAGCTCGGCGAGCAGCTGCTCCCAATTCGCCAGCGTGCCGAACTCATCCATGATGTCCTGATAGTCGCTGATGTCGTAGCCGTTGTCGTCATTGGGCGACTTGTAGATCGGGCACAGCCAGACGACGTCGATGCCCAACTCCTTGAGGTAGTCGAGCTTGTGGATAATCCCGCGCAGGTCGCCGATGCCGTCGCCATTGCTGTCGTAAAAGCTGCGGGGATAGATCTGGTAGACCACGCCTTCTTTCCACCACGTCTGCTTCATAGTTATAGCTCCATGTTAGACTTGAGGTGGGGGTGTGGGGGCGGGGCTGCGCCCCGCCCCCACACCCCCACCCCCACAGAGTCAAGGCAGTGGGGTAAACTGCGTGATCTTCACATTCGAGTAATTAAAGAAGGTGTTTGTGCACCAGCTGTCGTTGTACCAGATATTCGAGGGGTAACCATAGTCGGAGTCGTAGTTGACCTCGCCCAGCGGCGCCACGCACGAGTCGAGCCTGCGTGCGACCGCGGGGACGTAGCGAGCGAGCAGGTTCCGCCAGTTCCACGCCAGCCGCACCCGTTTCTCTATAATCGCGAACAGTTTGTCGACCGATCCGAAGTAGCCGGCGTAGAGCAGCTTATTTGGGGCAAGCGGCTGGCCGGTATCGAGGTCGACGCCCCTGACGAACTGGTCGTCGCGCATCTCCACCCGCGCGTGGCCGAAACTCCAGCCGTCCGCCCATGCGACTTCCAGCTCATAGTGGTGGATCTGCTGCTGTGCCCAGCGCCGGTGGGCCCGCTGATATTGGAATGGCAGCAGTTGCAACACCACGATGACGACGCCAGCGATGATGGCGACGAGGAGCGCCGCCATGCCGCCGACCAGGAGTTTCCTTGAACGAGCTGACATAGACGCACTCACTTCGTGCGCGTGGATCTGTGCCGTCACCCCTTCGTCTGCGGCTGTCCCGAAAATGACACGCTCACGCCGGTTGCAGCTGCCAGTAGCCGACATCGCCCGGGATGACGGGGGCCTGTGCCGTGCTGCTGTGACCCTCGATCCAGCGGATCGAGGCGGCGTGCTCCAGCCCATCGATCAGCCGCCTGGCTTCCCGGCTGGCGATGCCGAACCGCTCATGGAGAGCGCCCGCCATGAGCCGGCGCCCCTCGTTGCGGCCGGCCTCGAGACGGGGGCCGAACTGATCCATCAGCGCCTGCGCCGCTTCGCCGAGACCAATCTTGTCGGCCATTGTCGAACTCCTTTCCGCTGCGCATGGTTCTATGCGCAGCAGGCAGAGCGGCGCAGAGACAACCGCGCCGCGTCGCTGTGTCTCCGCGTTGTGCTAGCCCTTCACCGCGCCCGCCGTCAGGCCGGCCATGATCCGGCGCTGGAAGACCAGCACCAGGATCACCAGCGGGATCGTCAGCGTGACCGAGGCGGCCATGATGCTGCCCCAGGGAAGCTCGAACTGTGTCTTGCCCGCGTAGGTGGCCACCGCCACGATCGCCGTGCGCGCCCCGGTGCTCAGATTGAAAAAATTGTTCGGATCGCCGTAGTCCTGCGTGAAGGTGAGGGCGAACAGCAGCTCGTTCCAGGCGCCGATGAACGCCAGCAGGCCGGTTGTCACCATGGCGGGCGCGGTCAACGGCAGCAGCACCATGCGGAAGGTCTGCATCGGCGTCGCGCCGTCCACGAACGCGGCCTCTTCCAGCTCCTGGGGCAATTCCTGGAAGAAGTTGGACAGCACCCACACGGTGAACGGCAAGGTGAAGACCGTATACGAGAAGATCAGCGCCGGCAGGCGGTTGTACAGCCCGGCGCCGACGATCATCTGGTACAGCGAGCCCAGGATCGCGATCGCCGGAAAGGTGGTCATGGACAGCGTCAGGTAGAGGATGAAGGTCCGGCCGCGGAACTTTAGGCGCCCCAGCGCGTAGGCGCCCAGCGAGCCGACCAGCAGGGCCAGGATCACCGTGCTGACCGTGACGATCACCGAGTTGCGCAGCGCCAGCGGGAAGATCGGGTTGGAGAAGACGTCGCGATAGTTGTCCAGGGTTACGCTCTTCGGCCAGTAGGCCACCGGCGTGTCGAACAGCTCACTCGCGGGCTTGAGCGACGAGACCACCGCCCAGTAGAACGGGAACAGTGTATACAGCAGGATGATGATGATCAAAATCCAGAACGCCACGCGGCCGACGGTCTCATTCAGCTTCCGGCGGCGCTGCGCCTGCGATGCGGTTATCGCTGCCATCTTAGCCCTCCTCCACGCGCATCAGGCGCATATAGAACGCGACGAAGACCATCAGGATGATGAAGATCACCACGGCGATCGTGGCGCCCTGGCCCAGCCTGGCCAGGTCGATCATCGTCTGGCGCGCCAGGATCGAGAGGGTGATCGTCTCCGGCGCGGTGCCTTTGATCACAAACGGCAGGTCGAAGACCCGGAAGGCGTCGAGGGTGCGGAAGATCAGCGCCACCAGCAGCGCCGGGCGCAGCAGCGGCAGCGTCATCGTCCAGAACTGCTGCACTTTGGTCGCGCCGTCGACGTGCGCCGCCTCGTAGATATCCTCGGGGATGACCTGCAGGCCGGCCAGCAGCAGCAGCGCCATAAACGGCGTGGTCTTCCAGACGTCGACCACGATGATCGACGGCAGCGCCAGGGTGGGGCTCGCGATCCAGGCGATCTTGGTGGAGAGCAGCCCCAGCCGGGTGACCAGCAGGTCGTTGACCACGCCGAACACGTCGTTGTACATCCAGGCCCACATCTGTGCCGACACCACCGTGGGAATGGCCCAGGGGATCAGCATCGCCGTCCGAACCAGGCCGCGGCCCTTGAAGTTCGAGTGGATCGTCAGGGCGACGATCAGGCCCAGGACTGTCTCGAAGAACACGGAGAACACGGTGAACACGGTGGTGTTCCAGAGCGCGTGCAGGAACGTGGGGTCGGTGAGCAGGTCGGTGTAGTTCGAGAGGCCGACGAAGCTGACCGCGCGTGCGCCGCTCAGGCGCGCGTTGGTGAAGCTGAGCAGAAAGGTGCGCACGACCGGGTAGAGGGCGACGATTGATATCAGTATGACGGTCGGCGCCGTCAAGATCCACCCCAGTCGCTCGCGCCTCCGCGCCTCCGCGCTCTGGGGTCCTTCGAACAGGCGCCGGCGCGCTGCCTGGGGCTGCTTCATGCCTGCGACTTGCTGGCCCATAATGCCCTCCCTTCGTGACTTGAGCCGGGGGTGGCCCGTTCCATCCCCGATACGTTGTCTCAGCCCCCTCTCCCGCCGCAGCGGGAGAGGGGGGCGTGGGTGAGGGATTACTTGAGGATCTTCTTCAGCTCGGTTTCGAGGTCGGCCACCGCCGTCTTGGAGTCCTTCTGGCCGGTCAGCACCTGGTTGACCGCCGTGAAGTAGGCTGACGAGACGTCGTTGTACAGGTCGCTCGAGACCGTTGAGGGGCGCGCGACCGCGCCGCCCGAGAAGACCGCCTTCAGCGGCTTGTAGTACGCGTTGGCCTTGAGCACGTCCGGGTCGTCGTAGACCGGCGGCCGCGTCGGCAGGAGTGTTCGCTCGAGCGAGTTTGACTTCTGCAGCTCGGGGCTGGTCATGTACTTGACGAACTCGATCGCCGCGTCCTTGTTCTTGGAGTTTTTGTTGACCATCAGCTGCCAGCCGCCGAGCGTGTCGGCGTTGCGGGCCTTGTCGCCGTCGCCCTTGGGCAGCAGCGACACGTCGAACTTGCCCTTGGTCGGCGCTTTTGGATCCTCGCTGATCGCGTAGGCATACGGCCAGTTGCGCATGAAGGCCGCATTCCCCGCCGTCCAGACGCCGAGTGATTCCGGTTCCGTGTAGGTCGTCACGCCGGGCGGCGAGATCGTGCCGACCCAGCCCTTGGCGCGATCGAACGCCGCGGCCGCCTGCGGATTGTTGATGCTGACCGTGCCGTCCGGCTCGATGATCGAGCCGCCGCCGTTCGAGACCTGCCACTCCAGCGCGTCGCAGGTCAGGCCCTCGTAGGCCTTGCCCTGCCAGACGAAGCCCCAGAAGTCCTTGCTGCCGGCGGCGCGCTCGCCGTCCTGGATCTTCTTGGCCTGCGTCTCCAGCTCGGCCCAGGTTTGCGGCGGGTTGCTGAAGCCGTATTTCTTCAGCAGGTCCTTGCGGTAGTACAGCAGGCCGGCGTCGGTGAACCAGGGGATGCCAACGAGCTTGCCATTGACGGTGTTGTTGTCGACGATCGCCGGGAAGAAGTCGGACTTGGCGTTCGGGAAGGCCGGGTTCAGGTCTTCGGCGAACTCGGCCAGGATGCCTGGCCAGATCACGTCGATCTGGTACACGTCGACGTCGGACGAACCGGCGCTGAGTTGCTGGCGATAGGTCGCCAGGCGTTGGGTAGCGTCCTGGTCGCCGCGGATAACCTGGACCTGGATGCCGGTCGCATCCGAGAACTTCTTCGCCTCGGCATCCTCATACGGAGCGCCAGGGCCTTCAGCGCCGCCGATCCATTTGATCGTGGCGCCCTTGAGGTCGGTGCGCAGGCCCTGCGGCACGACGATCGTGCTGCCTGCCCCGGTCGAGGGGGCCGCCGCGCCGCCGGCGGCCGCCGTGGGCTGCGCCGCGCCGCCGGCGGCCGCCGTGGGCTGCGCCGCGCCGCCGGCGGCCGCCGTCGCCGCGCCGCCTCCACCCGCCGCGGGAGCCTGCGTTGTGGTCGTCGCACCACCGCCACCGCCCCCGCACGCCGCCAGCATGAGGCTCAGCATGACGAGCAGCGTGGCGATCGAGAACCGCTTGTGTCGCATGGATCTGTCCTCCTAACAATCGTTGTATCGAGGCTTCACAGAACCCATATTCCAATCCGAGTCAGATGTATCGGTCGGTGGCCCACCTCCTTTCAGAGCAAGACAGCTATCGCTTTACACTGGTTCCGCGATGGAGTGGGAGGTTGTGGCGGGCGTAGCGCGCCGCGAGAGCACAGCCCGTATTCCCATCGGCCAAAGACTCACGTTGTTTCCCGCTCCACAATCGTCAGCGGCAGCGTCACGCGCTGCACCAGGCGCGAGCGATCGGACAGGTGCGCAAGCAGCAGATCGACCGCGACGCGCCCGGACTCGCGCAGCGGCTGGCGGATCGTCGTCAGCCCGATATAGTCGGCCATCTCCACGTCGTCGAAGCCCAGCACCGCCAGCTCCCTCGGCACCGCCACGCCGCGCTCGCGCGCGGCCTTGAGCACGCCCATCGCCTGCGTGTCGCTCGGCGCGAAGATCGCTGTCGGCGGCTCGGGCAGATCCAGCAGCCGGTGCGCCTGCTGGCGGGCCTGCTCCATCCCGTGCGGCGCCAGCGCGACGTAGGCATCCGGCAGGCCCACGCCCGCCTCGCGCAGCGCTCGCCGGTAGCCGACCAGCCGCCAGTCGCTGGTGTGGATCGCGTAGTCGGGCACGTCGCTGTCGCCCACGAACGCGCAGCGGCAATGCCCATGCTTGAGCAGGTATTCGGCGGCCATGCGACCGCCGGCCTCGTTATCGATCTCGATACGGCTGAAGAAGGGATGCGCTACCTCGATCAGGACGGTCGCAAGTTGGCTATGCAGCAAGCGTCGTGCCACGTGCTCTTCGAATGGCAGCGCCATCACAATCAAGCCGTCGAGCCGGCGATTCACCGCGATGCTGGCCAGGTAGCTATCGCGCTGCGCGGAGGAGGTGACGCTGTAGACGACCAGCTCGTAGGTCGTACCGGCCAGCGCCATCATCACGCCGCGCAGCCGGTCGGTGAAGGAGAGGTAGGTGAAGAACGGGGCCAGCACGCCGATCCGCCCGGTGCCTTTGCGCGCACGCGCCGTCGCCTCGGCCTTTGGGACGAAGCCGAGCTCATCGATCGCCGCCAGCACGCGCGCGCGGGTCGCCTGGTGGACCTGGACGGGTGAGTTGAGCACGCGCGAGACCGTCGAGATACTGACTCCGGCGCGCTCGGCGACGTCGTAGATGGTCGCATCCGGCATCGCTGACTCCGCATATCAGGGAGAGGATGCAATGCGAAATAGTATAGGCAACTTTGATTATGAAAGTACTTTCAGAATATCACGACTCGGCTTGCTTGTCAAGCAGATGACAGTGATTCAGCGATGGCAAGTGGCTTCACGGATTCTAAGGCGACAAGGTGACAGGCGAGAGGCGAGGGGTGAGGGGCGAGGGGGCGAGCGCGTAACTGCTGGCCCCTGATCCCTGACCCCTGACCCCTGGCCCCCGTCAGGCTGTTTGCACTTTTTACGGACTCGCGCTTTAATAATCGGCCTACCGGAGAGGTCGGGAGGACTCTGCGTCCTCACCCGCCGGGATGCTTTGAAGAGGAGGCATGACCATGAACAAGACGTGGTGGAAAGAAAGCGTGGTCTACCAGATCTACCCCCGCAGCTTCTACGACAGCAACGGCGACGGCATCGGCGACCTGCGCGGCATTATCCACAAGCTCGACTACCTCAAAGAGCTCGGCGTCGGTGTCGTCTGGCTCTCGCCGGTCTATAAGTCGCCCAACGACGACAACGGCTACGACATCAGCGACTACCAGAACATCATGGACGAGTTTGGCACGCTGGCCGACTGGGAGGAGCTACTCGGCGAGCTGCACCGGCGCGGCATCAAGCTGCTGATGGACCTGGTCGTCAACCACACCTCGGACGAGCACCCCTGGTTTGTCGAGGCTCGTAAATCCAGGGACAACCCCTACCGCGACTACTACATCTGGCGCCCCGGCAAGGACGGGCGCGAGCCCAACAACTGGGCGGCATCATTCGGTGGCTCGGCCTGGCAGTACGACGAAGCGACCGGCGAGTACTATCTGCACCTGTTCTCCAGGAAGCAGCCCGACCTCAACTGGGAGAACCCCACGGTCCGCGCGGAAGTCTACGCTATGATGCGCTGGTGGCTGGATAAGGGCATCGACGGCTTCCGCATGGACGTGATCAACATGATCTCCAAGACGCCGGGGCTGCCGGACGCGCCGGTTGTCACCGACGACCGCTACCAGTACGCCGGCCAGTATTTCACCCACGGGCCGCGGCTGCTGGAGTTCCTCCAGGAGATGAAGCGCGAGGTGCTGTCCAAGTACGACATCCTCACGGTGGGCGAGACTCCGCTGGCGACCACCGAGCACGCCGTCGACATCACCCACGAGGAGACCGGGTCGCTCAACATGCTGTTCCAGTTCGAGCATGTGGATCTCGACAAGGACCGCGCGGCCAAGTGGGAGATCAAGCGCTGGAGCCTGCTGGAGCTAAAGCAGGTGATGACCCGCTGGCAGAAGGGCCTGGAGAACGGCGGCTGGAACAGCCTGTACCTCTCGAACCACGACCAGTCGCGCCCGGTCTCGCGCTTCGGCGACGACGGCCAGTACCGGGTCGAGTCGGCCAAGCTGCTCGGCACCTTCCTGCACACGCTGCACGGCACGCCCTACGTCTACCAGGGCGAAGAGATCGGGATGACCAACGTCGCGTTCGAGTCGATCGACGACTACCGCGATATCGAGACCCTGAATATGTACCGCGAGCTTGTGGAGGAAAAAGGGCTCGACCCCGAGGCCGTGATGGCGGCGATCCACGCCAAGAGCCGCGACAACGCCCGTACTCCCATGCAGTGGGACGCCGGCGCGCACGCCGGCTTCACCACCGGCACGCCCTGGATGAAGGTTAACCCGAACTATGTGGCGATCAACGTCCAGCAGGCGCGCGCCGACCCGCACTCGGTCCTCCGCTACTACCAGAAGCTCATCCGGCTGCGCAAGGAGAACCCGGTGATCGTCTACGGCACCTACGATCTGATCCTCGACGCCCACGAGGAGATCTACGCCTACACGCGGACCCTGGGCGATGAGCGGCTGCTGGTGATGCTAAACTTCACGAAGAACACGCCTGTTTTCGCCCTACCTACCCATATTTCCTTTTCCGACAAAGAGCTGCTGATCAGCAACTACGCGGTCGACCCGGCCGAGGACATCCGCCAGCTGACGCTGCGGCCCTTTGAGGCGCGCGTCTACCGGCTGCGCTAGAACAAAGGGAGCACGGTCAACGGATGTGAGCAGCGGATTGAACTGATTGAGCCGCGAATCAGTTCAATCCGTTCCCGAAATCCGTTGACAGGAGTCTCCTGTCAGCACCATATCCTGACGATGACGTAGCCCTACCGCAAGGATACAGGGCCACGTCAAAGTCGGAACTCACCGCATCGAATTGCGCGAATGACGCGAAGATGTGCCAGCCTTTTGGCGCAATTCGTCCAATTCGCTGCACGGAATCAGGGTCGAATCGGACGTTGACGTAGCCCTGCGCAAGGATAATAGATACTTGACAATGGCTCCTTCCTGATTTAATATTGTCATTATAACAATAAATCTGGAAGGACACGACGATGAGCATCTTCGACGGCAAGCGCCTGACCGACGACACCTTCAAGCTCGACGCCGAGCGGATGCGGGCGGGCTGGTACTCCGACAAATACTTCGAGAATATCGTCGGCATGCTGGCGAGCCTGGCGCGGCGCGGATACGGCTTCGGCGGCCGCTCGGCGCGGCTGGAGGACATGGGGATCGACCCGCGCGGCATCGACATCGGCGACATCGAGGTCGAGATGCAGTGGTTCACCCGCCGCGCGCCGTTCTCGGTGGTCGCGGGGGTCGACAAGGCGCTGGCGATGCTGCAATGTTGCACCGGCTACTACGACTCGGACGGCCGCTTCGTCGACACCTACGCGACGCTGGAGGTCGAGGCGGTCCACGACGGCGCGATCGTCCGCTACGACGGCGACCCGCTCAACGTCCGGCCGGTGCTCAAGGTGCGCGGGCGCTACCGCGACGTTGCCCTGTTGGAGACGCCGACGCTTGGCACGCTGACGCGCGCCACCCGCATCGCCACCAACGTCTACAACGTGCTCGGCGCGGCGCGCGGCAAGCCGGTGCTGTTCTTCCCCGCGCGCTTCGACGCCCACGAGGTCCAGGCGGCCGACGGCTACGCCTACAACATCGCGGTCCAGCGCTTCAACATGGACTACGGCCACACGATCAGCCCTTCGATCTCCACCGACGCGCAGGGCGACTGGTGGGGCGGGCTGGGCGGCGGCACGATCGCCCACGCGGCGATCGCGGCGTTCCTGGGCGACACCGTCGAGTGCATGCTGGCATTCGCCGAGAGCCGGCCGATCGACATCCCGCGGATCGCCCTGGTCGACTTCGACAACGACTGCGTGGGGACGACGCTGGCGGTGATGGACGCGATGTTCGCGCGCTACCGCGAGCTGATCGACACGGGCCAGGTGGCGGCGGCGCAGCGCTACAAGCTCTTCGGCGTGCGCCCCGACACGAGCGGCACCGTGCGCGACGTCAGCGTGCCGCCGCTCGGGATGAAAGACCTGGACATGGGCGTGACGCCGCGGCTGGTCTTCTACCTCCGCAAAGCGATCGACGAGGCCTGGAACGACTGGACGCTGCCGGACGAGTGGGTCGAGCGCGCGCAGGCGTGGTGCCGCGACGTCAAGATCGTAGTCACCGGCGGGTTCAACCCGCACAAGATCCGCCGCTTCGAAGAGCTCGGCGTGCCGGCCGATATCTACGGGGTCGGCTCGTCGCTCTTCTCGAACAGCGACGCGGAGGGCACCAACAACGATTTCACCGCCGACGTCGTGCGGATCAAGATCGGCTGCGGCCCTCCCCGAGCCCCTCCCACTCCCACCAACAAAACAATGATATGCGCGACCGAAAAGCCCTGTCCGAGTATCTGCAGCGCCGGCAGCCCCTGACGAGCGTGGTCAGCTATCCCGACCGCGGCCCGTGGGGCGACAACCACTACCCCGGCAACTGCTCGGGCTACCTGCTGATCGACCTGTGCGCGACCTACCAGCCGCGCGCCGTCCTCGACCCGATGGAGGGCGGCGGAACGAGCCGCGAGGTCTGCGCCGACATGGCCATCGACTACGCCGGCTACGACCTGCACAGCGGCGCCGACAGCCTGCGCGACGACATCGGCAGCGGCTACGACCTGATTTTCTGGCACCCGCCCTACCACGACATGAAAGTCTACACCGACGACCCGCGCGATCTCAGCCGGGCCGGCTCGGTCGCGGCGTTCGGCGCGCTGCTGCGCGCGTGCTACTGGAGGTTCTACGATCTGCTGGCGCCGGGCGGTCGGCTGGCCGTGCTGATGGGCGATCTGCGGCGGCGCGGGCGCTATGAGCCGCTGACCGCCGACGTGGCACGGCTCGACCGCCGCCACCTCGAAGGCATCGTGGTGAAGGTTCAGCACAACGTCAGCTCGAACAAGACCCGCTACGGCGGGGCGTTCGTGCCGATCCTGCACGAAACGCTGACGATTTTCCGGCGGCCGGAGGAGTAGGATGAGATTTTGAACACCTCTTCTCCTCATATGTGCTACAATAGGGCATCCGTCGGAAGCACAATGTACACCCGGTCCTCATCGAATCAGGCGACGATAGCACTACCGTCTTGGGAGGGGCTGGCTCGATTGTGCTGCTGGCGCTGCTGCTCGCGCCCTACCTGCGCAAGTTCGGCCAGTACACTGTGCCTGATTTCGTCGCCGCTCGCTACGAGGGCAACCCCGCCCGTGTCGTCGCCGCGGTGATCGGCGTGATCATCTCGTTCACCTACGTCACCGCGCAGGTCACCGGCATCGGGATCATCATGAGCCGCTTCCTGGGCGTCAACTACCTGGCCGGCGTGCTGATCGGGCTGGGCGCCGTGCTGTTCTGCTCGTACCTCGGCGGCATGCGCGCGATCACCTGGACCCAGGTCGCGCAGTGCATCGTCCTGCTGATCGCCTACCTGACGCCAGTGACCATCCTCTCGCTCCGCTCGACCGGCGTGCCGCTCCCACAGCTCATGTACGGCGAGGCGCTGCAGCAGATCACGACGATCGAGGCCGCGCAGGGGATCACAAGATCCTACGTCACGCCATTCAACGACTGGACGCCCTGGAACTTCATGGCGCTGATGCTCTGCCTGATGCTGGGCACGGCCGGCCTGCCGCACATCCTGATCCGCTTCTATACGACGCCGGACGTCGGCGCCGCGCGGCGGAGCGTTGGCTGGGCGATGATCTTCATCTGCCTGCTGTACTTCACGGCGCCGGCCTACGCGGCGTTCTCGCGCTGGGAGGTGCTGCGCAATATGGTCGGCAAGCCGGTCACCGCCGTGCCGGAGTGGGCGACCAACTGGTCGAACGCCGGCCTGATCGAGTTTACCGACCTGACCACGCTGGCGGGCGCGCGCATCGCCGACCTGCCCGCCTGGGCCAATGAGCTGGTCCGCGGCGGCGCGCTGGCGATCGACGACGCCGACGGCGACGGGATCGCCCAGCTGCGCGAGCTTTCCGGCGCGGCCACGCGGCCGACTCGAACCACCAACCCGACCGACGGCATCCTGCAATTCGACGAGCTGAAGATCGACCCCGACGTGGTGGTGCTGGCGACGCCCGAGATCGCCGGGCTGCCCCACACCGTCGCGGCGCTGGTGGCTGCCGGTGGGCTGGCGGCGGCGCTCTCGACCGCCGACGGGCTGCTGATGGTGATTGCCTCAGCGCTATCGCACCACACGGAGATGCCGAAAAGAATACCCGCCTCCGTGGCCGCTGTGCCTCCGTGGTGCATATGCTACTGGCGTTCTATTGGTGCTTGGTTCTTTCGTATCTTTACACAATCTTTACACGCACGGCCTATTCCAGCATCAGAAAGCGATCAAGCATACCGATCGCCCGAGTCAATGTTTACACAAAATTCACCATAATCTTGATCGGGCTTGACAATTTCCCGCTACTATAGCGAGCGTCACGATCTACGGCAACTGAATAGCGATCCGTCCTGGAGCCCCGGAAAGCGTAGCGATTATGGCCGCTATCAACGACGGCTTCGACTGGGCCGGCCTCGCGCGCCTAGTCTTGATCTGCGCGGGGGTGATCATCATCGGGGTGAGACTGATCGACCGCATGTTTCCATCACAGCGGACGCCCCACCCGCCGGCCGCCGAGACGCATCCGCCGGAACAGGCTGAAAAGAGAACCGGAGAAAAAGGAGGTGCGACTCCCAGGAACAGGCCACACAGTGTTCGAGACGCGCCGCCCCAGTCGCGCTCCGCGCGGGCGGCCCTAGCGACCGTGCGAGTCCGCAGCACCAAAGGAGGTAGCACTATGGCTCAGCAGGCAGGCGCGATGCGCGCGCCAACCAAAGAGGGCGAGGCGCTCAGCCCGGCCGAGGCCAGCCGGATCGCCGAGTGGCAGGCGATCGAGCAGGACGCCGCCTTCCAGGCGCTCGTCGCCGCCAAGCGGCGCTTCATCATTCCCGCCACCATCTTCTTCATCGTCTACTACTTCGCGCTGCCCATCCTGGTCGGCTATTTCCCCGCCCTCATGGACACCGACGTCGTCGGCCATATCAACCTGGCCTATCTCTTCGCCCTCTCCCAGTTCGTCATGGCCTGGGGCTTGATGTACCTGTACGTCCGCCAGGCGCGCGGTTGGGACGCGATGGCCGCGCGGATCGTCGAGCAGGTCCGCGGAGGGAAGCCATGAGTACGTCGCTCCTGATGTTCATCGTCTTCATCGCGATCACTCTCGGCATTACCTACTGGGCCAGTCGCCGCACCAAGACCACCGCCGAGTTCTACGCCGCCGGCCGCTCGATCACCGGCTTCCAGAACGGCTGGGCCGTCGCCGGCGACTATATGTCGGCCGCCTCGT
>WNGB01006491.1_pt1 | contig 17179 bp, 10 predicted proteins | sample 5400681 | NCBI WGS metagenome assembly WNGB01 (sample SAMN13153367, study PRJNA577476) | soil metagenome | isolation source: 115 cm soil or saprolite under grassland replicate 2 | place: USA:California | collected 2016-06-15 | reverse complement strand
GGCTTCCTCTGGTAGATGTTGCTCACGGCGGTCCCCTTCTTCGTCGGTGCGACTTGGCGGTTGCCCGACACCTACCACTCGGCAGGCTCCAGGCGGGGGACCGCCACTCTCAACTTCTACGAAGATCGAGACATCCTCGCCGCTCACTCCCACCGGAACACAAAGCTGAAGTCCTGCGCGCAGCGCCTAGTCAGCTTGCGTTCTGAGGAGATCCGTCCGGCGGCGATGCGCTTCGTGACCTCGGCGCGGGACAGCTCCAAGCCTGTCGCGATGAGCGTCGTCAGCCTGATCGGGATGCGTTGTGCGAAGTGGACGCTGACGTCGAGGATGTCGGCTTTCGGTAGCTCGACGGGGCTCGTCTCCAGCGTCCACGCGTCGGTCCAGTCGAGCACGACGTCGTTGCGGTGCGCCAGCTGAGGTTCGGCCAGCAGCTTCGCCGCGAGCGCGGGAGCGTTGTCATGGAAGCCGCCAAGCATCGTGGGCTCGATGGAGCGAACGGGGACACGCTCCAGCACCGTCAGCTTGACCGTCTCACCGCACTGAACGCACAGCGCCAACAACCAGACGTCGAGCAGCTTGTGGTTGGCGTTGATACGGAATCGTCCTCGGGTTCGGTACTCCGTCGAAGGGCAGGTCCGGCAGCGGCGCCGGATAGTTGGAAAGTCTGTCGGGCGTACGAGCCACTGCGTCGTGGCGCGCACGCGAAAGGTGTCGTCGTGCACCAGGAGAGGCCAATCGGCTGCGAGACCTTCGTTGCGAGGTCGGCGCGGCGCGGATGGGCGCGGCGCCGGATCGAGCCGCGGGTGCCGCGAAGCGGGCAGCCGGACGTCGATGACCTGCCGAGGGCACACTGAGGCAGGCCGGCAGCGCGGCGGCGCTACGCGGCCACGGACCCGTCAGGGCGCGGCGTGCCTTTTCGGCGCGATGAACGTCTCAGCTGGTGTACAACGGCCTGTCCTTGACAGAGCGTGCATCGGCGCCGGTCGGCGCCTCCTGGATGACGGCATGACGATAGTGCCGACGGTTGTCCCACGCCACCGAGTTATCCGGCGGCGTCAGCGTTGGTAATCTCGCGGCCGGCCAACCTGTTCCGCCACCCAACGCGGGCAGCGGCTCGCACAGCACTGTGACAGATCGAACTACAGCTGTCGCACCAGTCATGGCCGACCACGCGACACAGCCGACGCACTCATCACGATGGCAACCCGTAGCCAACGTGTCGCCAACGACACTGCACAGGTCTCGCCAACTTGCGCGCACAACACCAAGGGCACTCCTGGCCCGACACAAGATCGCGCGCCACTTATCGTGCACAGTCACACAGGCTGTGAAAGCTGACTGGTTGGCAGGGTTAGCTGGTTGGCCGCGTGGTCGATCTCCTGTATCGGCGAAGGCTGCGAGTGTCAGACTTGGGTTGCGAGTGAACTTGCAATGGTCAGAGTTACTCTGCGAGTCGCTGATGCTTGACGAGGCTCTGCTTGACCCCTCTCTGTCAGGTGCCAGAAGCGGGGCCGGAAGAACTCCGGTGCGCTGGAGACGTTGACCGCCGGTGGTTCGGTGGTCGCGCACCGGGGCAGCTTCACCGTCAGCTCGCCGATCAGGTCCACGCAGGCGGTGATCGCCGTGACGGAGCTGTCCCGGTCGACGCGTATCGCGTGGTCGGGAAGCACGTCGACCAGGACCAGGATCGGCGACGCGTCGCCGCCGCGGGTACGCGCGACGATCGAGTAGTCGTCGGTGTTGGCGAGCATGACGACCGTGTCGGCCCGTTCGACCACCACCAGCGCGTGCGGGAACAGGGAAACCAGTCGTGTCGTGGTGTCGCGGACCGCGTGGTACACCGCGTTGTGCACGGCGGGAAGCTCATCGATGGGCAGGTCCAGCGAGTATGCCGACACCAGGTCGTGGCCGGGAATGTGCGGTCGGGGCGGGTCGGCCAGCTCGGCAGCCAGCTGGCGAGCCAGGGACCTGCGTTCCTTCACCGCCGGCGACACGCGACGTGATCGGCGTCGATTCTGTGGCGGGCCCACGTGTTGTGCTCCTTCCCGGGTGCGGGCGGCAAGCGTGCTAACGGTGGGCGTCGGCCAGGTCGGCAACGGCTACGCGGTCGGGTGCTGGCACCCCGATGTCGTCGAGGGTGGCCAGGATCCGCCGGACCTGCCGTTCGGACTTGCCCACGCGTGCGGCGATCTCGGTCGGGCGCAGGTGCGGGTACCGTTCCCGCCAGTACGCGACCGCCGTCGCGGTCTCCGACAAGGCCGCCGATGGGATCCCAGCGGTATCCGGTTCGGTACCGGCCAGGTCGCCGCTGTCCGGGACGCCGTCCTCGACGCCAGCGCCGCCGGTTCCCGCACCGCCCACGACGCTGCGGTCGGCGACGGTGCGGTCGGCGATGGCGGGATCGGTGTGATCGCTGGATGGTGACCGAACCGGTAGACCGGGGACGGTGTCAGCGGTACCGGTGGCGACCGGGGCGCCGTTGTGAGGTGGCTCGGGACGCCCGGACCCGCCGGCGGGCACGGGCGCCAGGGCGGCGGCCCCCGCCCGCGTGATCGGCGTGCGGGTGACCCGGTCCGCGTCCGGCGCGCGCCGCACGACGACGCGCAGGCGCCGGCCCCTGGCGGGATGCCCGACAGTGCCCGGGGCACTTGTTGCGGGTACGCGAGGTTCCCGCAGATGGTGTTCACGCTGCGGCGTCGCAGGGACGGTGATCGCTGGCGCCAACCGGTCAGCCCACGCCGCATAGTCGACCCGGGTTTCCAGTTCGGTCGCGATCTGGTCGAGGTCGAGGGTGCGCACCGCGATGTCGGCCATCTGCGGGTCGGGGTGGTCAGTGCGGACAACCTGCTCGACCGCGCGGGCGAGGGCGGGGCGGCGTTTGTTGGCGCGGATGGCCAGCTGCGCGGCGCGCAGCGACTCGTACAGCGTCAACGGCCGCCACGCGCCGGTGGCCGGGTCGGTGTGTCCTTCGCGGGCCAGTTCGGCGGCGCGGGCGGTCCAGATCGGGTACCGCAGCCGCCGCCACAGCCCGTAGTCGGGTGCGGTGTCGGCGAGCTTGCCGGCCGCGCGTAGGGCGTCGCGGCGGCGGGCTCCGGAGTGCAGCAGCCACAGCAAGTACGCCGAGGTGGATAGGACCCCGAACGCGGCGGACCAGTAGTAGTGCGGCCAGTGCCCGACGACGAGGATCCCGACCGCGACGGTCGCGACGAGGGCGGAGAAGACCCGGAAGCCGTAGGCGTGCTCGCCCAGGCGCATCCGTTGGTCGGCCATCGCCGCCAGCGCCGTCGCGAGCAGCTCCAGGCACAGCGCGAACGGCAATACGGCGGCGACACGGACCCAGCCTGGTATACCGGTGCCCCAGGGGATGTGGGTGAGCGCGACCCAGGTCTGCCCGATCACCGCGCCGGTGGCGGCGACCGTGTAGAACCCGTACGCCAGCCGGGCCGGCGACCACCCAGGCGCCGCGTCACGCACAGGTGCTCCTCTCCTTGCTCCGTCCTTGGGGTCTGCGTGGGAGTGTCGGGTCACCGCGGGGGCGGCTCCTGCGGCGGCCTGGGCTCGGGACCGGCGCTGGTGATCTGCCCGAGCAGGTCGGCCGCGAGGGTGGTGGTCGCCTCGTCGGGTTCGACGTCGATCTCATCCAGGGCGGTGCGGATGCGGTGCAGCGCGGCCCGGACCGCGTCGGCGTCGCCGAGGCGGGCCTGGGCGCGCATCGCGGCGCGGGCGAGTTCCTCGTTGATCGGCTCCAGGGCGGCGGCCCGGTCGAACAGCCGTGCGGCTTCGGCGGTGTCGATGTCGGCGTCGGTGTCGGCGTCGGTGTCGGCGACGAGGGTGGCGAGTTGGGTGTAGGCGATGATGCCTTGACGGCGCACGTGTTCGGCGACGTCGGGCAGCCAGTCATACCCGCATCCCTCAGCCAGGGGTCCGCCGAACGCGTCGACCGCGCGGCGCAGATGCTCGACCCGGTGGGCGGTGTCGGTGGTCGCGGCGGCTAGGGCGTCCTGGACGGTCCACCAGTCGATATCGACGAGGTCGGGGTTGAGGTGGTACCGGCCGCCGGTGTTGACCACCGGCTGGAGCTGCTCGTCGGTCTCGGTGTCGGGGTTGGCGGCCCGGTACGCATCGCGCACGCGGGCGCGCAGGTCGCCGACTTCGGTTTGCAGGCGTTCCCCGGCGCGGCGGTTGGATGCGTCGGGCCAGAACGCTTCCTTGATGTCGGGCAGGTTCGCCCCACGGCGGTGCACGGCCAGGTAGATCAGCAGCTCCAGCGCCCGTCTGCGGAGTTCCTGCTTGGGTGGGCCGACGGTGAGCAGGGCGGGTCGGCCCAGCACACGAACATCGACCCGGGCGCGCGCCACGGCCGGGGCCGAGGCCGCGTCACCGGGGTCGGGGCGTGGGACCCGGGCCGGCGCGTCGGCCTGCGCGGTGTCCGCCCGTGTCTGCGGCTCTCGCTTAGGCGCGTCCAGCTCGGGCAGGTCCAGGTCGGGCAGGTCCAGCTCTGCCTGGACATCGTGGCCTGCGCGGGTCGGGTCGGCCTCGTCGATGGTGGCCGGTACGGCGGGCTCGGGCACAGGTGCTGCGCTGTGCTGCCCGGTGTGTGCCTCGCTGAGTATCTGCAGCAGGTGCAGCGTGGTGGTGGTGTCCAGGACGGCGAGGCGGTCGCTGTCCTCGGTGTCGGTGTAGCCCTCGGTGTCCACGTCGAGGGTGTCCCCGCGGGACCAGTCACCGAGGAGGACGGCGTTGATCTGCAACGGGGCGCCCAGGTGCAGGGTGGTCGTCAGCCGAGCGCGGGACGGCGGCTCGGGCACCTCGGCGAGCAGCAACACCGGTGGCATCGGCGGGTGCATCGGATCGGCCGCCCGCATCGATTCCAAGTCGTCGGCGTCTTCGTCATGCAGGGTGCGGCGCCGCTCGATGACCAACTCATCCAGGCGGGTCAGCGCCTCACCAAGGTTCGCGGTGACGGTCAACCGCGGCGTCGGCGTGAGGTTGACCGCATCGACACCCAGCAGCGTGGTCAACGCATCGACAGGGATGACGACCTGCCCGCGGGCGTCCGGGTCGCCCGGGCTGCCGGAGGACAGGGTGGCCACCAGCATCGCCCGAGCGGCGGCATAGGCCCCGTCACCGACCAGCCCCAACCCGCCGGCAGGGAGCGGGGAGCCCAGGCCGGCGAGGTCGGGGCCGCTGGGCCCGATCGGCGGCAGCTCCTCCAGGGTGGCCGCATCCCGGGCCGGCGGTTGCGTGGCCGGGAGCCGGGTGGCCTCGGCGGTCTCATGGCCGGAGGCTGGTTCCGGTCCGGTGATGGGAGGTAGCAGGTCGGGGGCGTAGCGGCGGACCCCGCGCCGCAGCACGGTGACCGCCGGCGGGAGGGGTTGCAAGTCCGGATCGGACAGGACCGGCCCGGCCGGCTGGCCGGGGATGTAGCGGTGGCGGCGGCGCAGCCACACCATGGCGGCGGCTGCGACCAGGGCGACCGCGAGGGGGATGGGAATCCAGCCGCCCGGCAGGTGCACGCCGATGCCACGGCGATCCTTCGGCGGCGCCTGCCGGGTACCAGCGGGCGCCGGGGCCAAGGACGAACGAGATGGGGTCGACGACGCCACGGTGCCGGACGCGTCCGCAGACGGGCCGGGTGTGTAGGTCGCGAACGCCGTCGGGGCCTCGGACGGGTCGGGCGCCGCGCTGGCGGTTGTTGACCGGCTCGGAGCTGCCGGACGGCCGCCGATAGGGGCCGGACTCGACGTCGGCGCGGAAGGCGCTGGCGCGGCACGCGTTGGAGTGGTGGGCGTTGGAGTGGTGGGCGCTGGCGTGTGAGGTGGTGGTGGCGGTGGCGGGTTGCCGGCTGGATCATCGGCGCCGCTACCCGGGTTGGTCGGGGTGGACGGTGGGGCAACGAGGTGGCCGGTGGCGTGTTTGCGTGGGCCGCGGTCGTAGGCGTTGGCCGGCAGTTTCAACCGCCACCGCGGTTGGATGTGGTCCGGGCCGTGTGGGCCGCTCCGGTCGGGGATGAGGTCCGGGTTGAGGTCGCGAATGTCGGGGTAGCGGTTGAAGTCGCCGAGAAAACGCTCGGCGATGTAGCCCAGCCAGTCGCCCTGGGCCACTGGGTAGACCAGCAGCTGGGGGGGAGAGGCTGTGCGGTGCATGTCCAGGGCCGTGGACGGGACCGCAGAGGTGTGCTGGTGCCCGCTCACCCGGTCCGGCGTGGAGTTGCCGGAGGTCAGCGGGTAGGCCGGGGACAGCCACGGGTCGCTGGTCGTGGCAGTGGCGTGGGCCGCCGCTGGGGCGGCGCTGCTGGCGGCGGTGGTGACCGCGACGGTACCCAGCACGGCGGCTGACAGACTCTGCAGCGGCCCGGGCAGGCGCAGGTGCGGGAGGAGCCGCAGCAGCCGGGCCAGGCCACGGACGATGCGGGCAGCCAGGGCGGCGAGGATCGCCGCCCAGATCAGCCACCCGGTCAGCGCAGCCGCGGCGATGACGGCCTGGTGGACCACCGCCGTCCCGTCCGGGTCGTCAACGCCCGGTGGCCAGGGCAGCGACGGGCCGACCAGCCGCAGCAGGGCCAGCGGAGGCCCGGCCACCAACACGGCCACGCAGCACACCCCCGTCAGCACCTGTCCTGCCCGTCGCATCCGCTGCCCTGCCATCCCCCTGCCCTCCCATCCCGCTGCCCGCGACCGACCGACGGTGATTCCCTGCGCCCCCGCTGATCCGGTGTCCGCGCAATCCCCGTCGAGGCGACCGTGGTGGCCGCCCGGCGCGACGGTCCCGGTCTCGACACCCGGCGGGCCGGGCACGGTCGAGGGGTCACAGCTGGTTCAGCGATCGTTACCGGCGGGTCTCGGGTGCCACCGTGATCGCCACCTCGGTACATGTGCGCCGGGGTGCATCCCTTGCTCTCGACCAAACCGCTGAGGTCAGACGCTGGTACACGGTGTGACGGTAGGACAGTCGGCGCCGCCGGCGGACCGGTTGGGCACCTGTCAGGTTCTAACAAGCACCTAACAAGACCTAACAGATCCGGCGATTAGCCCGGAGATTACCGATTCAACCCGCTTCTGTTCCACGCGGGACAGCGCGCCTGTCCCCCGGCGACGGCCGTCGCGTTGTCCGGGGTGACTCACACGTCTGATGCGGATGCCTGCTACGGATGGTCGCTGGCGATCGGCTCAGCCAGTGCTCGGGTGGTCGCCTCGGGTTCCTCCCCGGCCAGTGCCAGGTGTTGGGGGTACCCGGCGGGCACGGCGGCGGGCCGCGGTGGGCTGCCCAGCGGCGGCGAGGGCAGCTGCGGCGCGCCGGTGCAGGTCTTCATTGGCCGGCTCCACCATCAACGCGGCCCGCAGCAGCTCGACCGCCGTGGACGGGTCCACACCATCGGGCACGGTGCTGCCGGCCAGGGTGATGTCGGCCAGGGTGGTGTAGGCGTCGATGACGTGCCGGCGGGTGGCCTCCCGATATGGGCCGATCCACAACCACAGGCGGCCGGCGGCCAGCTCCCCGGTGTAGCAGCGGATGATCGTGCGCAGCGCCTCGGTCCGGGTAGCGGGGTCGCCGGCGGCGGCGGCCAGATCGACGGCCGTGTGCAGCGTCCACAGGTCAACCTGCAGCAGGTGGTGGTTGAGCTGGTAGCGCTCCTCGTTGCGGGTGAGGACCTCCACGTCGGCGTCGGTGACACGGGCCAGCGCGGTCCGCAGGGTGCTGGCGGCGGTGTAGACGCGGTCGGTCGGGCGGGGCCGGACACCAGGCCACAACGCAGCGGCCAGGTCGTGGCTGGTCGCCCCGTCCGGGTGCAGGGCAAGGAACACCAGAACCTGCAAGGCAGCGCTGCGTCCCAGCCGCAGCGGCGAGCCCGGATCGGCGGTGCGGTAGAGAGCAGCGCCGCCGAGCAGCCGCAGCCGAAGCGGCGCAGCCGGACGGCTGCCGTCACGGTCCCCGTCGACCGGGACGGCGCCGACACCGGCCGGCCCCGCCGCGTCCGCGCCGGTGCGCCGGTCAGCGGCTGGCTGTGCGTCGGAGCCTGTCGTGATGGCCACCGGCTGACCGACCGGCGGCGCCTGTCCACTGGCCCGCGGTGCCTCGCTGGTGGGGTGGAGCTGGAAGCGGTCGGGCCGGGCCTGCGCCTGCAGCGTCAACAGGTCGGTGGCGGCCGTCGCCGACAACACGCACAGCCGGGCACCCGTGGCGACCGCCGGCCGCCGCCCGTTCCCGTTCGCGTTTGCGGTGAGGCCGATGTTGCCGGCCGGTTGGATGCTGCCGTCAGGTTGGAGGATGACGCCGCCGGGTCCAATCGCGCCGGGGCGGAGCCGGCCGTCCGGCTCGACAGTGCCCGGGTGGATGGTGCCAGGGTCGATGGTGCCGCGGTCGATGGTGCCGGGGTAGATGGTGCCGGGGTAGATGGTGCCGTCCGGGTTGACCTGCCACGTCGCACCCAGCGGCCAGGCACCCAGCAGAACGCCCCGGATGTCCAACCGGCCAGCGGTGTGGGTCAGTAGCACCGCCAACCGCCGTGCCGGGCCGGGACCGGCCGGCGGGGCAGTCACGATCAGCAGCGGCGGGAACGGCCCGCCGTCGGCCGCGGCGTCGGCGGCGGCGGTCGTGCCGGCGGCATCAGGGCCGGGTTGGGTCGTCCAGTGATGGATGCGGTGCAGCAGCTGCGTCTCGACCGCCGCCAGCAGCTCCTCAACATCGGTGAACACGTTCAACCCGCTCGGCCGGGCGTGCCCGACCATGCCAGGGCGCAGCAGCGTGGCCACGTCGTCGGTGGTGGTCAACACCTGCGTATCCAGCTCGGGATTCCCAGGCGCACCGGTCAGCAGCGCCGCGGTCAGGATCCCCCGTGCCGCGTCGGTAGCGCCCAGACCGGTCAGCCCCACCCCGCCGACCGGCAGATCCGCCGGGCGCAGCGGTCCGTCCCGGGCCTGCCCGAGCGCGGCGACGGTGACCTCCGCCGGCGTCGGCATCGTCTCCGACGACGCGGTGGGGTCAGCCCACCTCTCACCGCGGCCCAACCCCTCACCGTCGCCACGGTCCCGATCGTCTCGGCCGTGATCGTCTCGGCCGTGATCGTCGTGGCCGTGATCGTCATGGCTGCGGCTGCCGTGGTCGATGGGTACGCCGAGGCGGTCCTGCTCCCGCTGGGTCGGATCCGGTTGGTCGGAGTGCAGGCGGTCCACGATCGCGGCTGCGGTGTCCGGCAGCGCGGTCAGGTCGGCATCACGCCGCCGAGATCCCGACGGCGGGCGGGGAACGTAGCGGCGGCGACGCCGCAGCCACAGCAACCCTGCCGCGGCGCTCACCGCGGCGGCGGTGTGCCGGTCGACCCACCCGCCGTCGGGCAGCGCTACGCCAGCATCCGCGCCGATCTCCGAACTCGTCCAACGCGTCCAGCGTGGGTCGGCGCCGGTAGTCTCCTCCGCGTTCTCGCCGGCTGGCAGGGCGTGTTCAACCGGTGTACCCGATAGGGATTCGGGGGGCCCGGTCGCCGGGTCGGGTTGGTGCCTAACGCGCGCCGCCGGCTGCGGCGTCGTGATCTCGCTGCCTGGCTGGCCAGCGGTGGCCGGCTCGTGTTGGTCCGCCGTGGGTCCAGTTGGCTTCGCCGTATCGGCACCGGGTTGGGTTGCCGCTGGTGGCTGCACCGCGAGGTCCAGCGACAGTTCGGCGGCCGGTGGCGCCGGCGGGGTGCTGATCGCGCCGCGGGAGCCGGCGGTGGTGGCCGCGACCACGGCAGCGCCGAGTAGACCGGCGGCGAGCCCTTCGGGCGGGTTGGCCAGGCGCAGACGCCGCAGCCGCACCCAATGTACGGCGGCGCGCACGTGCAGCCCGACCAGGGCGAGCAGCAGCAGCCAGATCACCCACAGAAACAGCACCGCCAGCACGACGATCCACTCCCGCAGGTTCTCCTCCTGCGGGGGGTGCCGCGGTACCGGTATCCCGACCAGCACCAGCAGGGCCCAGGGCGTGACGACCAGCAGCACGACCAGCCACCCGGCTGTCCACAGCGCCGCCGCAACCCTCCGCACCAACACCTCCCACGCAGCACTCGACGTGAACACCTGCGAACCCGCCGGCAACGACCAGCGGGTTCCCGCATCAGGCGTCATCGGCAACCGGCACGGCAGTGACGCCGGCCGATACCGGACCCCCCAGCCTCACCCCCCGCCGGGGGTGCTGTCCAGAGCGAGTTCGTGGCCTGTGGACAAGACGTGTCGAATGCGAGACAGCACCCGTCTGGGGTTGTGTCCCGAAGGCGGGTGGTGTCAACGTCGGCAGGCGACACAGATCACCATTCACGTAGATCGTCAAGCGACAGCGATCAAACACAACACGGGCCCAGGAGCACGGAGATCAATACCACCATCGATCAATACCGCGATCGATCAATGCATCGGGTGATCAATGCACCGGGGATCACCAGTGACACGACGGCGCGTGGGGAGGCGCGGGATGCGGTTGGGAATCGACTACGGCACCGTCGCTACCCGGGCGGTGCTGGCGTGGCCGGACGGACGTTGGAGCATGGTCACGTTCGACGGCGCCGACCGGCTGTCGTCAGGCGTGTATGTCGACGCGGATGCTCTGGCCTGGGCGGGGCAGCTGGCCCGCGACCGCGCCACAGCCGATCCGGCTGGGTTCGTGCCCTACCCGAAGCGGCACCTGACCCGCACCCACATCCAGGTTCGGGACCGTCGCATCGAGGTGGTGGACCTGGTCGCCGCCACCCTGCACCACGTCGGTGAGCAGGCCGCCCGGGCAGCGGGGCAACCCGCCGACGAGGTGACCTTGACGGTGCCGGCCGGGTGGGGCCCGGCCCGGCGTACCCTGCTGCGGCGGGCCGCCACCCGCGCCGGGCTGCCCCAACCCCACCTGGTCGACACACCGACCGCGGTGGCCAACCACCTGCTGGCCACCGGCATCACCGTCCCGGTCGGTACCGCCGTGCTGATGTGCGACTTCGGCGCCGGGCGGTTCGAAGCCACCATCCTGACCCGCGGCAGCGAAGGCTTCGAGGTGCTGTCCACCGTGGAAAGCCTCGACGCCGGCGGGCTGGCCCTCGACACCGCGCTGGCCGACCACCCGGCCACCCTCACCGCCACCCTCGTCACCGCACCCACCATCGCGACTCCTGCACCCCCCACGGCCCCACCGCCGCCACTGCCGGCACCAGACCCGGCAGCGGTGGCACCCACCGACCCGGCAACCGCCACACCACCAGCATCACCGGCGTATCTGCCCGCGCCGGGCACAGCAACGGCCGACACAGCAGCACCGGGCGCAGCGGTGGCCGGCACAGCTGCAGCCGACATGGTTGCGGCGGATAGCCCGCACGCCTTCGATGGGCGGCTGGCAGCGATCGAGGCAGCCCACGCCGCCATCCAGACCCTCGCGCATACACCGGCGGTGGCCGTGCCCACCGCAGCCGGGCTCCCGATCGTCACCGACCAACCCACCCTGCACACAGTTGCCGGACCGGTGGTGGCGCAGATCGGGCAGGTCGCACGGACGGCCGTCACGGCCGCCGACCACACCCCAGCCACCTTGGTCGGGGTGTACTGCTACGGCGGCGGCCTGCCCACCCCGATCGCCGTCACCGCCCTCACCACCGGCCTCGCCGATGGCCACGGCGACGCAACAGGTGAAGGGCTGAACACGGGTGAAGGGCTGAACAACGGCCCAGCCCCGCCGCCGACCCCACCGCCGGCCGCAGGCCAGGTCGTAGCGCCGGTGGTGGTGGCCGATCCCGAACAGGCCGCCGTCCGCGGCGCCGTGCACGCCGCCGGGCAGCCGACCACCCCGCCGGCCCCACCGACCCCACCCGGCAAACCAGGCATCCGGCACTACGCCGCCCTCGTCGTCCCCGCCGCCGCCTCCCTGGTGCTGCTCATCCAGGCCACCAGCACCGCCTACGACGTCACCAACGGCGGCATCTTCGACCGGCCCCTGTTCGTCATCGCCAACTGGGGCGAATACGGCACCGCCGGGCTCCTGGCCGTCCAGACCAGCATCGCCGTTGCCCTGCTCGGGACAGCCCACCTCGCCCGCATCCTGTACAAGGCCGACCCGGACACCCCACCCGACACCCACCGCATCCTGTCCCGGCTCCTCCCCGCCGCCGCCGCCACCGGCGTGGCCATCGCCGCCCTCTACGGCGCCATCGGCGCCGTCTGGCACCGCGCCCCCGAACCGCCATTCCTGCGCGCCACCACCCTCTACACCGCCGTCCCCACCGCCGCCCTGGCCACCACCATCGGACTACTCGCCGCCCGCCGCCCACACCCACCCGCCGCGACCTGGCTGGACTGGCTGACCACCCCACCGCTGGCCACCGCCCTGGCCGCCACCGGTATCTACCTCACCCAGTACGGCACCTACTACACCACCAACAGCGGCTACCCCGACAACCCCACCGCCGCCTACCTCGGCGCCGCCTGCTACGGCGTCGGCGCCGCCCTCACCCTCCCCATCCCCCGCGCCTTCCAAGTCCTCGCCACCGCACCCCTCGCCCTAGCCGCCGCCGTACTGACCATCGGCCACGCCCGAACCACACTCGCCGCCATCTACATCCTCACCGTCATCGCCCGCTACGCCACCCGCGCCGTCCAACTGACCGTCAGCGGCAAACCCAACAACACCAAACCCGATCGGCCGGTCCCCAGCCAAACCTGATGGCCAAACCGATGCACCGGACCGGCCCGGTCAGCGCGCCGGTGGAGCCCGCCGCTATCAACGTCAACGGTGGAGGATCCCGAATGGTGGGCCGCGACACGAGACCCGACGCCACGCAGAAGACACTCATGTCCGTTACGGTCGCGGGCTCGATCTGCGGTGGCCATCGACCAGCGCGTAACCATGACGGGGGGTGTCCGTCGGCCGATTCCGGCATTGGTCAGTAAGGTGCGGGCCGACCCTCGGCTGCGCCGCGACCGTGCCATGCCGCGGCGATCACCTGCGCCGGACGAACACACCGCGACCCTGACGCCCTTCGGTAAGCCCTTCGGTGCGAAGAACCACGTGCGCCATTCTCACAGGCTGCTCAGACACGCCATACCTGCCGCGCAGCTGCCGGATCGAGGGCAGCCGGTCACCATCAACAGCGCGCCGGAGTCGATCTCAGCCCTGATGTCATTGACGATGCGCTGGTAGTCAGGCACGTACACCATCGACGCTCCCTGACAGATAGCTATTCCTAGCATGCTAGGTCTGTTCAGACGCCGGTCGGCGCCGGGCCGCACGCGGGTAGGCGTCGTGCGCCGCCGACTACGCGAGGGCTATGTGTCCGCTGGTGGCGTGCCGTCGGGTCCGTCCCCGTCTGGTCGGTCACCAGCACCGCTGATCTCGCGGTGCAGCTGCGCGGCCAGCGCGAGAGTGTCGGCGGAGGGTTCTTCGTCGATCTCGTCGAGGGCATCGCGCAGCCGTTGCAGCTGGGCGCGGACCGCGGCGGCGTCACCGAGGCGGGCGAACGCGCGCATGGCGCGGCGGGCGAGGTCTTCGTTGTAGGGGTCGAGGTCGGCGGCGGCCTGGGTGAGGTCGGCGGCCTGCCGCGGGTTGGTGTCGGCGAGCAGGTCGGCCAGTTGCAGGCGAGCGCGGATGCCGTGGCGGCGCAGCTGTTCGCGGGGTTGCTCGATCCAGTCGTAGTCGTGCCCGTCGGCCAGGGTGCCGGTGTGCGCGTCCACGGCGCGATGGAGTGCCGCGATGCGGGCGGCCGGCTCGGTGGCCGCAGCGGCCTGGCGCAGCGCGTCCAGCGGAACCCATACGTCGATGTCGAGCAGGTTGGGGTCGAGGTGGTAGCGGCCTCCGGTGTTGACCACTGGTTGGATGTCCGGGTCGCCCGCGGCCTGGCGGATACGCCGGCGCAGGTCCCCAGCCTCGGTGGACAGCCGCTCGCCGGCACGGCGGACGGTGGCGGTAGGCCAGAACGCCTCCATGATGTCGGACAAGTCCGCGCCGCCCCGATGTACGGCCAGGTAGACCAGCAGCTCCCGGGCGTGGTGGCGTAGTCCCGGCACCAGGCTGCCGTCGCGGTCGATGATCGTGGGGGCGCCGAGCAGCCGGATGCGGACCGGCCGGCGGCGGGGCCGCTGCGGCACCGTGGCGGCGTCGTCCGAACCGCCGGTCGACGGCGGCGACGCCGCGTTGTCCGGGCCGGCCCCGCCGCCGTCGGCGGCCGAGTCGGCGGATGTGGGACCCATCTGGATCCGGACAGGGTCGGCGGTCTGGTCGGCATCGGCAGCGGTTGCGGCCGGCTCCACCGTCGCGGCCTTTGGCGCCGCCGCCATGTCGGCTGGGGTGGTTTCGACCAGCGCGGTGCTGGTGGGTTGGCCGGTGTGGGCCTCACACAGCACCTGCAGCAGTTGCAGGGTGGTCGGTAGGTCAAGGACCGCCAGGCGTTGGCTGTCGCCGCCGGTGATGTGCCCGTCGGGTTGCACGGTCAGGGTGTCACCGCGGGGCCATTCACCGAGCAGCACGGCGCTGATCTGCAGCGGGGTGCCCAGGTGCAGGGTGGTGGTCAGCCGGGCCCCCTCTTCCAGCAGCCGGCGCCGTTCGATGAGCAGCTCCTCGACCCGCATCAGGGCTTCGGACAAGGTGGCGGTCACGACCAGCCGCGGCATCGGCCCGACGGCGACGGCCTGCGCCCCGAGCAGCGTGGTCAACGCGTCGGCGGGGATGACGACCTGGCCGCGGGCGTCCGGGTCGTCCGGGCCGTCGGCGGACATTGTCGCCATCAGCAGCGCTCGCCCAGCGGCCTCGGCGCCGGGACCGACGAGACCCAGCCCGCCGGCGGGAACTCGGCCGGCCATGCCAGCCAGGTCGACGCCACTGGGCCCGATCGGCGGCAGCTGCACCTGGTCTTCGCTGTCGGCGTAGTCGGCGACGGTGGGCTGCTGCGGCGTCGGTGGGCGCAGCAGGTCGGGGGCCTGTTCCCGGACGGCCCGCCGTAGCCGGTTCACCACCGGGGGCAGCGCTCGCAGGTCCGGGTCATCCATTGTGCGCGTAGTACCGAGGGGCTTGGGGACGTAGCGACGTCGCCGCTGAAGCCACACCATCGCGGCAGCGGCGACCAGCGCTGCGGCCAGGGGCAGCGTGACCCAGCCGCCGGGTAACTCCACACCGACCCCCCGGCCCGGGGTAGCCGGGGTCGGCGCTCGGGGAGGCGGGTGCGTGGCTCGTGGCGGCAGGCACAGGTGTGGACGGCTGGCCGCTCGGCTCGACGACTAACCCCGTCCTGGTCACCTGCGGATGCCGAAGGCGCCGCGCTTGGACTAAGGCTGGCCGGTGCCGGCGGGCCGCTCGGTGCGGCACTGCTGGACGGCCCGGGCGCGGCTGACGGCGGTGTTCCCGGGCCCGGCGGGCGCCGGCTGTCGTTGTCCCCACCCGGTGGGGTAGCCGCCGGAGGTGCGGTGACGACCAGGTGCCCGGTGGCGTGCAGCCGGGGGCCGCGGTCGTAGGCGTCGTCGGGGAGGACGACCTCCCAGCCGGGCTCCCAATGATCAGGGAACCGGTGGTCCTGGCGTTCGTAGCGCGGGTTCAACTGGGCGATTTCCGGGTAGCGGTCCTGGTCGCCGAGGAACCGCTCGGCGACCATCACCATCCAGTCGCCATGCTCGACGCGGTATACCGGCCGCGTCGCCGCTGGGGCCCGGGAGGCGCCGGGCACCGAGGCGACTGTGGTGGATCGTGTCGCGGTGGCGGTGGCGGTGGTGACGGCGAAGGCGGGTCGAACCGTGAGATCGGTGGCCGCGGTGGTTTGCACGCTGGTCGGGACCACGGGGCTGGCGGCCACCGTCGGCGGGGCGGCGTGGGAAACCGTTCCCATGATCGGGGAGGCGGCCAGGACGCCGGCGAGCAGCCACCCGGCCAGGGTCTGGGTCGGTCCGAGCAGGCGGTAGTGCGGTACTGGTACGCCGCGGATCGCGGCGGCGAGCTCCACCAGCACGGATAGGGTGAATGCGGCCCACAGGACCCATAGGGCGATGGCGAGCGCGACGATGGCGGTGGTGTCGGACAGCCCACCGGTCAGCGCGCGTTCCACAGTGGGCACGGGGTCGTCGAGGACGCGGCGGGTCTGGGCGACGCTGGGCCACGGGATCTGGGTGAGCAGGCCGGCGGGGACACCGCTAAGCCTCAATCCGTGGAGCAACTCGACCAGGTGACGTCCGAATCGGCGTGGTAATGCAGTGAGAGTGCCCCTGTGAGCTGGGATGATCGGGTTTGTCTCGAACCTGATCGATACCTGCCGGAAGGACACTCTCGGTGCAAGGATCTCATGCCTGGCGCGGTGACGGCGCCGTGTTCGACGAGGAGAATCTCGTGTCGCACGCGGGTCTGGTCCCGTTGATGGAGTTGGCCGAGCAGGCGGGGTTGTCTCGGCTGTTGGGTGAGCATGTCCGGTTCACCAGCGAGCGGGTCAAGTCGGGTGCGGCCAACGCGACGCCGAAGCTGGCCTCGATCGTGGCTGGGATGGCCGCTGGGGCGGACAGCATCGACGACCTGGACGTGATCCGCTCGGGCGGGATGAAGAAGCTCTTCGGCGGGGTGTACGCCGCTGCCACGCTGGGGATCTTTCTGCGCGAGTTCACGCACGGCCATGTCCGTCAACTCGCCGCGGTGCTGCGCCGGCTGCTGGTCGCGCTCGCCGCCCGCACCCCGCTGCTGCCCGGCATCACCGATCGGGCATACATCGACATTGACTCGCTGCTGCGTCCGGTGTACGGCAAGGCCAAGCAGGGCGTGTCGTTCGGCCACACAAAGATCGCCGGAAAGAACATCCTGCGACGGGGTCTATCTCCTCTCGCCGTGACCATCAGCACCGACACCGCCGCGCCGGTACTGGCTGGGGTGCGGCTGCGGGCCGGGAAGGCCGGCTCGTCACGTGGCGCGACGAGCATGGTCACCGAGGCGGTCCATACCGCCATCGAGGCCGGCGCCAGGCCGGAGAACATCCTGGTGCGCGGCGACTCGGCCTTCTGCGCCGGCAAGACCATCGCCGCGATCGTGAAGGCTGGGGCGCGGTTCTCCTTCGCCATCGCCCGCAATACGTCCGTTGACGCCGCGATCGCGAGCATCCCGGACGAGGCGTTCGTCCCCGTCCAGTACCCCGGCGCCGTTGAAGACCCCGACACCGGCGAACTGATCTCCGACGCGCAGGTGGCCGACGTGGAGTACACCGCGTTCGCTGATACCC
>WNGB01023275.1_pt1 | contig 17184 bp, 18 predicted proteins | sample 5400681 | NCBI WGS metagenome assembly WNGB01 (sample SAMN13153367, study PRJNA577476) | soil metagenome | isolation source: 115 cm soil or saprolite under grassland replicate 2 | place: USA:California | collected 2016-06-15 | reverse complement strand
GTCCGAGCCGTCGCCACCAGCACGGCCCTAACCAGCCACCAGACCACTTGAGCCAGCGCGGTAACCATGAGGGCATCACCGCCCCCGCTCGTGCCGCTGGAACGCCTGCAGCACCTCAAGCAGCGCGCTTGCCGCCTGCACCGACCGAGCGAACGCACCGGTCAGATGCCCGGCCGCCGCGTCGTTCGGACCGCCATTCACCACCACGTAGACCGCGCGCAGTTCCTCGGCCGCGTCATCGACCCGGGCGAACAGCCGCCGCAGCTCCGCGATCGCGTCATCGTCGTTGTTCACGCCCAGCGTCACCGCCCAGGCGTCCAGGTCACGCCGCTTGCTGCTCAGCAGCGCCATCAGATCCACCCCTCCTCGAAGAGAACGCGGGCGCCGGGGCTGTTCGACAGCGGTGCATCGTCGTCGTGCTCCGGTTCGTCGTCGTACAGCTCGTCGTCCCCGTCGTCGTCCAGCGGATTGGCGTCGTAGGCCGCCAGGTCTTCGTCGGGCCGGGACCATCCGGCCTCGTTGCCGATGGAGGTGTACTCGGCGACCAGGGCTTCCGCGCGTCGCCGGATGAAGTCGTCCGGGTCACCGGCCACGAACTGCCGCAGCAAGAACGTGGCCGTGCCCAGGTCCGCCGCCTGCCGCATCGTCACGTCGAAGGTCGTCACGGCGATCACGCCGCAGCCTTGGACGACCCGGCCGGACCGCTGGCCTTGGGAGCCTTCATCGCGGTAGCCCGGAAGGACCAGGCCAGCCGGGAGAAGTCGCCCTGCTGCGCGATGTACGGCGTGGCCGTCATGCCCTCGAACTCGACCGGCCGGAACGGCAGGCCCGGCAGCGGGTCCGGCAGCACCGGCTGGACCTTGGCCAGCACCTTGACCGTGAACTGCCGGTCGGACTTGCGCGCCTCCGGGTCGGCGTCCATCACGTCGACCGCCCATACGAGCAGGCCGGTCGTCTCGTCCGTGGCGTAGACCGGCTTGTCCTTCGTCGACCGGTCGAAGTCCTTGACCTGCGTGACCTCGGAGACCGCGAACGCGCCGTGCGGGAAGACGTCACCGAACTCGATGCGGATCTGCTTCGGCATTGCCATTGTGATCACGTCCCTACTGTCTGATTCATACCAACCTTTGGTACGAGACCATCCTTAGCCACGAACTGGCGTGTAGTCAAGCGGGATGGCACCATTTGTTGGGACGAATCTCGGAGGTTCACTCAGATGGCACAGACAGACCCGCTGTACCGGCGCATCGCGGCCGTGCTGCGCGAGCAGATCCGCAGCGGGCAGCTCAAGGCGGGCGACAAGCTGCCCACCGAGCAAGACCTACGCGAGCGCTACGGCGTCTCGCGCAACACCGTCCGCCTGGCGATCGCCATGCTCCAGAACGAGGGCATGGTCACCGCCACGCAGGGACGCGGCACGACCGTCCGGGATCAGATCATGCTCACGTACCACGCGACGTGGGCCGAGTCGCGCGACCGGCGGTCCAGCGATGTCGCCGACGCCTTCAAGGCCGAGGCCGCCGACCAGGGCCGCGAAGCCGAGTACCGCGACTTCTCGATGCGCATCGTTCCGGCCAGCCCGGACCAGGCATCCCGGCTCCAGCAGGGCGAGGGCGACTCGCTCGTCTCCCGCGCGTTCACCCGCTTCGTCGACGGTCAGCCGTCGAGCATCCAGGACAGCTACTACCCGATGGACGTCGCCCAGGAGTGCGGCCTACTCACCCCGCACGACGTGCCCGGCGGAGCCATCCGCGCCATGGCCGACAAGGGCCACGTGGAGATCGGCTACGTGGACGAGCTGACGGCCCGGATGCCGACGCCGGACGAGGCCCGCAGGCTCGACGTCGGTGCGGGCACCCCGGTCCTGGTCTACGCCCGCACGACGTACAGCAAGACCCGGCCGCTGCGGCTCACGCTGACGATCTTCGCCGGAGACCGGAACCGCGTCGTCTACGAGCTCGGCGAGCTGGACGCCTACAACGGCGGGAAGGCCGAGCAGTGATCATCGAGCAGGCGGGCATCGATGACCTGCCCGTCATCGTCGCGATGCGCAAGGAGGCGAGCGACTGGCTCGCAACCCGTGGCGTCGACCAGTGGGCCGTTGCCTGGCCGAATCCGGAGGCGCAGTCCGAGCGCATCTTGTCCAGCATCCGAGCCGGTGAGACCTGGATGGTCCGCGACGACGACGAAGGCACCGCAGCGACCGTTGCCCTTGACACCTTCTCCGATCCGCGACTGTGGACGCCGGACGAGCAGGCCGATCCCTCGATGTACCTTCACCGGCTGATCGTTCGCCGCAGGTACGCCGGACTAGGCACCGACGTGATCGAGTGGGCCTGCGACCGCGCCGGACAGCTAGGTAACCACTGGGTCCGCATCGACGTCTGGACCGACAACGTCGGCCTGCATCGGTACTACGAGCGCAACGGGTTCCGCGCCGTCCGCACGCTCGACCTCAGCGACTACCCGTCCGGCGCACTCTTCCAACGGCCGGCTACCGACCCGCGAGCCGAACGAGCGACCCGACACCAGCTCCACGAGGTCACCGCGCACCAGCTCGTCACCCGCCCACACGACCACCCGTCGACGCCCACCGGGACCAGCGCGGGCGGTCTGTCGACACAGCGCCAGCTCGGCCTCATCGCCCTGGCCTGACCACCACCCGCCCAGCTCTGGGATCCGACAACAGATCCACGACACCTGTCCGCCAACTGATGTGCGACACGTGCGCTCGACGCGTCAGCACCCTGACGGATCAAACGCACGGACATGCTTGTTATGCACGTGATCTTCCAGGACATTTCGACCAGCCGCTGTGGCTGTCTGTCGACGGAGCTGGAGGCCTGGAGATGTCCGTGTCTGACCTATGCCTGATCCGCTCTCGAGGACCTTCCGGCGAGCCGGTGGTACGGCTGGGGATGCCGCTGGTCGATGACTATCTGGAGTTCCTCGCGGGTCGGTGTCGACCGAACACGGTGCTCGCTGCTGCGTACGACATGCGGGTGTTCTTCGGTGTCGTGGACAAGTCAGCTGAGGACGTCCGCGCGGCCGACGTTCTCGGCTTCATGACCGCCCAGCGGCCATCGCCGCGCTCGCCGCGCTCCGCACGCCGTACTGGCTCGGCGACACCGCGGTGCACCTGCACGCCCTGGCCAGCCTGCTCGCCCAGGCCCAGCGGCTGCTTCCCGACGCCGTCGCCCAGGCCCGCGACCAGGACCTGACCTGGGACCAGATCGGACAGCTGCTCGGCCTCTCCGGCTCGACCGCAGCACGCCGCTACCGGCACGCCACCCGCGCACGCACGGAGACCTGACCCATGCACACCACCGCGCCGACCGTTTCCCCCACCGCTCCGCCGCCTCGAACACGCGCCGCACCGCAGCCGGTGTCAAGGCTGACCGCAGGTCACCCGCAGGGCCCGGCCTTGACACCGGCAAGGACCGGCGCACCCTGCCAAAGGCGGGAACGACGCCAACACACGTGGATCACCGGCATAATGCCGATGTCCGTGAATCCGGGATAGCCGGTCGCGTGTACGGTTCTGTCGTGATCACCGAGAGAGCGCCTCAGCGTTGGATCGGGGTGGTCTTCGCCGTGCTTGTGGTGATCGCCGGATCCGGACGCGGTCATGCCGATGCGCGCTTGCGCTCGGACCTTGCGTAATGATTGCTTTGTGGGCGAACTCTTCCACAGCACAAACTCTTGACGACGCATGGGAGAGGCGGCGGGAGTTCTTGACCGTGACGGCGGACTGCCAGAGCGTTGCCAGCCGCTCGTCGCCGGGGCCGAGAACGGCTCCGCGGAATCGTGTTTCCCAGGAAAGGCCACCATCCACCCGCTGACCGCCTTGACAGGACGCCTGCTGGGGCGTGTCCTGAAGTGAGCGCCACCGGCGAGTTCGCTGCGGTGATCGTGCAACGGTGGCTGGGGAGGATGCCAGGGGGCGGCATCAAGGCAACAGAGTTGTTGCGGCTTGGTTCGCAGTTTGCTCAGGAGGGGAGCCGTGCTGCCGGGGCAGTCGGGTGCGCCCGAACGCGTCTCGAGTCGGCCGTTCAGGTCAGGCCCAAAGTCTGAATCACGCCTCGATCTCGTGGGAGAACAACGTCGGCCACGGCGGGAGCTTCGTCCTTCGCGACGAGAAGGGGACAGGAAGGACCGCGCCGCCAGATCTCAGGATGAGTCGGCGGATCAGGAAAAGAACTACGAACGGAGGGGACCAATGCGTCGATTCGCGCTCTTGGTCGGGATCGTCGTCGCTGCGCTCGGGCTGTGCGGGGTTCCGTCGGCGGTCGCTGCCAATCCTGATGTCAACCACTTCACCTTTGCGGACTCGTTCACCGACGCCGACTTCTGCGGGACCGGCCAGGCGGTGGACATCTCCGTCTTCGTCCGGGGAACGGAGTTCTTCGCACCCAACCAGCCGGTCGACTACCGCAACGTGACCGAGGGCAACGTCGTCTTCACGAACCCGCTGAACGGCGCCACCGTCATCCTGCACTTCGCCGGGCCGTTCTCGGACACGATCATCTCGGGCGACCCGGAGGGTGTGCACACGCACGAGCTCACCCTCATCGGGCTGCCCGAGCTGATCCGCACCGCCCACGGCGGCGTCCTGATCCGCGACGCGGGCTACCTCGTCATCCACGAGGTTGACAACGGCGACGAGTTCATCGACAGCGAGATTGTCGTCAACAGAGGACCTCACCCCGAGGCCGAGAGCGACTTCACGCTCTTCTGCGACGTCATGACGAACGCACTCGGGTTGAGCTAGCAACTGATCCTGGGTCTGATGTTGTGGCTGCCGGAGCGACCACAATGTCGGACCCAGGCTGCGGTCCTACCAGGCGTAGTCGTCCGGCGCGGTCTTGTGGCCCGGGAAGATCTCGTCCAGCCGGGGCCAGCGCCTTGTCGTCCATGTTCACAGACGAGCCTGGAGGGGGCCTGGCCCGGTCACCAGTCATGCGAACGATGATGCCAAAGCCCGGCACACCCACGTCCGGACATGCCGCTGATGGTGCATCGTGCCGATCTCCGGATGGACCCCTCGCGGCCCTGATGCCAGACATCTGCAGCCGTGTCTGCTGTGCTGAGCATTCGCTGTAGCTGTGGTTTCCTTGAGCAGCGGCTTCCATGGCCTGGCCACGACGGGGATGACCTGGAGCCCCACCGGCTAGAGGACGGTTCGGCGGGCCGCATTTCGCTGGGATGCGGCGACCCCTTAGACCCACCCAGTTCAGCGGCACATTCGGCCTCTCATCGGGCCACCTGCACGGGTCCGCACAGTAGCGAAGTACGGCAGTATCCCGTGGCACGACTCACACCGCAGACCACGACACCCAGGACGACACGACGACTGACCCAGACCCATCAGTGGACCAGCTCGCGTTCCGCGTTTCGCCTCTCGATCGTTATGGTGTGCCGGCCAACATTGAGCACCAGTCGATGCCATCGAAGCCCGGATGCAGTCCGGCCTCGAAGATTACCTCGTCGGTTGTCCAGTCGATCACGATTCTCCCCGCGTCGATCCCAACAGCGCCCTCACCCGGAACGGTGTTGTGGAAGTTGAGTGCCACGATCGTGGTCGTCTCGGTGCGGAAGTTGTCGAAGCTGATGGTTGGGCCGGAGCCAGTGTTGGTCTTGCCCGTCACCGTGTTGACGAGTTCGCCGGTCCCATGGAAGTACCCAAGCACCCTCACCAGGTCGCCATTGGCGTCGTAGAACTCGGTGATCCTCGCCGTGAACTCGAAGTTCACGATGATGTCGAAGCCGTCGCAGCTCGTCCAGGGGACCGTGCCTGAGTCGGAGAAACGCTCCGTGTTGGGAGGAATCGCCTGAGCCGGGGCTGCGACGCCCAAGAACGCCAAGCTGACAATCACGATCAGGATGAGCCGAAGTCGTCGTCTCATTCCGCCCTCTCTTAGGAAGAGGACCGCCAAGCCGGTAATCGTCCGCCTGCGTGGACTTCCCCGGCGGTGGGTGTCGCTGCCACTTGCGCGTAGTCGAATCATGCTAATGCTTCCCTTCGATTGGTTGTTCCCCGCGTCGAGGCGGGTCGCGGAGCAATTCGGCGAACCGTTATGTCGCGCATGTCGATATGCGCATCACCCGGGCCCTCAGGGTCGCGCGCCAGACGGCGGCCGCGGCGACGTCGCCTTGGCGGATCGCGGGCAGGGCTGCCGCACCGGCTCGTCGACGGCAACTCGTCTTGCGGCCGGTGGGCCGGGGCGGAGGAACGCGAATGAACGGTCACACCGCATCCGTGCTGACCAACCGAGTCCCTCACGACCAACCCCACCCCTGTGCTGCGGCTCCCGCAGAGGACGCCGCACGCGGTCCCGACCCCCCGAGACCTCAACTCACGCTACGCTCGGTCAAACTCGCAGTAAAGCAGCGCGCCCGTGCCGATGGTTGCCTCGCACCCGCGCTCCGTCAAAACGCCCAATTCCGCGACACGCCGAGTCGGATCATGCACGCCGCGCGTTCGGCCCTCCTCGATCGGCTGGACTGATCCTGGCAGACCGACCATGCGCTGCGCCCTCCTTGGGCATTGACCTGTCAACTTCCGGATCTGCCGCGTTCCGGGTGTACGTGTCGCAGATCAGTGGACGAATGTCTGTCGCGGATCAGTCGACGGAGGACACACCCGCCCAGCTCCACTTGCCGAGTTGGGCTCTTATGGATCAAGGGCGCGCCTTCGGCGCGCGGCGCGGCGTGCGCATGCGGCCTCCGGCCGTTCACCGCCGCGCCCGCTCTCGGTTGTCTTTCCTGAGAGCCAACGACATTGCCTCCGGCGGGGGCCTCACGACTCCGGGATGACGGGTCGAATCGGCCGGCTATCTCGGTGGTGGGTCAGGGTGCGTCTTCCCGTCTGCCGCTCAGCCCAGTCAGGACCTATCAGGAGCCACCAGAGGGGGCAAGGTCGTTCGTCCAGCGGGGCGCTCCACCTTGCCCCCTCTGCCGCCTCCTGATCGCGCTACGCGTGGGCTGAACGGCAGACGGGAAGACGCTAGGGGATCTTCCACTCGTTAGCGATGCGATCGACCTCATTGCTGAGGTCTACCGCGAGGGGATCCCGATGATTTGTCAGGTTCCCAATCACGACGATGGGCTCGGAGTTGTCCGTGTACTCCATGCGTCCGCGAATCTTCGCTTCAAGGTGCGGTCGGAGAGACAAATACCACGACTCAGTAAGGAACGAGCGGTCGCTGAGCGGAGATATGGCCTCAGTCTCAGCCAGTCCTGTACGCCATTCGCTCACCAGCCTGGTCCGACTGTCCAGAAGTTGTCGGCGCTTCTCGATTCGCCATGCCACCCAGGGCGCGAAGAGGGAGCTGAGCGTTCCTGATGCCAGTCCTGTGACCGCCGCGATGATTGCCGTCTGAACCTGAATGCTCATGAGGGGCCATTAGCGCGGGCCGAGCGGGGTCGCTCCAGGCCACAACTGGCCACCAGCGCACGCCGCAGGAGCGCTGCTCCAGGGGGCTCCGGCACGATTCCCAAGCTGACAGTGCGGGTTCGATTCCCGTCACCCGCTCCAGGGCTCTGAGCCCTTTAGGTACGGCGAAAGGGGCGCCTCTCCGGTCTGGAGACGGCGCCCCTTCGGCATTTGGTCGGCCGTTCGTGCGATCTGCGTGCGATTAGCCCACCGGAACCGGCACCCGAGCCGCCCCCTCGTCGGGGTCCTGGCGGTCGCTCTCCGGTGGCGTCTTGCGAGCCGATCGGACCTCGGCGTCCATCGCTGCCGCAATCGCACGATCCGCCCGGGCGGTCGCGTGCTGGTAGATGATCGCGGCGTTCATGCTGTCGTGCCCCATCCGGGCCATCAGGTCGCGAGTCGTCGGCGCCGACTCGGCCGCCAGCATGTTGCCGGTGTGCCGGAGGTCGTGGAAGTGAAGCCCCTTCGCCCCGATCGTGGCTACGGCCTTCGACCAGTCGACCAGCGGGTTGAAGTTGCCTCGCCGGATCGGCGCCCCCTTCGGCCCTGTGAACACTAGAGCGTCACGGCTCCGACCGGTGCAGTCGTCCAGGTGCGCGGCGAGGTCGTCCAGGATGGCAGCTGGTATCGAGACAGTTCGCTTACCGGCTCGGGACTTCGGCGGCCCGAGGACCATGCCCCGCCCCTTCACCTCGGTGAATGCCTGGCGGACTCGGACGGTGCCCTTCGTCAGGTCGATGTCGCGGCGTTCGAGTGCGGTCACCTCGCCGAACCGGAGGCTGGCGAAGGTCGCGACGATGACAAGCATGCGAAACCTCGCGGGCATCGGGTCGGCGAGCGCGTAGACCTGGTCCAGGCTGAGCACTGGCCGCTCGGACGTCGGCTCGTTGCCCGCCCCGGTGATCCGGCATGGGTTCCGCTTGATCAGCTCGTCGTGCTCGACCGCCGTCATCAGGATCGCCCGGAGCAGCCGATACGTCTTGGCGACCATCGTCATCGAGACGCCGCGGTGATCCGGGCGATCGCACCGCGCAGTGCAGCCGTTCGCGTGGCGGTTGGCGAGCAAGTCGTGCCGCCACCTGCGGACCATCGCCGGATCGATGTCAGCGAGTTGCACGCCGGCGAACGCCGGTTGCAGATACCTGCGGTAGAGCCATCGGTAGAGGTCAACGGTGCGTGGGCGCAGGTTCGGCCGCTCCTCGATCCACCGCTCGGTGTACGGGCCGAACGTGACCACGCCAGTCACCCCCGACGAGCGACTGCTCACCGTGGCTGAGGCCGCCGAGCGCCTCGGCACCTGGGAGACCAGCGGTGAGCGATTCCCGACGACTGATCTCGCAGCGGCGCATCCGGTTCGTCCGTGTCGGACGCCTCGTGCGGATCCCAGAGTCCGCGATCACGGAGTACATCGCAGAGCGAACCGTCCAGCCGCTCCAGACTCGGCGCCCTGTGCGGGCGGTGGCCTGATGGCGGGGAAGGCGAAGCGCCGCCGCTTCGGCTGGGTGCGCAAGCTGCCGTCCGGCAGGTTCCAGGCGAGCTACCTCGACCCCGCCGGCGTACGACGCTACGCGCCCACCACCTACGAGAGCCGACCTGAGGCAGTCGACTGGCTGACCATCCAGGAAGCGGCCATGGTGCGGCGGGAGTGGACCGACCCAGACCGGGGCAAGGTGCCGTCAGGTCTGGCGGTGCGGGGTTGGGGCCGAGGATCTTGCCCATGTGGAGGACGCGATCGCTCGTGCTCGGGACCGCTCGGCGATCGCATTGCGTCACTCGTTCGACGCCGCACTCAGGCTGGTCGATGACGTGGGTCTAACAACGCGAGCAGCGTCCATGTCCCCGGAGCCGTACTGGCGCAACCTGTCAATCCTGGATACCCAGGCGCTCTGCCCCTGCCGATCAGGCCGGCGCGGTTACCGGTGCCGACACGATTGGGGAGACGCCGGGGCCCGCCATACCGCTGACTTTTCCCGACATGCCGGGGTGAGGTCCGTGGTGCGGCCTGCTCTCGGGCCGCCGTCGAGGGCTTGGGGCTTTCCGGGCCCGGCCAGCCGATTGCCCGGCCCATCGTCTCCCGCGTTTGGGCGACTAACCCGGGCTCGGTGCTCGTCCACCAAAACGGCGGCTTCCTCCCCGCCACCCACGCGGAAATGATGGCAAGTCAGGGCGGTGGCGAGGCGGGTGGCGGAGGCTCCGGCTCCTCGATGCCGTCCCCGCCGCCTCGCCGCACTCTTCCTCTTACTGCGTCGAAGGAGCGGCCAGCGAGTTCTCCGGTGCTTCGACGGATATGGCGGAACGAGTCGGCGACCGATGGGTACGGCATCTCGCCCAGCGGTACCACGTCAAGCAGTCGCTGGTCGGCGAACCACCCGGCCAGGTCGTCGAGCTGTGCGCGGGCGTTGGAGAGCTGGCGCCTCTGCCACGGAGCAAGACCGTCGAGTACCGACGGTGTCGTGAGCCGCTCGGTCACGACATGCAGTGCATCGACGATCGACTGATCGTCCTCGTACTGCGATTTGATCGCTGCTTGGGCGTCGTCGAGCGTCCAGTGCAGATGTTCGGGCTCGTTCACTCGTATATGGGCGATCCGCAGCTCGTGCCACGCACCAAGGTTGTGCTCGGCGACGACCAACAGCGCGAGCGACTCGTTGAGGAGGCCCTTCCTCTCGAAAAGCTGCTCAGCAGCACCGACGCGCTCGCCGGGCCGCCAGCCGCCTTCCGCCTCTTCGAGCTGTGACCGGATGTGGGCCCGAAGCGCCTCGATGCCTCGGGCGATGTCGGCGCCGAGGCCTGCGACTGCCGACCAGTCCGTGGTGCTGATCCGCCCGTCACTGCGATCCCGCTCGACCAGAGGCTCAAGCAATCGTCGGGTGCCGAGGACGTTTCCGAGCCGTGCCGACCGTAGGAGGTCGATGACGTCGTCAACCTTGCCCTCGATCCGTTCGACGGCCGCCTGAACCTCTTTGATGGCGGCGCGCAAAGCGAGGCCCACCGCCGCCGTCTGCAGCGCCATCATCTGCTCGGGACCGAGGTTCACCTTCTCGAAGTCGAGGACACCAGTGATTCGCTTGGAGCCACGCACGAACCCCCAGAACGAGCCGCCTTCTGACTGAACCAGGCCATGCTCCTCGATGAGCTCCATGCTGCGAGCGGTCAGTCGGACGTATTGGCCATGGGTGGCAATGAGTGCACCGGCGGTGCTTCCAGCCGCAGCGAGATCGGCAACGGTGCTGGACGAGGCGATCCGAGCGCCGGCTCCGCCGATCTCAACGAGCTGGGCGACGACAGATTCAACGGCGGTCGCGTCGCCGGCGACGAGAACACCACCCGGCTGCCCCACCAGGACGGCTCCGTGAGTCGGCTTGCGCTCGCGTCGGCGGAAGACCATCACCTGACCCCCAAAGCCGAAGGGCATCTCGGTCGGCTCATGTCCGCGCCCGAAGCCGAATCAGTCGATCGCGCCCGTCATTCAGCTCAACCTCGGCCCAACGGAGGACCTCATCCTCCTGGGAGAACAGTACGACTTGGTGCTCGGCGCTGAGTTCGTGCAGCAAGTCGAGGGCGGCGACTGTGCGATCTGTGTCCGACTGAACCGTGACGTCATCGAGGATGACCGGCACCCTCTCGTCGGTCGTCGTCAGCCGTTGTGCGAGGGCGAGCCGCAGCAGCAAGAACAGCTGCTCGGTCGTGCCGTGGGAGAGGACGGTCGCGGGACGGAACTGCCCGGCCGCTTCGTGCGCTTCGATCTCGAGGGTCGCCGGGTTCACGCGGATGTCGTCGTACCGGTCGCGGGTGATACGGGGAACCCACGGGCGGATCGTCTCGTTCAGGACGGGCGCGATGTCCGCGTGGACTTTCTCCTGCGCGGCGCCCAGGATCTCGCTCGCCACATCGAGGTCTTCGGCGAGGGCAGTCAGGCGGGCCACCTCGGCGGCGGCTCGCGCCTCGGCTTCGATCGCCTGACTCACGTCGAGCAGGTGACCCTCGGCGCCCTCGATCTGTCCGACGAGCTCCGCGAGGGCGTCACGCCGTTGACGTGCACTCGACTGCAGCGCTTCCAGTTCCCCGCTGCGGTCGACTAGGTCAGGCGCGTCCTCGGGCGGGGAATCGCCGGCGTCCGCCATGAGCTCAGCGGCCTCGGCTTCCAGCTGTTCGAGTGTCCGACCGTCCAGAACCTGGTCGAGGCGAGCGACCCGCTCCGATTGTTGTCGTCGGTCGACTTCGAGCATCTCCTGCGTCGCGAGCCACTCCCGCATTGTTGCAGCCAGCTGCTCGGGATCCGTGACGTCCGAGTATCGGCTCGTCGGGCTGCCTGGCCTGCCTGGAGTGCGCGCTGCCGACACACCTCGGCATACCGCTGAAACGCCTGGTCGAGGTCCTCTTGGTCGGCCACCGCGGTTCCGCGGGCAACAAGGGCCGCCCGCAACCGCTGTTCCGCAACCACGACACTGCCCACGAGCTCGCCTCGGCGTCGCTGCCAATCCGCCACTCGTTCGAGCGCCGCGCTGCGAGCCGATTCGGCTGCGCGGCGTTCCCGTAGTCGAGCCTCGAGGTCGGCTCGTCGGGCTGCCTGGCCTGCCTGGAGTGCGCGCTGCCGACACACCTTGGCATACCGCTGAAACGCCTGGTCGAGGTCCTCTTGGTCGGCCACCGCGGTTCCGCGGGCAACAAGGGCCGCCCGCAACCGCTGTTCCGCAACCACGACGCTGCCCACGCGCTCGCCTCGGCGTCGCTCCCAATCCGCCACACGTTCGCGCTCGAAGGCGGTGGCGTCGTGCGTGCGTGCGAGTTGTCGAAGCTCGGCAGGGTCAGATGGAAGGTTCAGCTCTGCGAGACGGGCCACGGCGCCATCTCGTCGGCGTGCTGCTTGGGCGACGGACTCCTCTTCCAGTAGCAGCCGTGCCTCGAGCCGCTGGAGTTCGACATCCAGCACCGATCTCGGCAACTCCGGAGAGGAAAGCCGCGTCGTCGCGGTGAGGGCAGGACGTCTCGACGCGCTCAATGCAATCGCGCTGAGCGCCATACCGACGACCGAGGTCGCGCCTTCCGGAAGCGGCTGCCCGACTACCAGCAGAACGACTCCGAGCAACGCGAGGACTACACCCACAATGGCGACGATCCAGCGTGTCGGTCGGATTGCGGCGACCCTCGACGGTGGGGGCTCGAACAGCACAGGCCGTTGATCCTCGACGAGCTGTGCTGGTGCAGCCCGGCGTTCTCGAACATCTTTCTGAAGTCGTGGATCGACGACCGGCAGCGGACTCTCGAGCTCGTCGGCGAGTCGCCGGAGTTCCTCTGATGCGACTGGTAGCTTCTCAGCCGTCAGCGGCTTCGGCTCAGTGTCGTCGTGGGCCGCCAGCCGCAGCCTTTCTCGCTGCCACGTCTCTTTACAGCTGGTCACCTCCGGGGCGGGTTCGAGGTCGCCGTCCGGCACATCAGGAAGCGCAGCCATCTCGGCCTCGATCTCGGCGGCGCTGGTGCCTTCTTGCTGCGACGTATCCTCGGCCAGAGACGATTCGGCCTGGCTGTTGTCGTGGGCCACGAGCCGGTGTACGTCCTGCTGCCACGTCTCTCGACAAGTCGTCACCTCCTCGTCGGGTTCGACGTCGCCATCGGGCAACTCGGGTAGCTCGGCGAGGTCCCGCTCCAACTCGTCCGCGGCTGGGCCTGGCAGCGGTGAAGGGTCGGCGGGACGTGCCTCGAAGGCTGCAAGCGCCCGGGTCACCGAAGTAACGACCTCCTTCGCAGGGCCGCTGTCTTGCGGTCCCAAGGCTGCCTCCTGCGCGAGCTGGTGCGCCTGCTGCAGCCGCCGTGCGGCGGCGCGGATCTGCTGCCAGTGCTCTCGACGTTGCCGCTCCTGTTCGTGATCGATGACCTCGCGCAACCGCTGCTCGACGCCACGAACCTCGTCGTCTGCGATGCGGCGTCGTGCCAACAATTCCTGGTAGCTCTCGAACCGCTCTTCGGCATTGTCGAGTGCGTCGCGGGCTTCGCTCAGCTGCCTGGAAGCGCCCGCGAGCGGCCCGCGTGAGCCGGCCCGGAGCAGGCCGACACGGTCGCGCTTGTACGCCGCGATGCGAGCCATCGCCTCATCGGCGGTCGTGTCGGCCGTGCTCGTTGCGGCCGCTCGTTCGAGGTACTCCTGGAGCGCGCCGGCGTCGGTCAGCACGCGGAGCATGTCGGCCTGCCGGACGAAGAGCGTGGCGAGTGCCGTCTCACGCGTCAGGCCAAGCAACGTCGCCGCGTCGACCGCGCCAGCCCGCATAATGTCGCCCGTCAACGCCCTTTTCGTGCTTCGATCGGTGGCAACACTCCGCCCGCCCGAGCCGAGGCTTTGCTCGATCTCGATTGTCCGACCGTCGTCGAGCGTGATGACCGCATTGACCCGCCACGTTGTCCCACGCCATGGTCGGTGGCGGCTGGCAAAGGCGCGGTCCTCGCGGGTTGGCTGCCCACGCGTCTTCTTCATGCCGCAGAGCGCTGCGTAGATCGCAGCGTGCCACGACGACTTCCCCGACTCGTTCGGCCCGTAGATGACGTTCATTCCCGGAGCGAGTTCGAGGGTGTCACCCGCGAAGGGCCCGAACGCTCCGGCCTTGACATTCTCGATCCTCATCGAGGTGCCTCGAGTGCGTCGCTTCCGGCAAGCGCGCGTAGGCCGACAAGGAGCACGCGCTGACGAAGTTCGTCGGTGAGGCGTGCCGAGCTCAACACGTCGCGTACGAACTGCCCGCGGACTGTTTGCTCGTCGGCGAGCTGTTCGAGGTCAACATCAACCTCTGCGTCCCATTCGAGGAGAAGCTCGTCGGCCGACGCCACCAGGCCGAGAAACTGTTCGCGCTGCAGGAGAAGGTTGGGCGGTACACGCCCCACGAGCCGCAGGCGAAGCGTTCCCGATCGGTCGCCGACGGCGTCCTGGGCGCGGCGAATCGCGTCCTTCGTCGATCTGACGCCGCTGAGGTCGACTTCGACGTCGTGTAGTTCGGGCGACGTCAGGCCGAGATACTCGCGTTCGATTGATCCGTCGTTCTGCAGCGTGACGAGGACGGCTCCTCCGGCGGGTTTCGCCCCGAAGCCGTGGGCGATGGGCGCGCCCGGGTACGTGTGGAGCCTGCCGAGACACGGCTGCTGGTAATGGCCCACCAGCGCGTGGTCGAAGCCCGCCCGCCCGATCGCTGCTTCCTCGAAGGTCGCGCACGCGTCGAGGTACGGCTCGCGCTCGAAGCCCGACCGCTCGGCGCCATGGAAGAGCGCGAAGTTGACCCCGTCGCGGTCGACGTCGAAACGGTCAAGGAAGGATCGGTCCCGGTGCGCCTCGGTATGGCCGGCTCCCCAGATGGTCACGCAGTCAGCGACCTCCACCGGCGCGAACCGGTCGGTGTCGAAGATAGACACGTTGTTCGGCCACTCGTGCCGGGTGTAGCCGCCGAGTGGGCCGACGAAGTCCCGGTTACCCGGAGCGATGAGGACGCGTACACCTGCTGACCGGAACGCGGCAATCAGCCATTGGATGGTGTCGGGCCGGACGGTTCGCCGGTCGAAGAGGTCTCCGGCGCAAGCGATGACATCGACGCCGTGCTGACGGGCGGTGCCGAGGAGCTCGACCAGAGCTTCTCGAGCGGCGGTCCGCCGAGCATCTGCGAGTGCGGGCGGGGCCCACTCGTAGGGACAATCGAGCAGCAGGTCGGAGAACAGCAACAGTCGAAGCCGGCCGTCTCGCTGTGGAGACCCCCGCGTCACCCATCCCCCAGCCTCCGCCACGAGCGCTCAGTCCTCGAACTCGTGGGTCTCAAACTTCAGCGTCCGGGCGTTCTCGCTGACAGTGCGACGAACGTCGTCGCCGAACCCGCTCTCGGCCCTCGCCTCGATCTCGACGGTGATGCGCGCCCAGATCCACGCGATGACGGTCGCCTCGCCACCCCCGTGTTCGGGCGGCAGCTTCACCCTCGGGTAGAGGTGACCAATGCGCCGCTCGGCTTCGTCGCGCATCCACTTCCCGTAGTACCGAACGTCCTCGGCCAGGCCGCGGGCGCCGGTCCACGAGCCGGTGCCCTTGAGCGTGCTGTCGTCGGGGTGCACTGGCGGTTGGCGGGCGAAGTTCGGCGGGATCTCGGTGAGTGCCTTCGTGATAAGCACCGCTACGGGGTTCAGGTCGGACGCGTACGCGGTGAGCCCGAGTCTTTGGGCCTCGAGCGGGATCGATCCGCCTCCGCAGAAGGGGTCATAGACGGGAGGCGGGTCGTCGCCGCACGACTTGCGGATCTCCTCGCGCGCCGCCTTGAGGACCTCGGTGTTCGTGGTGTTCTCCCACTTCACCAGATCCTCGATGATGGCGAACAGCCGCTCGCGCTCGGCCTGTTGCGCCTCCTCGGTGGGGAACTGCTCCGGGTGCGCGGACGGGTCATCGACGTAGGACGCGAAGAGGATCGCCCGACAGGCAGCCAATGGTCGGCGCGCCCACCACAGGTGCAGCGTCGAGGGGTGGCCGTGCCGGATCGACTTCTCCCGTGCCGACTCGCGGTTGATCGCCTCGAGAGGCAACGCGACCTCGATGAGCTTGCGCTTGTCGGTCACGCCGGCGCCTCGCCGCGCTCGAAGTAGGGCTTCCACTGCAGGTTGACGCTGATCGTGTTGAACGGCAGGTCGCCGACCTCCTCGAAGGCGTGGCGCACGTAACGCACGTCGGTCGCGACCGCGTTGGTGACTTCTGCGAGAGCGAGGATGTGAGTGTCTGGCTTGTTGCGGACGACCCCGATCTCGCTACGCGTGATCGTGAAGGTGTCCGCGCCAGCGATCCGCCCCTTGACCTCGATGAACCAGAGCGTGCCATCACCGTCCTTCGACTCGATGTCGTACCCCTTGTTGTTGGGAGGCATTTCGCGCGGCTGACGCCCGAGGTCGAGCTCAGCGGCCATGACCGCATCGACGGCGGCTCGCTCTGTGACGGTCCGCTCGACTGCGTGGCCAGCGACTTCGCTGGCGTGCGTGCCGAGGTGCTCGGCGAGGAGCCCGGCCGGGACGATCAACGCACCGCCGGACACGACCGGCGGAAGCGGAGAGAGTTGGCGTTCCGCGTCGAGTTCCTCGAGGCGACGCTTGAGGCGGGCTTGGAGCTCATCGGCCCGTTGACGGGCCTTGGCGGAGTTCATCCCGCTCTTGGGCAGCCTGCCGGCCAGCTCCTGGTCTTTGAGCTGGTTGGCACGATGGTCCCAGTACTGGATCTGAGACGTGAGGCGTTCCCTCACCGCGCCGACGGTTCGCTCGACGCGGTCGAGCGTGCGGCGGCGCACCTCGACGAGGTGGGCCCGAGCTAGCTCGACGCCGTGTTCCAGCGCGCTGGTCTCCAAGTCCTTGCGCACCCAGTCGCCGTCGATGACTGGCTGCAGTAGGGCGATCTCGTCAGCAGTGGCCGGGCGGCAGTCGAGGTAGGGCGCCCAACCTGCATGACGCGCGCTGCCGGCGGGGTCGACGTCGACGAAGTCGAACTGCTTCGACACGACGCGCCGATTGCCCGAAGAGTCGATGCGACCATCGACCACAGCGTGCTGGAGGTACACGAGCACGCTAGGCGTGTCGCCAGGATCGGTGTCGTCGACGAGCACGGCGCCTTGGCGCAACAGCGCGTCGTAGCGCTCGATGATGAGGTCGATGGAGCCGTCAAGCAACGGGTGGCCCGGGGTGACGAACTGGGCCAGCGGTCGCCCATCGACCGCGATGAGCTCCTTGTCGAACGTGATCCGCTCGTAACG
>WNGB01011886.1_pt1 | contig 17184 bp, 19 predicted proteins | sample 5400681 | NCBI WGS metagenome assembly WNGB01 (sample SAMN13153367, study PRJNA577476) | soil metagenome | isolation source: 115 cm soil or saprolite under grassland replicate 2 | place: USA:California | collected 2016-06-15 | reverse complement strand
CGCGCCTTGGCGAGCAGCGTCTCGCGCTCTTTTTGCGACACCGATTTCGCCTTGGCGAGGATGTCCTGGGCCTCGTTCCGCGCCGCGGCGATCTGCTTCTTGTGCTCCTCCAGCAGCCGCTGCGCCTCGGTGTTCGCCTTCTCCGCGTCCTCGAGCTGCTTCTGGATGCGGCGCTCGCGCTCTTCCACCGACTTCAGGATGGCCGGGAACGCGAACCGCCACAGCAGCACGAGCAGGATGCCGAAGACGATGAGCGTCCAAATGATCAACCCGGGGTTGATCGTGAACGGCCCGCCGGCGGCCTCGTGGGCAGCCTCCTGAAGGAGCGCCAGCACTACGCCAACTTGAAGAGCAGGGCGAATACCAACGCCGCCAGCGTCGCGCCTTCGACCAGCGCCGCCGTCAGGATCATCGCGCCGCGGATGTCGGCCGACGCTTCAGGCTGGCGCGCGATCGCTTCGACCGCCTGGCCCCCGATGCGGCCGATGCCGATGCCGGCGCCGATGATCGCGAGTCCCATCCCGATGCCCGCGCCGAGCAGGGCGTTGTTGTTGAGCGCCGCCGCTTCGGTCGCTTGGAGCAGCATGAGCAGGTTGTGCATGTCGTCCCCTATTAAAGTGTTCGTGCGTCGTGCGTCGTGCGTGGTGCGTGGTGCGTGGTCAGTGCTCGTGACGCATCAAGCCAATGAAGACCGATGTCAGCAAGGCGAAGATATAGGCCTGCAGAAACGCGACCAGCAGCTCGAGCAGCATCATGAACAGCGTGAGTCCGACGGACCCGCCCGCCACGATGTAGCGGATCGCCGCCGGCGCCGTACCGAACACGAAGATGAGACCGAGCAGCACGAGGATCACGAAGTGGCCGGCTGTCATGTTCGCGAAGAGCCGCAGCGTCAGCGCGAACGGCTTCACGATTTTCCCGATCAGCTCGACCGGCGTCATGATGATCGCCATGATCACGGCGCCGATGCCCTTCATGCCCGGCGGCACCATCACGATCGTCTTCAAGTACCCTTTCGGGCCGAGCGCCCGGAAGCCGGAGATCTCGATCGTGAGGAACGCCGTCAGCGCGAGCCCCGCGGTCACCGCAATGTTGCCGGTCGCAGCGGCGCCCCAGGGGATGAGGCCGAGCAGGTTGCAGTACAGAATGAAGAAGAAGAGCGTGAGGATGTAGGGCGCGAACGCTTCACCGCCGTGGCCGATGCTCGCGATCGCGACGTCGTTGCGGACGAACAGCACCATCGCCTCGACGGCCGCACCGAGGCCGCGCGGCCCGCGGCCGTCCCGGTGACGCTTGGCGACCTGACGGCCGCCATACCAGAGCGTGAGGAAGACCAGCGTCGCGGCGAGAATCATGAACACGACATGCTTGGTCGGTGAGACGTCGATGGTGGTGCCAGGAATGAGCCAGGGACCCGGCAGGTGCCACTCCCCCAGTCCGAACGGCAGCTCGACGAGCTTGCTGTCGCCGGTGTGCTCGAAGATCATGGCGCCGATGTTCGGCTTCTGGAAAATCACCTGAGAAACCTCGTTTCCAGGAACAAGAGCGGCAACAGCACACCGACATAGCCCAGCAGGGCCGGCACGGTCCGCGAAACGATCAGGACGATGCCCACGCCCAGCAACCGGATCCCCATGCCGCCAAGCCACCGAGCCATGAACTCGGGGTTCGGCGCCCGCATCTTCGGCCGGAGCAGCGCCACCGCCCACAGCTGCGCGATCACCGCGACCCCACCACCGATCGCGGCCGGCTTACCACCGAGCAGCGTCGCGGCGACTACCAAGCCAATCCCGAGCCCGGCGAGGATCGCCAGGTTTTTCACTTGCCGCGCCTCGCCGCCGTATCTCGCTTCACCCGGTAGTAGATGCTCATGAAGCCGGCGAACCCGCCCACGAACGCGCCCACGATCGCGAAGAGCGGCAGTGTGTGGAGCCATCCATCCAGAAACCACCCACCGGCGCCGAACAGGAGAATGGCGACCGTGAAGTTGAGCGCCATCCCGAAGTATTCGTAGCCCTGACCGAATCCTTTGGCTTCAGGCCCGTCGTCTTTTTGCACGGGAGTCATGTTGCGCCGGGAAACCTAGGCGCTTGTGAAATTTTTCGCAAGCAAACCGTCAGAGCTATAACTATTTACTCCGCAATCATTTAAATTGACCTTGGCCCAATGACGTCTACGCCCCGCTCCCCGCTCCCCGCGCCCTCCGGCGACGTCGAATTGCTCGAGCGCCTCGCCGGCGCGCGCAAGGACCTGCTCGCGCAGGTCGGGCAGCGCATCGTGGGCCAGCGCGAGGTGCTGGACGGGATTCTCACGGCGATCTTCTCGGGCGGTCACGCGCTGCTCGTCGGCGTGCCGGGCCTCGCGAAGACGTTGATGGTGCAGACGGTCGCGGAGTCGCTCGACCTCGCATTCAATCGCATCCAGTTCACGCCCGACCTCATGCCGTCGGACATCACTGGCACCGAGATCATCGAAGAAGACCTCACCACGGGGAAGCGTGGCTTCCGATTCGTGCGCGGACCCGTGTTCGCGAACATCGTTCTGGCCGACGAGGTCAATCGCACGCCCCCCAAGACCCAGGCGGCGCTGCTGCAGGCGATGCAGGAGCATCAGGTCAGCGCGGCGGGCCAGACGCACCATCTGCCGGCGCCGTTCTTCGTGCTCGCCACGCAGAATCCGATCGAGCAGGAGGGGACCTATCCCCTCCCCGAGGCCCAGCTCGATCGGTTCATGTTCGAGCTGCGGGTGGACTATCCGTCGCAGGAGGAGGAAGAAGCGATCGTCGCCGCCACGACCGGCGATGCGATGGCCGAGGTGAATTCGGTACTCACGTCCGACGATGTGGTCGCGATGCAGCATCTGGTGCGGCGCATCCCAGTGTCGCAGGCGCTGGTGAAGGCGGCGGTCACGCTCGTGCGGATGACGCGGCCCCCGGAAGCGGCGTCCCTGCCCTTCATTAAAGAGTACATCTCCTGGGGCGCCGGTCCCCGCGCCTCGCAGTACCTCATCCTCGGCGCCAAGGCCCGCGCGGCGCTCGACGGCCGGCCGATGGCGGACGAGGACGACCTGCGCGCCGTCGCGCCGACGGTGCTGACGCATCGCATCGTGATCAATTTTGCGGCCGAGGCGGCGGGACGGACGGCGCCCGACATTATCGCTCAGCTACTCAAAGAAGCGCGCTGGCAGCCGAAGTAGGCCTGCTCGCGCTCGCCGCCCCTGCGGGGGCGGCGGGCCCCCCGACCGCCCCGGAGGTCGTTGCTCAGCTCCTTAAAGCCGCCTTCGAAGCCGAATAGTCCAGGTGCTACTCCGGCAACGACCGGCCGTTTGGTTCGAGCGACACGTCCACGACCCTTACCTGTCCCAGTCTATCGATGTTGCGGCGTGACGCGACGTGGAGTGTCGCGAGCGTACTCTCGAGATTCTTGCGCGCGACCGGGTCTCGCACCGCCTCCGGCGCCGTCTTCGAGATCCCGAATGACTCGAATCCATCCGGTCGCATCGGAGGCTTCGCTGCAATCACGCGAACCACCTGCAGCGCCGCCTTCAGGTCCGCGATGGACGATGTGGGATCGAGTAGGATGACTGTCCCTGATTGACTGCGCTGCACTACCGCACCGAGACTCGCGTTCGGGAGTTCGTTCACGAGCGCAACGGTAGCCTTTCGAGTCGAGTGCTGTTGCTGGGCAGCAAGGGCTCCCACACCGCAGTTGATCAACACAGCGACCACAGATAGTGATTTCAATTGACCGAGCATATGCCGACCTCCTAGGTAGCTGCGTGTGGTGGTCATTCCATGTTTACCCAGTAGGTGTGCTCCTCGCAGTCTTCCACGACGGAGTACTGATAGACGCCATCGACGTACACATGATAGCCCCAGCACGTGGTGACCGTCACGGCATACCCGCTGCCACCGCCGCCCCCAGGGTCACCACCGCCTTGGGGAGTGCACTCCGTCAAAGAAGGCTGCACCGGAGCCGATTGATCGTTTGGCGGCGGAGGAGGCGGAGGACCGCACGGCGCGCATGCCCCTGAATACGCAGAACCATACGACGTGCCGAAGTCATGCTGGAACATGCCGTTGACCATCCTGTTCGCCCATGAGGTAGGAACCGGATAGTTCCAGGTGACATCGTGTTGGGTGTTCGCCTGTACGTTCGCTCCACAAGTCCCGGGCAGCTCCTCGAAGACATGCGAGGGGAACTCCTTGACGATTATGGGTTGCCACCACGTCTCTGCTACTTCAGAGAAGTGCCGGCTGGGGAATGGCTCACCGTCGTCGAGGGTTGTGGAAATATCGATGTCGTGCGACGCCCAGTTGCCGATGTATCTGGTGTAGGCAAGCACCGCCGACCCGGGCGCTCCTCCAAACTCACTTCCATACATCGAGACCTCTGTCGAAGCATAAAGGATGCTTGGATCCTGGTAAGGCTCGTCATCATCGTCACTCGTACTCGCCTGAATAGTGGGACCTTGGGGATTCGGCTGCGTGACGGGGTCTTTCGCGCAGGCCGCCACGAGCACAGCGAGCGTGAGCGCTTGCGCCGTCTGCGAGGGAATGCGCCTTCCGCGCATCATCGGGTCACCTCCTGCTTGGAGTCCAAACGCGCCTCACAGTCCGGGTGACGGTGAGGGGTGACACAGCGTGAGGGTTGCTGCGCTTGTCGTCGGGATTTGCCAATCGCGAATCCTGTGGACGGTGGTCCACGTCGCATAGATCGTGTCGTCGGTCACGGCAGCGATAGAGATCGGCTCCGATACGTCGCGAACCCTCAGTTCCACAAACCACGAGGGACCGCGCCACGTGTTGACCGAAAGAATGGAGGAGTCTTGGCCGCTATCGGTGGCCACGATGGCTACATGGATCCGACCGTCACCATCTGCTGCCCCGGCGAGAGCTTGCACATCACCGGTCAGGCTCAACCCCGGCAGTCGCCGCCACGATCTTCCAGAGTCGGCCGACTGCACCGCGAGCACACTATCTGGGTCATCGCGAAATTCCTGCGCCCACACGAGATACAACGTGCGGTCGCGGGAAACGAGCAGCTGCGGCCAGTGCGCACTGCTCCCAGCAATGGAGTGATGGATTCGAACGAAGGGTGACCACGTCCGGCCCGCGTCCCGCGACTGCCGCGAAAACACGCTGCTATGTTCGGACTGGCCCGGCCCCGGGTGGGAGCCGACGTATGCCAAGACGAGGGTGCTGTCCCCCAGTCCGGCGACACGCGTATAGGCGCCACCCACCTGGAGGGCGGAGAGGCGCTCCGGCGCGCCACTGTCTGGCACCGCGACGATGAGTGTCGAATCGCCTCGCAGCAGCAGTGCCACGACCATGCCGTCAGGTCGCGGCGCTGCACCGGGCACGACGGGGTTCCAGCGTGCCCGATCGCTCCCCGGAATACGGCGTGGCGTGGTCCATGTCGAGCCATCGAATGCACTCGTCCAGAGAGCTGCTGAGTCTCTCCTGGCGCGCGCGGTGTCAGTCGAGTTGCCCCAAAGGACGCGAGCCGTTCCCCTCGAACCTGCGAGCGCCAGGGGTGCTCGAAAGGATGTGGTACCGGGTGGCAGCGCAATCGGCGCAACAGTCCCTGCTTCTCTTACCATGACGCCGGCAAGCGCGTCGGGAGGGCCGCCCGCCAAAAATAGGACCGTATCCCGCAGGATCTGGAACACGGCGGCAGCGCCGAACAACGCAAGGCCGCGAGCAGTTCGCACTGCACGCGGGTAACCGAGATAAGCGAACCCGCTGTCTGTAGTACGGAGAGCATACGGAGTGCTCCATGCCTGACTTGTACATGCCGCCGCGATGGTGACGGTCGGAGGGTAACCCGAGGCTCCGCCTGTCGATGCGACACAGGCGAAGGTCGCAGTGAGGAGTACCTGAAGTGGCCGGGTGATACTCATATGATGGTGCCTTGAGTAGGGGAGAGATTATGAATGTGTTACTTACGGCGCTATGACGTATTGCGCGGCTACCCAGCACGGCCATATGACCTTTTGGTACTGCTACATCGGACCACAATCGGAGAATGGTGTATCACATGCGCACTCGTATACGACGAGAGGGATCTCGTGCCCAGTCTAGCGGAGCAACTCCAGCTGGCGTTTCCGAGTATCTCTCCGTTGTGTCGGTCATTGATTGTGGCATTGACTGATCGTCGCGGCCGCATCCGGTCGGCCGACTCATTCGCGCGGGTCCTTGGCCTTCAAAGCCGACATCAACTAGCGCGACTTCTCCGCAGAGACGGCCTGCCCCAAATCGAGGAGCTGGCGGGATGGATAACCGTCCTCGGTCTGCTGCGAGACCAAGACTCTGGTGTTCGTTCGTTGTACAGGTTCGCCTTGCAGCTCGATCAATGTCCCCCAACCATGTACCGCGCTGTAAAGAGAATCACCGGCAAGACCTGGCGGGTCGTGAAGGCCGAGGGATATGGCGTCATGCTCGTCACCTTTCTCGATCGCTGCCGTTCCTCAGTCTTGCCGGGGGCGGCGCGGAAGTTCGCGGGATGAGGCCCCCGAGCGAGCACACGCATCGCATCGTGATCAATTTTGCGGCGGAGGCGGCGGGACGGACCGCGCCGGATATCATCGCTCAGCTACTCAAGGAAGCGCGCTGGCAGCCTAAGTAGGGAGGCCCTCGTGATTCCGGTTGGCCGTCAGTACACCGCCACTGTCACAGCGAAGGCATGGATTCCGGTGCTGTGCGAGCACTGCGGTTCCATGTTCGGATACCTCACCACGCGCAGCGCGGAAGGCGCCGGGAGTAGCCTGCTGTGGCTCGACAATGAGGGAGCGGCGACGCGAGCCCACAAAGCGGCCACGCACTCCCTGCACCGGAAGTTCAAGCGGGCGAACGATCCGGTGCCGTGTCCGCGCTGCGTCCGGTATCAGGGCAAGATGGCTCGCGCGCTGCGGCGCGGATTCTTTCTCAAGGGTCTGTGGATTGGCCTGGCGGCCGGATTCGTGTGGTTTCTGTGGGTCCTGTCCACGTGGGACTCGTCGGAACGCAGCTTCTGGCAAACGGGCTCGACGGGCGCACCGCTCATCCTCGCCGCGGTGGCAACGGCAGCCGTGCTGTGGGGAATCATCAGAGCGGTTCGGCTCGATCCGGAGACACACGCGCAGAGCCACATGCCGGCGAAGTCCAGCTACCTGCAGATGACGCCGGAGGATTTTCACAAGGTCAGAGAGGTGGGGTACCTCCTCACGAAATAGCGTGCGTCACGGCAGCCGCTCTCCTTCGCGATGTCTCGCGAGGAGGCGTTCGGTAAAATCGACACGCTCTTCCAGCTCACCGACTCGCTGTTTCAGTTGATCGAGCTCCGCGAGCCTCGCCTGCAGGTCTTCTGTTTCAGGAGGAAGTACGTCGCCCCTCCAGGAGCGCTGCCGGTAGCCGGGCGGCATGAGCCGCGCCGTCACCACCTTCAGGACGGACACGACCGCGAGGATCGCGGCGACACCGAGCGCCCATTCAGGGATTCCGAGCATCGTCAGGCCCTACTCACGGGCGCACCGGAAGTTGCGAATTGAACTGCGGACGGATGTTCATGGCTACTCTTCCCCCGCTTCCTTTCTCTCTCCCTAATTCAATACAAGCGCCGAGCGCTTGTCATCCTGAGCGCCGAAGGCGCGAAGGACCTGCTTTTCGAGGTCAGGCGGTCAGCGTCCCCTGCGGTAACTTCCACCCCCGACAATCCGCAGCTCTCCAACCGTGCCATCGGGGTCGAGCCCGAACGATATGTAGGTCGGGTCCCAGAACGGATCGGGCCACGTGACGCGGAAGACATCGTACTGCCAGTGCTCGAGCTGGCCGCTCGCCGTGCCCGCCTGCAGGGTGAGGCGTCCATTCGTGAGCCCCACGGTGGCCGTCCCGTAGAGACTGTCGGCATACGTCCCCGCATAGCGATCGAGCGGCAGCGTCGGATTGGTGTTGGCGACGCGCTTGCTCTCCTGCGCGCGGCGCGCCGCCGCCGTGCTGTCGGCGAGCCCCTTGTACATCGCGCGCATCTCGGCGCTCCAGTCGTGCGCCGGACTGCTCGGCCCGATAAACCGGTCGAACACCGCGTACATCAGGGCGTGGCGCAGCTCGGAGTGGTCGAGGTTCGTGAAGATGGCGAGCCCAAGGCGCCGGTCGGGAATCAGCCCGACGATGGCCGTGCGGCCCTCGATACTGCCGGTGTGGATCGCGATGAACTCGCCGCGATAATCCTGCAGGATCCAGCCGAGGCCGTACGCCTGAAAATGCGGGTGGGTCAACGTGGCGGTGGGATAGAACGGGCGCTGCACGATCTGCTGCGGCCGAAACAGCTGCGCGAAGTTCTGGGCGCTGACCAGCCGGCGGCCGACGACGCGTCCGGAGTCGAGCAGAAACCGCAACCATTTCGCCATGTCGGTCGCGCTGGAGAGAATCGCGCCGGCGGGTGCGATATCGTCGATGCCCTCGATCGGCGCGGGCAGCACGCGCACGGTGTCGCGCACGATGCCGTGCGGCGCGGTGACGTCGGTGATCCCGGCCGCGCGCAGCTCGCTCGCGTCGGCCACGGTTTCGCTCATGCCGAGGGGCCCGAGGATCCTGGCGTGGAGCAGCGCTTGCCAGGTCGTGCCGGCGGCGCGCGCCGCGACATCGCCGGCGAGCGCGTAGGTGACGTTGTTGTACTGGAAGCGCGAGCGGAAGCTCGTCTGCGTGGGCACGTAGCGCAGGCGATGCGCGATCGTCGCGAAATCGAGCCCGCTCGACCCCCACAGATAATCGGGATCGCCGAAGCCGACGCGATGCGTCAGCAGGTCACGCACCGTGATCTCGCGCGTGACGTACGGATCGGCGAACTGCACCCCCGGCTCGTATTTCGTGACGGGATCGTCGAACGCCACGCGCCCGGAGTCGGCGAGCATCGCCACGAGCATCGCGGTGAACGCCTTGGTGGTGGACATGTTGCCGAAGCGCGTGTGCACCGTCACGGGATCGGGCTTGCCCAGCTCGCGGACGCCGTAGCCTTTGATGAAGAGCACGGAGTCGTCTTTGACGACGACGATGGCGAGGCCGGGGACGCGCCAGTCGGTCAGCGCTTTGGCGACGTAGGCGTCGAAGTCCTGGAGGGGCCGGGAAGGCCGCTGTTGGGCCTCTGCTGGGGCCAGGCCCAGAGATAGAAGGAGGGCAAGGCAAAGTGTGCGCATGGTGACGAAAGGTGGTTTTCGGAGGGTAGATTGGTAAGGAGGTCCCATGCTCAAAGCGACTATGGCATTTGTGGCGGCCACTGCGGTGCTCGGCCCCTGTGATCCGACGGGGCTCAAGCCTCCCAAGGATCTCGCGGGGACGTGGGGCGGCGAGAACGCGGCGCTGATCGCCGACGACACCAGCGCGCACGTGCACATCGGCTGCACCTACGGCAACATCCACAACCGGCTCATGCTCGACGCCAATGGGCGCTTTGATGTGGCCGGCGAACAGAACATCACGGCGCATCCCGTAGACCTCGGCATCATGCACCCGGCGCGGTTCGTGGGCCGAGTGCGTGGGGGCGACATGACCCTGACCATCACACTCACCGACACGACCGTGACGCTCGGCCCCGTGCTGCTTGTCTATGGGAAAGAACCGCGCATGGGGCCGTGTCCGATTTGCCGGCGGCCCCGATGAGAGCACTCTTCGCCGTTGTCACGACCGCCGCGGCGTGCGCCTGCTTCCTCGAGCCTGGCACCGGCCTGCGCGGTCAATGGGGCGGTCGCCTCATTGCACTTGATGCTCGCGCATCCGATGTTCGCCTGACCTTCGTCTGCAGTCAGGCAGTCGCGCCGGAACTGCCGATCGACGGCTCGGGACGTTTCGAGGGCACGGCGCACGTGACGGGTAGCTGGGCGTCGACAGAGCTCCGGTTGGCGGGGAAGATCGAGAACGGGGTGATGATGACGCTCGACGTTGCGTCTGTCTGGCCGCCCCACGGCGCGCAGACGGACACGATGATTACCTACGAGTCCTACACCCTCGTGCGCGGAGCCGCGGCGGATTTCAGCGGCTGGGCCTGTTTGGCCTGAGCGCCGCGGACGGGGCGGTCCTCGTGACGAGCCATCCGTGCCATGATGATGGATGGGCCTGTATGCTCCGCCCTATGGTCGTCACGTTCGGGATTGCGGCCGGTGCAACTGTTGGACTCCTGGTCGGGGGCTCTATCGGGCACGCGATCGCTGACCACTCCGAATTCGACCTCCCTGGTTCGAGTATGCGTGTGGGGTTACGCCTTTCACTGGCCACACCTCGCTAGGGGCATGAACCGCCGTCTTGCCGTCGCGACGTTTGGCCTGCTGCTGAGCTGCATGAGGCCGCCCCACGTCGCATTGAACGTGCAGATCGTGATTCCGGCGGACGTCCCAACCATCGCACCCGGCGAGCTGCAGCTCAGGTTGTGGGATTACGATCCGGGTATCACCGATTTCGGCCCGGGCATGGTCGACGTGCAGACCACCCCGTTCTCGCACACAGTGGGTCAGCGCGACGTGTTCCAGATGCATGTCGCCGGGCCCACCTTTTTAGACGCACACCATTTCATCACGGTGCAGGCGTGCGTCGGGGAGGATGAGGTGCTGTGGGACGGCCTGTCTGGCCGCGCCGCCCCGCGGGTGGTCGTGATGCGGCCCCGAGTCCCACCGATTCCGTGCATCACCAGCCCCGCCGTCACGCCCTGAAGCTTCCCTAAGCCGGCGCATTCGACGTACGTTGGAGGCGTCCACTTCCAACGCCATTCGAGCGTTCCACAATGCGCACCGCATCCGTCATCGCCGCGACCGCTCTCGCTGTGTCCACGCTCGCCGCACAGGAGCCCGCCCCGCCGCCCCCGCCGCCGGTGGTCGGTACGTGGGATCTGACCCTCACGGCGCGTGACGGCCGCCCGCTGCCGTCGTGGCTCGAGCTGCACGTGTCCGGCAACGGCGTGCTGGTGGGCCGGTTTGTGGGTGTCGTGGGGAGCGTGCGACCGATTTCCCGGCTCACCTACGCGAACGACACGCTGCGCTTTGCGCTTCCGCCACAGTGGGAAGGGGGCAACGCCGATCTGCAGTTCGCGGGCGTTCTCGCGGGCGACGGTCTGGCCGGGACGATCACCGACCCGAACGGCACGCCGTATCCCTTCACCGCCGTGCGGGCGCCCGCGCTGCGGCGCCCGGCCCCGGCGTGGGGCGCTCCGGTTCGCCTGTTCACGGGGACCGATGTGTCCGGGTGGCATGCCGTTGGGGGCGAGAATCAGTGGAAGGCGGTCGCCGGCGTGCTGACGAATACGCAACGCGGCGGCAATCTCGTGACGGATCGGACCTTTGGCGACTTCAAGCTGCACGTGGAGGTGCGGTATCCGCCGAGGGGCAACAGCGGCGTGTATCTGCGCGGGCGGCATGAGGTGCAGGTCGAAGACTCCGTCGTCACCAAGGCGGATGCGGAAGCCACGGGCGGCCTCGGCGCGATTTACGGCTTCTTGATTCCCAATCAGAATGCGGCGAAGGGCGCCGGCCAGTGGGAGACGCTCGACATCACCCTGGTGGGCCGGCGGGTGACCGTCGTGCTCAACGGCAAGCCGATCATTTGCGAACAGGAGATTCCGGGGACGACGGGCGGGGCGCTGGATAGCAAGGAAGGGGCGCCGGGGCCGATCATGCTGCAGGGGGATCATGGGCCGGTCGAGTATCGCAATATCATCTTGACGCCGGCGCGCTAGAGCTAAGGACCTTTCAGTTTGACGCCGCGCTGTTCAGCGCTCGGCGCCCGTTGCGCGAGGTTCGGACATCGAGGGCATCGATCTGTGCGCCGTCTTTGAGCGCCGCGGCGAGAGCCGAGGTATCGCCGGAGATTGCGGCGTCCCAGAGTCGCGTTTGAGGCGTTTGGGACAGGCATGGCTTCGCTACGATCAGCGTCAGGAACATGAACCTTCGAATCGTCACGGAAGCACCAGTGGATTGACCCTCCTGGTTGGACAGACCCCACCCCGCTTGGTTGGCGGTGCAAGTGCTCTGTTGATAGGTGCTTCCCGCACCTCCCTTTAGGAGCCCCAATCCCTAGTGAATCAACGTGTTGACACGCCGTTGATTCGGGCGCCTAATGTTCACTTTGAATCATAAAGACGCGTGGCGGTATGTGACTCACAGTTTCGTGCTGCACAGCCTGGGTGGTCCCGCCCTGTTCGCCGTAGCCGGCGAGCAAGTCCGGTTCCGCACGCGTAAGCACCTCGCTCTCCTCGTTCGTCTCGCGTTAGAACCCGGCAAGCAGTTCACACGCGATTACCTCGCGGATCTGCTGTGGCCGGACGCGCCTCCCCGTCACGCCAATCATTCGCTTGCCCAGGGTCTGTCGGTCATCAAGGCCAAGATCGCGCACGAGGCGGTGGTGATTCAGCGCGCGACCGTCGGCCTGGCTGCCGGCTGGATCGATGTGGACGTCACGCATTTGGCGACCGGCGTCGTGAGCATCGATGGCCCATTTCTCGACGGTTTCGAGATTTCTGATGCGCGGCCGTTTGAGGAATGGAAGGACGAGTGTCGCGCGCGCTTGGATCCGCAAATCCGCGATTGCCTCGTGCGGCAGATGGATGCTGCGCGTCGCATCGGTGACTTCCCCTCGGTCGAGCAGCACGCCGCACGCTTGCAGGATCTCGATCCGCTCGCCGAGGAGGGCATTCGTGGGATCATGGAGGCGCGGGCGTGGGCGAGCGATCGCAGCGGCGCGCTCAAGGCGTTTGCACGCTATGAAGCCAGACTCGCCGAGGAGCTTGGCGCGAAGCCCGGGCCCGAGCTGGTCCGCATGGCCGATCTGCTCCGCGATGGTCGGCGCGCTCCGACACGGCCCGCTACACCCGGCTATCCACCCGAGCGCGCCGACCGGCGGTTCGAGCCCGAGACGCTGATTGGGCGCGAGCGCGAGTTCAGCGTGCTGTACGACGCATGGCTCGAGGCTCGGCGCAGGTCGCCGCGTATCGTGGTGGTCACGAGCGATCCGGGTGTTGGCAAGACGACGCTGGTCAACGCGTTTGCGTCGAGTTGTCAAATGGACGGTGCGGTGGTGGCGCGCGCGCAGGCCTACGACGCCGAGCGGGAGTTGCCGTTCGCGGTGCTGGGCGAGCTGGTCAAGCAATTGGCGTCGCAGCGGGCGATTGGCGGGGCGGATCCAGAGGCGCTGAGCGAGCTGACGAGGATTAGCTCGGAGATTCTGCGCCAATTTCCGGGAGTGCCGAAGCCGGTAGAATGGGCGCCGGAGTTGATGCCGTTGAGGATTGCGGATGCGTTTTTGAAGACGGTAACGGCTGCAGCAGCTGATAATCCAGTTCTGGTGGTCGTTGACGATGTTCATGCTGCAGACAACGCGAGCACGGCCATTCTCCATTCCGTGGCTCGAAAGCTCACCGACACGCGTGTCCTCTTGGTTCTGGCCGGCCGTCCGAGTGAGCTCACGCTATCGGGTGCGCCATGGGCTTTGATGTCTGATACAAGCATCGAGCGCATGCGCGCATTGGATCTCGAAGTCCTTTCATCCGATTCCGCCCAAAGACTCGTTGGTTCGCTCGCTTCAACCTCGTCGAGGGGTGAAGCACCAACCGAGCGAATTCTGAGAGCAAGTGGCGGAAACCCGTTGGCGATCGAGCTACTGACCAGAGAGTGGGCTGATCATGGTGCGGCTTCTCTGCTCACTGACCTCGAGGCGCTCGACACGCAACCTGTCCCAACCATCGGAATTCCCCGAGCGATCGGCGTCGTATTTGAGCGTCAGAGCCGGCGCCTCGACTCAGGAATCCGCGCGACTCTCGATCTGGCTGCAGTTCTTGGACGGCGCCTAAACGAAGTCGCGCTGTATGCTGCAATCGAGTTGTCCCCAGGTCAGGCGGCCGAAGCTTTGTCGCGGCTACGGGACGAAGGATATCTACGAGAGGTTAGCGGAGATCTCGAATTCAGAAATGAACTCATTCGCGCCCAAGCGTACTATGCGGTGGCGGGGACAACTCGTCAGCACCTTCATCGCAGGGTTGCGAACGTTCTGGAGAAGGGACACTCCAAACACGACAAGACGATTTGGCTCGAGATTGCTTGGCATCATCTTCGTGGTGGGGACGTTGATCACGCATACCCATTCGCGATAGAGGGCGCACAAGCTGTCCTCGCGGTAGGGGCCCCACACGCTGCTGAAGAGATTCTCGCTGCGATCCGCAGTCTGGATCCTGACCTCGGCAAATCCCACAAGCTGCAGCTGTTGTTTGCGAAGGCCCTTATTGATCAGTCCAAGGCGGAACCTGCGCTTCCATTAATTGAGGTACTAGCGAGTGAAAGTACGCTGTCACTTTACGAGCAAGCTGAAGTAGCAATGATGCGAGCGTCCGCGGAATTCCTCTTGAGCAGAGGACTCGGACCGAAGTACTGTGACGCTGCCAGGACGGCGCTTGACGCCGCGAAACGAACGGAGGACGCACAACTGATTGCGCAGGCGCTCTTTGAGTGCGCGAGAGCGGCCGGAGAAGAAGGAGCGTCCGAACTATTAAGAACAGCCGAGGATGGGGCCGACGAACTCCTTGGCTCGACTGATGTCGAGAGAGTACCAATGGCGATCCTTACGAAAGCGTACTCTCGGTTCCTGCTGGGGGACCCTTCAGAGGCCAGACGGCGGTTACAAATAGCGCTTCATGTTAGCCAACCCAGAGCGAATGCTGCCCAACTCGCGCTTATTCATTCAGGGTTGGGGATTACTACCTATTTCCTTGGCAATTTCGAGGAGGCTTACCAAGAGTACACAACGGCTCTGGAATTGACACGGAAAGTTGGCGACGATGCGCGCCTCTGCACAATCGCTGCAAACCTGTGCGCGGTTCTGATGGCCCGAGGCGATTACGACGATGCTGTGCGGTTCGGAAACCTCAGTGTCAAGTACGGCGAATCATGCTCCTCCAGTTACTTGTTGGTCGCGTACACGAATCTCATTGATCCATATATGCTCCTGGGTCAAGAAGCCGCGGCAATGAATTGTCTGGAGAAGGCGGCAAAATGGATTGGACCGGAGCGTCGCTGGAGGCTTAGAATCCAGTTCCTCTTCGAGGCTGCATCATTCGCTCTAATGCAAAGAAACGTGGGACTTGCTATGGATCTCATAGGTCAATTGGAAGGAGTCTCGGGGGAAAGGACGCTAGCGATACCAATGCCAGGCACTTATTGGAAACTCAAGGCTTTCAAGACTGCAAAACTGGGCCGATGGGAAGAGGCGTACGGTGCAGTCTCATCGTTTGCCGCCAACTGGAGAAACACCATGCCCTTTGCGTACTTCGATATGGTCGCGACGAAGGCCTGGTTGGAAAGAGTACGGGAAGGGACGATCAGACCCGAAACATCTGAGGAGCTTGAGGTTTTCGAACGACTTGGCGCGACTGGTAAAAGGCAACTACTTGTTCTTCAAGGTTTTCTCGAGCCATCACATCAAAGGTCCACTCCGCACTACCCCTCCACTCAAACAATCGAAGGAACGATTCGTACACCCGCCTAAATGGGGGCGACGATCGTTGTGACCTTCCTTAGGCTATGGTGCCCTCCGTGCGCTGTCGTCCTGACCAGGATGGAACTTGCATGCTGGCTACCTTAGGCGCTCCAGCAACCATCTGGGGACCAAGGAGTCGGCGTAGCGCGGGGGACTTCCACACAAGCTCAACGAGTTTTGGATCGAACTGGCGACCGGCGTGCTTTGCCAATTCCTCAAGAGCTCTGGAAAGGCTGAGCGCCTTCCTGTACGGGCGGTCGGTGGTCATCGCGTCGATAGTGTCCGCAATCATTATGATGCGGGCACCGATTGGGATTCCCTCACCCGCCAAACCATCCGGGTATCCCGTACCATCGTAGTTCTCGTGATGGTTGCGAATATCCGTCTGTACGCGTCCTCTGAACTCCGCAATTGTCCCGGCCAGGTCAGCACTACGGACGGGATGCGCCTGCATCAACATCCGCTCCTCCGGCCTAAGCCGGCCAGCCTTCCGAAGCAGCGGCGCAAAGTCCTCGTGGATCTTACCCACGTCGTGAAGGAGTGCCGCGGTTGCGATGTCATCGACGTGTTTGGGAGGAAGCCCAAGATCTCGCGCAATGGACCGGGCGTATTCTGATACTCTTACTGAATGACCAGAAGTGTATGGGTCACGAGCCTCAATCGCCTTGACCATCAACTCCAACAACTCCTTGTTCACGCGCTCAACTTGAATATTCATTTGGTACATGTGCCTAACGAAAAACAGAGGCAAAACAAGAACTGCAAGACCGACGAACTGGAAATGGATGAACAGGTATGCAAGGACGAGCGAGAGCGAACTCGCTACGAGATCGTAGAGCCAAGATCCGCCACTTATGCGGGTCCACGCTTCGCTGACCGAAATATCGGTCGTGAGAGACACTGCGACCGAAACCGTTCCCTGATTGATTGCAAAGAAGACAAGCACGAGCACCGCAAATGCGACCGCATCCATTTGAAGGCGGTCCAAGCCTACGTGGCCCCCAAGTGCATGGTAGGCTAAGCCGCCTAGGCCCACGGCTAACATGTACTGCGCCGTATTGAAGGCGGCTCGATCTAAGGTCTTGCGACGTACAATTACCTGTGAGATCGCTCCGGTCGTGAACGCGATTACACTAGGCCAAGGCGGTTGGAACAGCATTACAGACGTTATGAACGGTACGAACACAACTGACGAGCCAATCCTGCCACTCGCTATCCGCGGGACCGGTACAAAGGAAGAGTCGCTGGCGATTCCTAGGAGGGTGAACGCGATCAATGCATTCCAGAACGACCGATCAGATGTGACTGGAATCTGCCAAGACGAGCCAAAAAGCAGCACAAGCGCAGCAGCTGCCACGAAGGCCAGCAGCAGACGAAAGCTCCATCTGTTGAATTGTGGAAGACTTTCGCCCATTTCCGAACCTCGTCGGCTGCAACCTAGAAATCGGGAAGGCCCCATATCACGCTAGACCTGCACTGCGCCATCTGCGAAAAACAACTTCGCGACTGCTGTGAACAGAAAAGCGAGCAGTTGCAACATCGAGCGTCACCCCCTTAATGGGTCCAGCGAGTAATGTCTCGCCTAGGAAGTGGCATACCTCGCTATGGCATGCCCGACGCTCCGCTCGTCTACTGTTCGCTACGCTCCGCTCTAGCTAGCGGTGACCAGGGGCCCCCTGTTTTCGAAATGTCGATTCATC
>WNGB01009056.1_pt1 | contig 17186 bp, 20 predicted proteins | sample 5400681 | NCBI WGS metagenome assembly WNGB01 (sample SAMN13153367, study PRJNA577476) | soil metagenome | isolation source: 115 cm soil or saprolite under grassland replicate 2 | place: USA:California | collected 2016-06-15 | reverse complement strand
CGTACAGGCTGGCCACATCCGCGGTGACCGGGAACACGCGGCCGATCCCGGTGAACCAGCCGGGAACGGCGATCAGCGGCAGCGCGGTAATGGCGAAGATCATGACCAGCATGAGAATGGTTTCCTGCAGGAGCTGGATCCGCTTCCACAGCAGGGTCATCCCGCCGATGATCAGCGAGTACCCGACACCGGTGACGATGAGGAACGCCATCGGCACCAGCGCCGCGGCGGTCCAGTGGAAGTGCAGGGTGACGAACGCGCTGACGATGCCGTAGACCGCGCCCATCAGGATCAGCGTCTCGATGATCGCGGCGGCCAGCCGCCCGGCGGCGGCGACCAGCCAGGACGGCAGCGGGGACAGGTAGACCTGCTCGATGGTGCCGGCCTGGATCTCGGCGAGCAGCCGCCAGAACAGCTTGACCGCCTGGAAGTAGAAGAACATGGCCGGCAGGAACGCCGTCATGATCACCGCTATCCGGTGTGCGTTCAGCGTCCAGTTCATGTGCCCGGCGGCGATCTGGTGCCCGGTGCCGAGCATCGGGCCGAGCAGCAGGATGAACAGGGCGAAGAACGGCAGCTCCATGGCGATCTGCAGCCGCTCGGCCCAGGCGAACAGCAGCCCCTTGCGGATCTCGTTCCCCAGGGCGGTGAGGAAGCGGCTCGCCGCAGCCGGGGTTTGCGGCATTGCTAGCGTGGTCATCGCGCCGACAGCCCTCCCTCGCGCCGTGCCCGGCGCACCGTGTACAGGTACGCGGCCCAGGCCAGGCCGCCCAGCACCACGACGTGGACCAGCAGCCACGGCAGCCTGCCGTCCGACCAGGCCACGCCAAGACCGCGCCCGGCCAGCGTGGTGTTCAGCACCTCGGTGCCGAGGGCGGTGGGCAGGAACCTGGCGAAGACCTCGACGCCGTGCGGGAACAGCGTGATCGGGATGTACATGCCGCCGAAGAACCCGACGGCCATGTTGAACACGTGCACGACCGCGCCGATGGAGGCGACCCGCAGCGTCAGGGCGGTCATCAGTAGCCCGTAGCCGAGGGCGTCGAGGATGGTCAGCAGCAGCGGCACGAGCGCGTCCGGCCGGATCACCCAGTGCGGCCCGTACCCGAGGCCGAACGCGAGCGCGAGCAGGATCGCCGGGATCAGCCCTTCCACCGCGAGCGCGGCCATCCGGCCGAGCGCCAGCAGGGACGGCGGGGCGGGGGACAGGTGCGCCTGTTCCAGCGTGCCGCCGTTGACCTCCTCGGCGATGCCGCCGCTGCCCTGCAGCGCCGCGGTCGACGCCAGGGCATAGGCCGACAGCGCGGGCAGGGTCAGGGCCATCACCGGCAGCACGATGTGCCCGCCGCCGATGAAGAACTGGATCATCAGGTACATGAATCCGATCAGCACGATGCTGGTGATCGTGATCGCCCGGTGCCGCCACATCAGCCGCAGGCCCTTGCCGGCCTCGTTGCCGAAGGCCCGCAGCGCGAACCAGCGCGGCGCGGGTCCTGCAGCCCCCGTGCGCGGAATCGAGATCGCGGTCATCGCGCAGCCCCCGCTCGTCCGGCCTCATCGCCTGCCCGCGGGGAGATCCCGGGAGCCCTGGTCCCGGACCCAACGAGCCGCAGGAAGATCTCCTCCAGGCCGGGCTGGGCCTGGGTGACCGACAGCAGCGGGACGTCCTTGGCGCGCAGGTCGTCCAGGAAGTGGTGCAGCCGCGCCTGGTCGGCGTCCCGGAGCGTGACCCGTGTCGTCTGGGCGTCTGCCTCGGCACTGGCCCCGGCGGGCAGTGCGTCGGCGAAGCCGTTCAGCAGCCCGGCGACCCGCACCTCGAACCGGTCCTCGGCGAACTCCGACAGCAGCTCGCCGGTCGGCAGGTCGGCGATGATCTGGCCGTCGCGGATGACGGCGATCCGGCCGGCCAGTTCCTGCACGATCGCGAGCTGGTGGGTGGTCAGCACGATCGTCTTGCCCTCGCCGGCCGCGAGGTGGGCGATCCAGTCCTTGACCGTGCGCGCGGCCTCGACGTCCAGGCCGATGGTCGGCTCATCCAGCAGCAGGATCGGCGGGTCGGTGATCAGCGCGGCGGCGATCGCGACCTTCTGCTGCATGCCCCGGGAGTACGACCCAACGGTCTCGTTGCGCCGGTCCCACAGCCCCAGGCCGGTGAGCAGCCGCTGCGCGCGCGGCCTGATCTCGGTGCCGCTCAGCCCCTTGAGCCGGCCGAAGTACATCAGGTTCTGCCACGCGGTCAGCGGCCAGTACACGTTGCGGGACCCTTCCAGCACCGCCCCGATCTGCCGCACCGCCTCGGCCCGCCGCCGCCCCACGTCGTGGCCGCCCAGCCGGATCGTCCCGGCGGTGGGCAGGATCAGCCCGCAGGCCATCTTGATCGTGGTGGTCTTGCCCGCACCGTTCGGCCCGAGCAGCCCGATCACCTGCCCATGCGGCACACTCAGCGTGATGTCGTTCACCGCCGTGAGCCAGCCCTTGCCCCGGCGGTACCGCTTGGTCAGCCCGGACAGCTCGATCGCCGGCCGTCCGTCCGGCGGGGCGTCGCCGCGTCGGCCATCCACCATGGGAGCCTCCTTTATAGTTCGGCCTTATGGTGTAAGCTTTGTCTTACGGTAACCCTTTATGACGTAAGCTTGCAAATGAAGACCGACCAGGAGGGGAACATGGCCCCACGGGCAAGGGCGGCGCGCGCCACCATGAGCGAGCCGGGCAGCCGCAGGCCGGCCGCGGGCGGCCCCGCGATGGCGCCTTCCGCGGAAACCGCGGATCAGGGCGTGTCGCGCCCTCGGCTGACCCGGGAGAAGGTGCTGCGGGCGGCGCTGGAGTTCGTCGACGCCAACGGGCTGGCGGCGCTGTCGATGCAGAAGCTGGGCGCCGAGCTGGGCGTGCAGGGCATGTCGCTGTACAGCCACGTCGAGAACAAGGATGCGCTGCTGGACGGCATCGTCGAGGCCCTGACCTGGGAAGCGGAGATGCCACCCGCGGACAGGGCGGACTGGCGGGACGCGCTGCGCCACCTCGCCCGAGAGATCCGCGGCGTGATCTTGCGCCACCCGGCCGCCGCGCCGCTGCTGGTCAGCCGGAAGGTGATGCCCACCCGGCGGCTGGAGCAAGTCGACGCCTACGTGCGGCTGCTGATGCGGGCCGGGTTCACCGAGGACCGGGCGCTGGACGTGCTGCGGACCGTCTATGTCTACGCGCACGGGTACGCGCTGGCCGAGGCGTGCTTCACCGCCTGCGCCGACTGCGGCCCGTGGCCGGCCGACGAGCTGGGCCAGCTGCGGCGGGTCACCGAGATGGTGCCCCGCGACGCCCCCGACCACCTGGTCCGGCTCGCCATGCTGTTCTGCGGCCGGTGCAACATGGATGAGCAGTTCAGCCTCGGCATCGATCTGATGATCCGCGGCCTCGACTGCGAGGACGGCGGGCCCGGCCGCTGATACCGGCATGAGCCGCCGCCGTGGGCAGGCCTCACGGTCGGCAGCGGGACGCCGTCCGCCGTGCCGGCCCGGCGGGTGCCTGAGTCCGTCGCCATTGAGATCCGAACTGACGCCGGTTAAAATGACTGGATAGTCAGTCATCATAGGGATGACTGCGGACCCAGGAGGGTTAGGCGCGGCATGAGACTTTCCCCGGACCGGCTCTCGTCGGGACGGCTGACTGACGGCGAGGCTGGGTGCGCTTCGCCGCCCGCCCACGGGCGGGGGGCCGGGAGGGTGGCAGCAAGCTACGTGCGCGTGACCGCCCCAGTGCTGCGCGGCCCGGCCGGGGTGCTGGTCGCGGTGATGTCCTTTGCGGTGGCGGGTGCCGTGGGCGGGCGTGCGGGGCTGGCGGTGGCGAGCGGGTACGTGACGGTCATCGGGGCGTACTGCCTGCTGAACTTCCTGGGCTGCCGGGAGACCCACTGCGGCGTTACCGGGCCGGGCTTCACCCTGGCCGCGCTGCTCGGGTTCGCCGCGGCGCTGGTGCCCGGACCGGCCCTGTCCTGGTACCGGACGGGCACGGAGGCGGCGGTCTTCCTGGCGGTCCTGGCCGCGGGTTACGGGCTGGAATGGGCGGTCGCGGCGCGCACCGGGCGCCGGGTCCTGCGGTAGGAACGCAAGGTGCCCAAGATCGCGGACGAGGCGCGCACCGCGCGCCGGGACCAGATCATCGCCGCCGCGGCCGGGTGCTTCGCCCGGGCCGGCTACCACGCCACCACGATGGCTGACATCGCCGAGGCCGCCGGGGTGTCCAAGGGCACCCCGTACCTGTACTTCCCCGGCAAGGAAGCGCTGTTCATCGCGCTGTACGAGGAGTGGGACTGCGGCCTGGCCACCCGGGTCGACGCGGCGATCGGCGGGCTCGCCGAGCCCGCGCGCCAGTCGCCGCGCACTATCCTGCGGACGGTCGCGTCGGCCATCGCCGCCCACGTCCTGGACAACCCGCAGACCTGCCGGGTGCTCATGGAAGCGACGACGCTCGCCGCCTACGAGACCGCCATCGCCGCCAAGGTCGAGGCCGCCAGCATCGTGAGCCGTGATCAGCTCACGGGCCTGTTCCAGGCCGGTGCTGAGGCGGGGGAGTGGCCGGCGGGCACCGACCCGGCACTGCGGGCGCGGCTGTTCACCGCGGGCCTGTACGGGCTGATGGCCCAGTGGCACACCGCACCCGGCTCGTTCTCCCTCGAAGCCGCGATGGGTGCCCTGGCCGACGGGGGCCCCGGCGAACCTCGGGGCAATCCAGAAACGAAAGGGGCCGGTACATGAGCCAAGCCCAGGCTGTGTCTGGCGAACCGCGATTCCGGGCGTCGGACGCGGAACGGGACCAGGCCGCCGAGATACTCCGCGCTGGTTACGCCGAGGGGCGGCTGAGCCGGGACGAGCTCGACGAGCGTCTCACCGCGGCCTACGCCGCAAAGACCCACGCAGATCTGTGTGACCTGACCAGCGACCTGCCCGGCACGGTCGCCGCGCCGGTAGCACCCGGCCAGCCGGTGCCCGCGGCTCTGCCCATCCTGGATCCGGAATTCGGAACCGGCACGGGCCCCAACTGGTGCCTGCTGCTGTGCCTGCTGTGCGCGTTCCCGCCAGCCGGGATCGCCTACGGTATCTACTGGATCCTGGCCGCTCGCCGCCACCCGCAACTGCCCGCCCCGGCGCGAACCCCGCTGCCTGGTGCCGAGACTGTACCGTGACGCCGGAGGAGGATGGTCCGGTCGCGGTTGCGCTGGTGCGGGCCGTTCGCGGTGGTGACCTGACCGCGCTGGAACGGCTGCTGGCGGAAACCCCGGCCTGGCCTCGGCCAGGATCGGCCGCGCCGGGAGCACGCGCACGCTCCTGCACCTGGCCACCGGCTGGCCCGGCTACTTCCCGGAGGGCCGGCCACGCCCAGCAAACCCCGCCGGGCATCGCTACAGGTCCGGACACGCGCCGGGAACTCCTCGTCACCTGGCTGTGTGACCAGGGTGCCATATCGCGCGAAACGGCACAGTGACTGGCCCGGTCCCGGGTGCACGGCAGGCACGCGTCCGCGCCTACCTCATGGGCGCCCTGGGCCTGATCCGCCGCACCGCCTTGTTCAGCGACACCGTCGACTGGGGTGCCGTCCACGGCGACGCCGAGGCGGTCCGGCGGGAGTCAGGCTGCTATGCCGGCACCCACGGACTGCACGCCACGGTGCTCGGCCGGGCCGGCGGCAGGCACAGAAGCCTGCGGACCCCGCAGCAGTTGCGCGAGATCCGCGACCGGGCAGCCGCGGTCCTGGGGTCGGCAGTACCGGCTGGCCGGGTCATCGACGGGGCGGGATACCTCAACGGGGGCCTGGCCTGCCGCCGCCGGCGGCAGCCCCGACGTGCTGGCCGCGGCCAGCACCAGGCCGGTCACCCGCCCGGGATGGGCCAGCGCGTAGTTGATGGCGATCGCGCCGCCCACCGAGCAGCCCACCAGGACCGCCTGGTCCGCGCCCGCGTGATCGAGCACGGCGCCCAGGTCCGCGGCCGGGGAGTAGGGCACGTCCGGCGGGCTGGACCTGCCGTGGCCGCGCTGGTCGTAGCGGATCGCGTGGTACCGGCCGGCCAGCGCAGTGATCTGCTCATCCCACATCCGGGCATCGGCGATCCCGGCGTGCGCGAACAGCACCGCCGGGCCGGCGCCCGCCTGCTCGGTCCACAGCCGGCCGCCGGGAACCTCGACGCATGACCCGGCGAGCTGCGGCTCGCCGGCGGCGGGCAGCCGGCCGGTGCCCCCGGTCACGCCGGGCCGCCGAGCATCGGGCCGAAGTTGCGCCGCCCCCGCTCGACGGCGGCCTGCTGGTCCAGGATCTTGCCCTCGATTCCGTCGCGGGCGGACAGATAGGCCTGTGCGTTGTCGCGGCTGACGTGGAAGGTGGTGTGCGGGCAGAGAACCTCCCAGGAGGTGCAGTCGGTGCCGCAGTCAGCCGTGCGGGCGAAGACGACGACCGCCCCGGCCGGGGTCCACCGCCACTGACCGGCCCGGACCGAGACCACGACCGGGGCGCCGTCATGGGGGTCGGTGGCGGCGATCCGGCCGTCCCGCCCGGCCATGACCGGGATGCCTAGCGCGTCGATCGCGCACATCGCGTACACGGCGGGGAAGCCGTCCAGTTCCACCCGCTGGCGGGTGGGCGTGCCGGAAAACGGGTAGGCCACGGTGACTGCCCCGCCGTCGAGGTGGACCAGGTCGGCGGCCTCGAGCTCGGCGACCGCGGAGTCGCCGAGGCCGAGTTCTCTGGCTGCCTGCCGCAACCAGTCCGGTGCCGGCGCGGTGCCGGACTGGAGGGGGCGGGCAGGGAAGCCGCCACGGACGGGGCGGCCGAGATCGGCACGCATCACCTGCTGGCCGGGCTGTTCGAGGAGGGCGTCGCGGCGGCGATCCTGGAGAAGCTGGGCGTGCGGGCCGACGCGGTGCGCGCCGCGTCGGCCGAGCTGTTTCCCGGCACCGGGCAGCCAGGGAACGTGCCGCCGCCGGAGTCTGCCGAGGCCCGCGACGCTATCCACGGGGCGGAAGCCTGGCCCGGCGCGGCGGCTGCGGGTACGTGGGACCGAGCACCTGCTCGGCGCGCTGGCCCTCGATCCCGGGTCGCGGGCCCACCGTGGAGGAGGCGCGCGACGCGTTTGACCGGCTGGCCGAGCTGCGGGCCACGCATGACTGGCGACCGGCGGTGCGGATGACACCCTGGACGCCGCAGACCGAGGGGCACATGATCGTGGTCGAGCCGAACGGCAACGCCCAGGCGTGGCCCGTCTATGATCAGCCCGACCTGTTCCTCAAGCTCGGCAACCTGCTGGAAGAACCAATCACCGCGATCTGGCAGCGCTACCCGTATAAGGCCAGCCACTATGCCAAATACCTCGGCCGCAGCATCTACACCGCCACCCGCAGCGGCCCGTGATGCGCACCTACACGAATCTGACCTGGCCCGATGACCCGTACCGGACCGGGCAGCAGCTTTACCGCAGGCCCGTCCCGAGACTGGCCGCTTTCGCCACAGGCCCGGCAGCCGCTTGCGGCCGTCTGGCACCTGCCGCGGTGGCCATCGTCTACCTGCCGCTGCACCGCACCCAGGCGGTAACTGTGACCGAGCAGACGCTGACGTTCGGGTTCCGCGCGGCCAGCGCCGACATCCCAGCCGACATGCCCGCTCTGGCCGCGATCGCCGACCTTGACCTGATGCAGGCCCGCCGCCACGCAGCCGTCCTAGCCGGGCACCTTCTGACAGGCGATCTGGCCGCCTTGCGGCAAGCCGGCGACGCGGGGGCTCTGCGAGGGCTGGCAGCGGTCGAGCGCGAATGGACGGCCCGCGGCCACGCGACGGGCAAAGCGGCGACGTTCGACTGCGGTCTCGACCTGCCCGCCAGGCCGCCGCTTGGGCTGGCCTGCCAGCAGGTCGGCATCGCCGCCGGCCCTGGCCCTGAGGGGGCGGCTGACCACCAGGTGGTGGAGCGGGCGCTGATGATCGCGCTGGTCTGCGCCCGCCACCTTGGCCGCTACGAGTGGGCCGGAACGTTGCGCATCGGGCCTGTCCTTGCCGCCGCAACCTGGGACTGCCTGCTGCAGCCCACAACGGATACCCCCGCCGTGCTCACCTCTCAGGCCGCCGGACAGAGCGGACCCGACGCCGGAGCGTCCTCGGCGGGGAACCTGAAGTGATCATCAGCACCAACGTCACCGGCTCCGGCCTGGTGACCCGGCACTCGCCTAGGGTGCGCCTGCTGGCGGCCATTGACGTGGAGTGGTCAAAGAACTACCGGGTCCGGGGCGGCAATGTGCCGTTCTGTTACTCGGTGGTCTGGCTTGCGCTGCCCGCTGATGATGCCAGCACCGGCCTGGAGGCGACCCGGTTCTGGTACACATCGGCCTACGTCCAGGACGCCGGCGAGCGCGCGGACCTGGTCGCCGGGGCGGACGCCGCGCTGGCGTGCCTGATGAAACAAGCCAGCCTGATCGCCGGTCACCAGTTGTGCAGCGACCTGGGGGTCCTGGCTGCGGCAGATACGGCATCACGGCCAGCGGTCGCGGCCGCGGCTACCGCGTGGCGGCAACGGCGGGAGAAGCCTTCCAGCCAGCCGCGCTTCCTCGACACTCGCTACGATGCCGGTCACCTGCTGGCCTGCCAGTCCCGGCGGTTGGTCGACGTCTGCGCCGACCTGCGCCTGGATGTCACCCAGCCCGAGCTGCGGGGCATCTCCATGACGGCGCTGCACCGCCGCTGGCTCGAGTCCGGCGACGTCACGGCGCGGGAGAAGATCACCGTACTGAACCTGCGGCACGCCCTGTCTACGGCCATGGTCGCCGCCCGCGCCGCTGGGCTGGCGCACTGGCAGCCGGGCCTCAATGTCAACCGGGTCCTAGCCGCCGAGCTGGGCCGTTCGTTCGGCTGGCTGGCTCATCCTGTCTTCACCGCGCTGCTGGGGGACCAAGATGCTGCGTGATTGTGTCGTGCTCGCTATCGAGGGCACCCACGCCTCGGGCAAAACCACCTTGACCCATGCGCTGGCCGCCTACTACCGCGAGCGCGGCATCCACGTCGCCACCGTCGAGGAACCGGCCCGGCACAGCCCGTTCATCGAAGAAATCGTCGTCCACGGCAAGGGCGCCTTCGACCTGGAAACCGAGGTCGACCTGTTCGCCGCCCAGCTGTCGGCGCAGCTGCGCGCCGCCCGCCAGCACACGATGATCATCGCTGACAAGACCATCGCGAACGTGATGGCCTACGCCTGGCTGGTGCTCCAGACCCCGCCCGGCAGCCGCGAGGCCGCCGTGCTGGAGGCGATGAAAGCGTTCTGCGAAGCCTGGGCACCGACCTACGACGCGGTGTTCTACTGCTGCGACCGGTTCGACCAGCATCAGGTCGGCGACCCGTACCGGTCCAAGGTCTTGGACCTGCAGCCCGCCGCTGACCGGGTCGTCCGATCCACGTGCGCGACCGTTGGGCAGCGCGTCATCGACATCCCGCCGAACATGACCACCGCCGAGCGGGTCAGATGGATCGCCGCCCGCGTCACCAAGCTCGGCCTCACCCGCGACGCCCCGGTCGCCTCATGAGGTAGATAGTGGTTGTGCTCGTGCCGGATCTCATCCGCGACACCCAGGGTGGCTTTCGGGTAGCGAGCGGATGAGGCCAGGGGGTATTCCTCGATGGAGCCTGCGCACCGGGCCGATTCCGGCGTGGTGCGGCTGATGGTCTTCAACGCCCAGCACGCCGCACCCGGCCGCGCCCGTCGCCAGGCCGCCTGGATCGCCGCCCAGGACGACGCCGATCTGGTCGTCGTCACCGAGGTCGGTGCCGGTCCTGGCGGGCAGGCCCTCATCGGGGCCTTGGGCGAACACGGATACTTCCCAATGCTGGCCTGCGAGCCTGCGGCACCGGATTACCGCGCGGTCCCTGGCCTCACGCGGCCCGGCTCTCACCTCCATCCCGAGCGGAATCAGCGTGCTCGCCCACCGCGGCCCGGCCGCAGCGTTGACCGTGGGCGGCTACGCGGTCGGACTGCTCGGGCTGTATGTGCCCTCCCGCGGCCCGAAGCAGCACCGCAACGAGAACAAGCGCGCGTTCCAAGACGCCGTCGCTGCGGCACTGCCCGGCTTCCTGGCCCGGTTCGGCGGCCCGGTCATTGTCGCCGGAGACCTCAATGTCGTCGAGCCGGGCCACCGGCCGCACCTGCCGGTCTTCGGGGCCTGGGAATACGCCTTCTACCAGTCCTTTCTGGATGCCGGGATGACCGACGCCTACCGAGCCAGGCACCCGAACGCCTGGGAGCACAGCTGGTTCGGCCGCGGCGGCAACGGCTACCGCATCGACCACATCTTCGTCACCCGCCAGCACGCGGCGCAGGTGCGCAGCTGTAGCTACCTCCAGGCCCCCAGGGAACTCGGCCTCACCGATCACGCGGCCATGACCCTCACACTCACGCCAGCACCGGCTCCCACCGATGCAGCCCGGTGAGCGCGCATCAGCGATACCACCAACAGACCGACGGCGTTTCTATCGGCCCGTCTGCAGTCATCGGGAACGGTACTGTCACTGGGGCAAGGCCACGTCATGACCGAGGTACCGGTAGCGGCGGCTCAGGCAGCGCCGCTAGCGCCGGACTGGCCTTTATTTATGTCCGCTGGAGGGAGCGATGTGGGAGCAGGTCGGCCAGTTGCATGCGCATCACGGGGATGTCCCGGTCGAGATCCGGCTGCTCAAGCTGACCGAAGAGGTCGGCGAAGCCGCCGAGGCGCTGATCGGCATGCAGGGCCTGAACAGCAGGAAGGGAACCTGCCGCTCCCGCGATGACCTGCTCGCCGAGCTGTCTGATGTGATCATCACCGCAGCTGTCGCGATGAGCGGTGTCGCCGGAGGCGTGGACCAGGCTCGTGATCATCTCGAACGGCGCCTGGCGGTGGTCACCGAGCGGGCCGGGCTCTAACCCGACTCGCCAGCCACTGTGCGGCACCCGCCTGGTATTGGCGGCCCGCGGACGGAGCTGGCACACTCACGCGGTGAGCCGCGGTCAGAGCGTTCCTAGCGCACCGTTGCCTCGTCCAGCCGGCGGTGCAGCATGGACGCCAGGGTAAGCATGTCCAGAGCGTCCTTGCGTGAGGTGGCCCAAGCCACTCTGGGAGCGTGGGCGGCCGGGTTCCGGAACGTGCTGAACAGGCCCTTCATGAGCGTCGCGATCCCCGTCTGTTCCGAGCGTTCCCACTCGGTTGCCAGGCTGTTGAATGCGATGCGCGGCCCCGACCCGAGCGAGCATGTCGCATCGACCAGCGGCGAGCCGTCACTGGTCGTGCGGGCCAGGCCGCGCAGCTTGTCCGCCACACTTTTGGAGGCTTCCAGAACGGCGTGGAAGTAGTTCTGCTGCAGCAGTTCGGCGCGGCAAAAGCGCAACACGTCGGGATGGACGTCGCGGCGCGACAGCTCAGCGCGCAGGTCATCGGCGCGCCGCTGCGCCTCATCGAGGGTCACCGCCGCCTTGACCCGGGCGACCTTGCCGTCTTCCAGTACCCGGAATCCCGATAGCAGCAGGCGCTCATTGACCAGTGCCCGGGTTGCGCCGAAGTCGGCCGGGGATGGGAACCGCACCGGTGCCATGACTTCTGACACCAGCCGCAGAAGCGGCTGCCCGTCTTGCTGCTGGTTCTGCCGGACCGCGACGGCGTTGAACAGGCGCTTCCATTTGCTGTTCTGCTCATCCCCGGGCGACTCGGGCACCTTCAGAGGAGCGATCAGGTTCGGGATCTGAGGACCGGTCACCGCATCAGCGAGCACCTTGCAGACCTGCTCGACAGCCGACGCGGAGAACGCCGGAACGATCACGGAGGTGGCCATACAGGGCACTATCTCACCAGCCTGACCTTGACGGCGCTCAGCTTCTCCCCGGACGCTCGGCTCATCAGCCTCGTCGGCGATTACATACCGAGGTCGCGTCCCTTCCGCGTAGCCGCTCATCGGCCGCAAACCGCAATGAGCCAACCGGGTCAGGCGACCTGACCGCACGGCCGAATGGGCAGGCGACGCCAATACGATCAAGATGACGCTTTCCGGCGAAAGAAGAACCAACTGCGCGGTCATCCCCGCGCTGCCTGGGGAGCGACCAAGTTCCGGCCTGAGCGAAGGGGAACGGTGGCACTGCCATTGATCATCGCCGGTGCCGCTGCGGGCCTGATAGCAGGTCCGCGGATCCGGGCCAGCGTGTTCTCCCGCGGCACCGAACCCGGCCAGCCGCCACGCCGCGCGTGCCCGGTCTGCGCCCAAAACATCCTGCCGGACCGCTGGCAGTGGCGCTCGCTGCTGCCCGCCACCGGGCGCTGCCCGTCCTGCCGCGCCATGATCGGCCCGTATCCGCTGGTCGCAGAACTCGCTGCCGGCCTTGCCCTAGCCGTCGTGGCCGCCCGGGTTTCTTCCGGGTGGGAGCTGGCAGCGCTGACCTGGCTGGCCTTGCTCGCCGTTCCCCTCGCCTTCATCGACGCGGCCGTTCACCGGCTGCCGGACCCGCTCACCGTCGCCGCCTGCGCCGGCACCCTCGGCTTGCTGGCCGTTGCGGCGCTCACCGGTCACCAGCTCGGCCATCTCGGCCGAGCCGCCATCGGCGCCGCCGCTCTGGCCTGCTTCTACCTGGCCCTGTCGGTGATCCGCCCGGGCGGCATGGGCCTGGGGGACGCCAAGCTCGCTGCCAGCATCGGCGCCGCCCTTGCCTGGATCAGCTGGCAGGCCCTGCTCACCGGCACCTTTACCGCCTTCGTCCTAGCCGGTGTCTATGGAGGGATACTGCTGGGCAGGCACCGGGCCACCCGCAGCACTGATATGGCGCTCGGGCCGTTCATCCTCATCGGCGCGCTTGCGGCCATCGCGCTTTGAACTCCCGATCGAGGCGCGCCTCCCGGCCGGTTATATTGGTGCGCTGACGTCCCGCGCGTTCCTTAAGCTGCATGGACAGAGCACGCTACGGAAGGCACTGGGGTGGACAGCGAGTGGAACGTCTCGGCCCTGATGGCCAAGTCGCTGACCTGGGATCGGTCGGCGTTCGCTAGGGCGACGACAAGACACCCCAGGCGCCGGTTCGAGAACGAGGCAGTCGCCTGGCAGCTTGCCAGTCAGCGCGGCGGCTGGGCTGCCTTCCGGTCCTACGTCGACCAGTCCGCCGACCGGCGAGCCCGGCGGAAGGATCCCAACCGGATCGTCGAGCTTCATGCCATGATCGGGGCCATTGGTGAGCAAGCCGGGTTGTGCTGGGGCTTCGAGCAGGACGCGCAGCGCTTCGATGCCACCCGTAACAAGATCAGCAAGGAGCATCACCGGCTGGTGTTGCGTGCGCTGTCTGAGGCCGAGGGGCATTTCCTCCTCGGCGCCGCGCATAGCCTGGGCAATCTGGGCTTGAGGATTGGCTTGCTCGATCCGCAGGCAGGCCCGGCGATTCAGGCGGCCAGGCCGAAGGCGGACTTCGCTCCTGGATTGGACGATAAGAGGTCATGGCTGTCCCTCAGTGCCTCGAACGAGATTCTGACCAAGGCCGCGAGTGGGTCTGCCAACGTGCCCCTAGCGCGGATCTCTTTCGCGGTCTCGGGGCTGGCCGCCGACCCGCGCTACATCGCCCTCGACTCCCGGCGGGGCATGGATTACCACCGGCTCCGCCCGCAATCTGTCCCGCATGCCTCGCCAAAGCGCGGCGTCTCACAGGCAGGCAACGGCATTATCACGATCGATCTCCCTGGTCCCGTACTTGATCCCGAAGCCGACGCAGACCGGGTCTACCAGCTGCTCGTCGAGGCCATGGAGGCGGTCCGGCAGGCCATGGTGACCATCCGCAACGACCTGGCAAAGGCAGTGCGCGCGGCCGGTCTCTGGTACCACGAACCGACGCCTCGACCGACTGCGCATGCCAAGAAGGCGAGCTGAAGGAAACTAGTAGAGCGTCGCTGCTTATTCTTGCCTTAGGGTCGGGTAGAGGTGGCGGAGCTAGTAGAGCGTCGCTGCTTATTCTTGCCTTAGGGTCGGGTAGAGGTGGCGGAGCTTGATGCGTGCGTCGTCGGTGGTGAACTGCCAGTCGACTTGGCGCTGGTCGGTGTTGGCCTCGTTCTGCCAGGCAGCGAGTTCGCTGTTCAGGAACTCGATATCGGTTAGCCCGAAGTTCCCCCCTGGCTTGCCGAGCGGGAGGCGGCCTGCGTGCGGAAACGCCGGCGGGGGCCGCTGGCTGCATGACTACGTGAAGCCGAGGCGGTGGGAGATGCCGAGGAGCTCGCAGGCTCGGCGCTGCACGGGTGTGGGTGTGGTGATGGTGGTGAACGCGGGCAGGCCGGGTGCGGGCTGGATGCGGCTGGCGGCGATGGTGGCCAGGTCGGCGAGCAGGGTGGCGAAGCTGTGCACGGGCTCGCCGTCCGGGGTGGTCTTGGCGGCGATCTTGGCCAGGGCGGCCGGGGATCGCTGGGCGGGGGCGACCGGGCTGGGGCGGGCGGCGCGGCCGGCGGCGGGGTCGTCGTCTTTGAACAGGACCGGGGCCAGCTTCTGCTGCATGTGCCAGGTGACGTAGTAGGCGAGCATGCGGATCAGCACGTGGGCGCGGACCCGGTCAGCCAGCCGGTGGCGGATCGGGCGGATCAGCAGGTCGGTGTTCAGGCCGCGGAATACCCGCTCGACGTTCTCCAGGTTCTTGTAGGACTCCACCGTCCCGCCGGCGCCGAGCGCCTCGGCGGGGAGGCTGGTGCGGACCACGTAGATCCCGTCGAGGGCAGCCTCATCAGTGATCTTCTGCTCGTCGCGGCGCCAGGACAGGCCGTCGTCGGCGATGTCGATGATGAAGTGCTTGCCGACTTTCCGCTTATTGATCACCTTGCCGACCGCCAGGGCGATCTTGTCCTGGCCGCGCAGCGGCCGGCGGGCCCGCCGGGTCGCCGCGGCGATCTTTTCCAGCTCGGCCTCGGTGCCATCGAGCAGCTCGCCGCGCTTGCGGGCCCGCTCGGCTTCCAGGAAGGGGTTGTGGCAGGCGATCAGCCGCTCGCCGGGGTAGTCGGGGTGGGTGATCTCGGCCATGTCCTGATGGTCGAACAGGGTGGGCTGGATCGCGCCCTTGGCCATGAGGGCCCGGATCGACGGGCCGCGCAGCGCGGTGATCCAGTCCAGGCGGGCGGGCCTGACGTCGTCGCGGATGCGGGCCTTGGTGAGCATGCCACGGTCCCCGACCAGGGCCACGTGGGCCAGGCCGAACCGCGCTTTCAGCTTCTTGACCTGGTCGCCGAGGGTGGCCGGGTCGCCGGTGGCGCCCTTGAACACCTGCACCGCGACCGGGATCCCCCCGGCGCTGGTGAGCACCCCGTAGACGATCTGCAGCCGGCCCCGGACCCCGTCGCGGGGATGGCCGATCTCCCCCAGCGGGCACGTGCGGCCCTCGAACGCGGCCGAGGACACGTCATACAGCACCAGCGTGCCGCCGGCCAGGTGACGGGACGCCAGGGTGTCCTCGATCGCCTGCTGGCGGGGCAGCAGCCAGTCCATCGCCTCATACAGGTCGTCCTCGTCGCAGGCCTCCAGGCCGAGCACCGTGCCCAGCGAGCTGGCGGCGGTCTCGGCGCGCAGCCCGCGCGCGGTGGCCAGTTTCGATGACCCGTCGATGACCGCAGCCACGATCATCGCGGTGACCAGGTCCCGCTGCCGCGACGGCGCGGGGTCGATCACCGCCTCCAGGCCCAGCGAGCGCAGCGTGCCCAGCACCGCGGCCACGTGGCCGTGCGGCAGGCTGCGGGTGATCTCGAACGCATCTGCCGCGCCCGCCGCCGAGGGCGCTCCCTTCAGCACCCGGGTCAGGGCATCGACCTGCCACCCGGGCCAGCGGCTCAGGTTGGCCAGGGTGCGGTTCTTGACCTTGCCGGCCTCTCGGTAGCTTTCCCGCAGCAGGATCGCGGGCGGTGAGCCCCGGTTCGGCACCCTGGCCACGTACATGACGACAACGCTACTAGCCATGCTTACGTTCATGCAGGCAGACACACCGGACTGAGCACGATTTAGCTGATCTACATGACTACGTCATCTCCCGCTCGCGAGCGCAACCGCCTGGTCACCGCCCAGAAGCCGCGCTCGCGGGGCAGGAATCAGGGGAACTTCGGGTTAGCCTCCGCTCGAGGCACTGCCGGGTCAGGGCGGAGAGTTCGATCTCGGCGATGTTGAGCCAGGATCCGTGCCTGGGCGTGTGGTGGATCTCCAGGCGCTGCGCCAGGGCATGCGCCTGCTGGGGTTCAAACGCCTCGTACAGCGACCCGAGGCCGTGGGTGTTGAGGTTGTCCATCACCAGCACGACCTTCTCCGCGTCGGGGTAGTCCAGGCTCAGCAGGTGTTCGACCTGGTGTGCCCAGTCGACCTTGGTGCGCTGCGGCTGGGCCTGGACCCGGCGCCATCCCCTCAGGGGCTCGACCCAGCAGAAGATCGAGCAGGTGCCGTGACGGACGTACTCGCTGTCCTCCCGGTGGTCCCGTCCGGGCCTGGCCGGGATCGGCTCACGGACGTGGCCGAGCAGCTGGTACGGCTTCTCGTCCATGCACACCACCGGACGCGCCGGGTCATGAGGGCGGCGGTAGACCGTGAGCACATCCTCCATCCGCGCCGCGAACTCCGCGTTCGCTTTGGGCGGGATGGTCCAGCACTTCTTCAGGTGAGGGCGAAGTTCTGTTTTTTTAACACCCGTCCGATCGTGGAGTGGTCCATGTCCGGGATGTCCTCGATCAGCGCGACATGCTTCTCCAGCAGCCGCAGCGACCACCGTGCACGCCCGGCCGGCGGGGTCGAGCACGCCAGCGCGATCAGCCTGGCCTCGACCTCGCCGGTCACCTGCGAGGGCACCGGCGGGAACTCGCGCTTCTTCCGCTCGACCGTGGCCCACACATCGCCACCGGTCTCGACAAACCGTTTCGAGACCAGCCGCACCGTCTCACACGAGACCCCGGCCTGCTCGGCTATCATCACCCGGTCCTCGACCTCGCCCACCGCAGTGTCGAGCGCCAGCAGCAACCGCGCCCGACGAATCACCGACGCGGGATGCACTCCGGTCCGGGTCACCCGCTCCAGAGCCTCTCGATCCTCCGTGGCCAACGTGACCGGGTACTTCTTCTGCGACGGCATGACAACGTCCTGTCTGGCAGATGGGGGAAGAAAAGCTGCCAGATCCCAGACTGCACCAACCAAAGCAAGAACTAGCAGCGACGCTCTACTAG
>WNGB01006482.1_pt1 | contig 17189 bp, 22 predicted proteins | sample 5400681 | NCBI WGS metagenome assembly WNGB01 (sample SAMN13153367, study PRJNA577476) | soil metagenome | isolation source: 115 cm soil or saprolite under grassland replicate 2 | place: USA:California | collected 2016-06-15 | reverse complement strand
GTACTTGAGCGCCGCCAGTCCGATGACGCACGCACGCGATCGAATTAGCGAGGGCCCTTATTACAATTCAGCCGGCGCGACGCTCGCCGCCACCAAAGCCGCACTTCACGCACGCAATGGCGATCCGAACCTTTTCCTCACTGAGAAGGGTGGCAAGGTCAACGGCCGCTGGCAGGGCTCCCCCACCCCGAACGAGCACGACATTCTAACCGGCACGACACATGAGGGCATGCTCTCAATGGGCAACACATGTGGCGACTGGACGGCAACCACCGGCAGCTCTTTCGTGGGCCATAGCGACGGATTGGGACCGGATAACACCATGCCACAATACGCGTATTGGAATGCGGTTCACACCGGTCAATGCGGCAATACGGCGCCAGGCGGTGGTGCAGGTAGGATCTACTGCTTCGGAGCTCCGTAACAGCATCGTCGGCGACACTCGACAGCAGGCCGTCTCCCACCGAGTTTCAGAGTCCGTGATCGAAGCGGATTCGACACGTGTGGCGATAGCTCGACCGCAACTCGGCGACGGTTCGTCGGTCCTTCTCGCCGGCTTGGGTACTGTTTAGCGCCAGCCATCACCATCCCGCGCGGAGCCTGGTCGTCGTTCGTCGGAGCAGCAGCGGACCATGGGTCTGGGATGCAACCAAGGGTGCACGCCTTGTGAGCACGATCCTGGCGGGCCTCGGGATTGACCTGGCCGGGTGGGAGCTACGTAGCGCCGAGGGTGTCTCCGGTGATGGCAAGGTGGTCGTCGGAGGAGCGAAGTCTCCGGGCGGTATTGACCGCGCCTTCATCGTACGGCTGCCTTGATCTGTCGCGGAGTGGACGTCGGGGTGTAGCGACGGTTCATCATCCGTTACTGCGGTCCGCGGTTGACCAGACCGGAACATCGCCGACCGAGCACGGCCTTTCGGTGCACGAAGATCGACGTGCGCGACCGCGTCGTCGCGCTACATTTCGATGTCCATGGGCGACACACGCCGGTACGAGGTGGCCGCTCGGTGCTTCATCGCAGCATCGCTCGCGAGTTGCGCGCGCGCTCCGATGAAGATGGCGCACAACCACGTCGGGTACACGACGGACACCCCTCCGCCCGCCGCGAGCGAATCGCTGGCGATGTCGCCCAGTCCGGAGCTGCGCGTCGCCACATTCAACGCGGGGCTGGCCGTCGGTGCGGTGAAGTTCGCCAGCGAAAGAGTCGAGCCGCTGGCCCAGGAGCTGCCTAAGATCGATGCCGACCTCGTGTGCCTTCAAGAAGTGTGGCTCGAAGAGCACTGGGCGCGCATCGCGGAAAAGTCTACGAATTCTCTTCCGAACACGGTCCGCCTGAACGCGCCGGCAGCCGCCGCTCGTGCCTCTGCAGCGCCGGGTGCCAAGGCGGTGTGCTCCGCGCGCGAGGTCGCCCCTCTCACGCAGTGCGCGAAGCGAAAATGTGGGGGGCTCTCGTCCGACGAGCTGGCTGCGTGCGTGATTTGGCAGTGCCGTGCCGCAGCCGATCGACTCTCGCCGCCATGCGCCGGTTGTCTCGCAACCGACCCCACCGGGACGCTCGATTCCATCGTCCAGCCCTGCGTGGGCGCTTCGCCGGAAACGAAAGACACGAGCGTGGCGCGGGCCGGCCTGGTGGCGTATGGGGGCTCTCACGGCCTCGGCATACTGACGCGCGAGCCCGTTCTCGCGGCCGACGTTCGTCAGCTCGGCACCGATTTGAACGCCCGGGCGGCTCTCTACGCGCGGCTCAAGACCCGCGCCGTCGGCGAGGTCGACGTCTTCTGTACGCATTTGACGCCGGACATGGGAAACGTCGTGCCGTCGGGAGGGCGAAGCTGGCGCGACGTTCACGCGCAAGAGGTCGAAGCGTTGAAACTTTGGATCGACGCCAAGTCCGACGGCAGCAGGCCCATTCTCTTGATGGGCGACTTCAACGCGGGACCGTCGCTCGGTGCCAGCATCGCGAGCCGCTTTCCCGATCATTACGAGAAGCTCGTCTCGGACGGTTTCGTCAACGCGTACACGCTGCAAAGAAACGCGAGCTGTACCTTCTGCGAAGCCAATCCGCTCAATCGGGGCACCGGCGACGGCGGCTCGCTCATCGATCACATCCTGACCAAGCGCTTCGAGGGAGTGGTCAGCGTCGAACCGATTCTCCGGGATCCCATCGAGCTTCGCGTCGGGACCGGCCGGGTTCGCGGCGCCTATTCCGATCACTACGGCTTGAAAGCGATCTTGCGCCGCACGCGAGGGTGACGTCTGATCTAAGCTGTCGCCCGAGATGCCGGACGAATCCTCGAGCACGCTCTCCCACCTGGAATGCACGGCATGCGGTAAGCGCCACGACGCCGAACGGCCGATGCGCCTCTGTCCGGCATGCAAGGGGGTGCTTTTTGCCCGCTACGATCTCGAGCGCGCTCGCCGGACGCTGACGCCCGAAGCGGTCGCAGGCCGGCCGCGCGGCATGTGGCGGTGGCGCGAGATCATGCCGGTCCGGGACACCCGCCACATCGTCTCACTCGGCGAAGGGGACACACCTCTGCTCGCCGCGCCGCGCCTGCGCCCCGGCGTTCTGGTGAAGGACGAAGGGTTGTCTCCCACCGGCTCCTTCAAAGCGCGCGGAATCAGCGCGGCCGTTTCCCGCGCGCGTGAGCTCGGCCTGACGCATCTGGCGATCCCCTCGGCCGGCAATGCCGCATCCGCGGTCGCCGCTTACGGCGCGCGAGCCAACATGCCCGTTCACGTTTTCATGCCGCTCGATACACCGCTCTTGAATCAAAAAGAGTGCGCGATCTACGGAGCCGAAGTGGTGCTCGTCCGCGGGCTCATCAGTGACTGCGGCGCGCTCGTGAAGCGCCGTGCCGAGGCCGAAGGCTGGTTCGACGTCTCTACGTTGAAGGAGCCCTATCGCGTGGAAGGCAAAAAGACGATGGGGCTCGAGATCGCCGAGCAGCTCGGCTGGAGCCTTCCCGACGCGGTCGTCTATCCGACCGGCGGCGGCACCGGGATCGTCGGCATGTGGAAAGCCTTCGACGAGCTCGAGGCGCTCGGCTTCATCGGCTCGCGTCGACCCAAAATGATCAGCGTGCAGGCCGAGGGTTGCGCACCGATCGTGCGCGCCTACGAAGAAGGCCTCGATCATGCGCCGGCATGGGAAAACGCATCCACCCGCGCCAGCGGCCTGCGCGTTCCATCGGCGGTGGGCGACTACCTCATCTTGAGGGCCATCCGCGATTCGGGGGGCACCGCCATCGCGGTGAGCGAAGATGCCATCGCCGTCGCCATGCGGGAAATGGCGATGCTGGAAGGAATCTTCGCGGCACCCGAAGGGGCGGCCACCTGGGCGGGAGCCAAGCTTCTCTACGAACGCGGTCTGCTCGGCGCCGATGAACGCGTCGTGCTGTTCAATACCGGGACCGGGCTCAAATACCCCGACTTCGTCGACGTTGATTTCCCGGTGGTCGATCCGTGATGCGTTCCGCCGGATTCACGCGCTCAGTCGCGCGGGAACCGCCGGGTATCTTACAATCTCTTCACCCGTTCGATTATCTCGAACGACGGTCGACCGGTGCGTCTGCCGGGCTCTGCGCGACGCGATCACCTTCGCCACGAGCAAGTCGGCAAACGGGGCACCGAGGATCGTCGTTTTCGTATCGTCGACCTCTTCTTCGATCCTGTACATCGCGAATCCCCTCCCCGCCCGGCTGACGCACAACGCCGAGCGAGGGCGTGAAGATAACGCACTCCTTCACCCTTGTGAAGTAGCATATTCTCGCTTCTGCACAGCCAGAGAAGCCAGGGCGGAGATGATTGAAGGCGCATTGAAAAGATGTATCCACGTCCCCATAGGGAGAGGACCGTATGGCCTTACACTCTCGCGATGAACGCGACCATCCAGCATCGCGGATCCCGAGCCTCTTCGAATACCCTCGGCGCCCGGGCCATTCTCTACTGCTCTACTAAAGTGGTCGTTCACGATATTATAGTAGAAAAATCTCCTTGACTGACGGACCACATCCGCCTAGGTTGAGCGGGTCATGAATGCGACCCACCTCTGTTGCTGTTGTCGAACCTTGGTGGGTTGGCCCTTTCGGCGAGTGTCGTAGATCGCGCGGAAGTGGTCTCGAACCACCGCCCCAGCGGGCCGGCGGGTAGACGCGTTTGTTTCACGGATGCCCCTCGGTTCGCGGGTGAGCTTTTCCCCATATCCGAACCAGGAGGAACATGAACATCGCTCTCATCGGAGGCGTCGAGGGTCACCAAACCCAGCTCGAGCGGATCACTCGGCGTGCTGGCCATCATTTGGAATGCCATTTCGGGCACATGGGTGGACGGGGCGCCGACGGCTTACGCGCGGCCATCGAGCGGGCCGATCTCGTCATCGTCCAGACCTTGGTCAACAGCCATGGCAGCATGTACCTCGCCAAACGGGTCGCCCACGAGCTCGGCAAGCCCTTTCTCGTGGTGCGAAACTGCGGCCCCGCCCGTCTCGAAGCGCTGCTTGGCGACTTGGCACAACCGGCTCTCGCCTGCGGTGCGGACTGATTGTGTTACTCGGCGCGGCCTTCGGCCCGCCTGCGATGGGTCCGGCGTTCTCCATCTGGGATGGCGAGGGCCTGCAAAGCCAAATCGAGCCGGGTTCGATTCCCGGGGACGCCGCTGGAAAACGACGCTCGCCCCTCGGCCGAGCAAAGTAGGGTTAGGGCGCCCACCACCTCTCGCTTTGGTCGAACAGAGCGGCCTCCGAGTCGTCAGCGCGGAGCGACACTTTTTCGGCGTCTTTCATCTGATTCAAGCGGCCAAGCCACCCGACGCCTGACGCGAGTCCTTTCCGCTCATGAAGTCTCCTTATGGGCGCCCCGCTCGCGCAGTGCCCGCCGCACGAGCTCCTGAATCTCCGCAGGCACGCTGCCGCTCTGTTCTGCCCGGCAAAGAGCCAGCGTACGCTTGAGCGACTCGCAAGCGGCATTGCATCGTTTGCAGCTTGCGACGTGACGTTCCATCTCTTCACACAACTCGTGGTCGATGTCGCCTTCGATGTGGCGCGAAAACAGCGCGACGACATCGGGGCAGCCACCCGCCGCCGGCGCAGACCGAGCGTGCTCCTCCGGCGGAAACAGCGGCTCGAGCTCCGCGCGGATCCCGGCGCGGGCGCGGTGCAATCGGCTCTTCACCGCTTCGACCCGAAGGCCGAGCACCTCCGCTACTTCGGTTGCGGTCAGGCCCTCGATATCTCGCAGGACCAGCACTTCGCGCTGCCCGGGCTCGAGGGATGCGATCGCGCGGTCGAGCGCCTGGCCGATCTCGCGACCAGCAGCCACCTCGTCGGGCGAAGCGTGGGACGCGGGGGTGTTCGCCGCGCCGGCATCGTTCTCGAGCGACAGGATTCGCCGAGGAGCGAACTTCGACCGGCGGCGCTTCTTGATACAGTAGCTGCGCGCGACCGCGTAGAGCCACGTCGACAGCGAGGACGCCTCGCGAAATCCTCGCATGCCGCGTGCGGCGGCGAGGAGCGTCTCCTGCAGCACATCCTTTGCGTCCTCGGGATCACCGCAAAGCTTCAGCCCAAAGCGGTAAATCGCCTTCGCGTGTCGAGACAATAGGGTCGAGAGTGCCTGCTCGTCACCCCGGCGGACCGCCGCCAGCAGGGCTTCGTCGACGTCCTTCATGTCCATCGCCTTAGCACGCCCGCACCCGGTCGCCGCGCCGTGAATCCTTTTGTGCCGGATTGGCTCTCAAAAGCGAGGACAGAATGCGCACACGAGAAATCGACCAGGAGAGAGCCATCGCCAAGGTGGGGGAACCAATCTGAGCTGTATCGAACCTTTTCGAGCTCGGTTGGGCTCCAATGGATCGTCATGGTGATCCGAACCGTTCTCAAGGTGCTGATTGGAGCGATGGCGGGTTTCGCCTACTACCGCTTCGTGGGCTGTCGCACGGGCACCTGCCCCATCAGCGGCAATCCGTACATCGCCACGCTCTACGGAGGGCTCATGGGCTACTTGTTGTCCAGCGGGGCTCCGTAGACCGCTTGGACCTCGCGAGATCACCAAAAGCGCCAGCGCTTGGGTGGACGGGGTTCCGGATGGCTGGAGGCCTTGGCTTGCTGGGAAGCGGTTTCCTCACGGCAGCGACATCGCTCGGCGAGCGGGACGTCGCCCAACACCGACTCCACGTGCCTTCCGCACCCTGCAAATGTTGGTTGACCGCACTTGGAACACGTTACTCGTCGACACACGCAGCCACCTCCTTATGATGCTCGAGTCTGAGGTTCCCACCGTCATCGCTGAGCACCACTTCCACGGCTGGCGCAGCTGCAACGGTCTTTTTTACCTTGCAGCCTTCGGCGGCCTTCACGATGGCGATCCGGTACTTCTCGGGAAACTCCGGCGGCAGGCGTACCTCGAGCCGGACGGCTCGAAGCATCTTCGTTGCCGGGTCGATGTCGTTGCGCTGTATCAACGCGAGACCATCGGTCGCGATGCCACGCGCGTGGCAAAAACCGAGAACGTAGATGCCCGCACACGTACCGATAGACGCGAGGAACAGCTCATAGGGCGCGGGGGCCATGCCACTTCCGCCGAGCTCGGGGGGCTGGTCGGTTTCGATGACGAATGGACCTACCTGAGCGTTTACCCGTTTTCCACCGGGAAACGATATTTTGATTTCCATGTTCGTCGACTCCTCGAAGCGTGAGAGCCAAACGGCGGAAGAAGGGTTTGCCAAGGGGATGCCCTCGACGGTCGCTCCACCGGATCGCTGCGGATCGCTCATCGTCAGGGTATGACTCCTTCATCGAACTGCCGGCTTAGCCGGCGCACGAGGAGCACAACCTATGACCGAGCGAAGGCATCCCTGTGTGATTCACGTTTCCGAGGCACCGCCGAGCACCCACGAAAAGGGCAAACGCTTCGGGTTCACCAAAAAGAGTCTCGGCCTGTCGACGGGTGCGACCGGCGTCGGCTGCAGCTGGTACGAGGTGCCCCCCGGGCGCACCGCCTATCCGATGCATTACCATTGCGCCACGCAAGAGGCGATCTTCGTGCTCGAAGGCGAAGGTACACTGCGCATAGGTCAAGAAAAGGTTGCCGTCGCTGCCGGCGATTACGTGACGCTGCCCCCCGGGCCCGACCACGCTCACCAGCTCATCAACACCGGCTCCACGCCACTGCGCTACCTTTGCATGTCGACGCTCGGCCACGCCGCCGAGGTCGTCGGATATCCTGACTCGAACAAGGTTGGCGCTGTAGGTGTGCCGCGCGGATCGAAGTTCCACGAACCGGGTTGGATACGCGTGATCTGCCGTGCCGATACATCGCTCGACTATTACGACGGCGAGGCCACTGATTAGAATGGAACGGATGACGAATTCCGTGACGCGCGAGTAGCATGCTTTCGTGTTTTTGAAACCGGTTGCGCCCCCCTACGATCCGCTCGAATTGGCGAAAAAGCCCTTTTCGGAAAGGAGCCGCCTCGTTTGCAATGCGTGGGCGATGCAAGGGTACGGCACGCCGATCGGCGTCTACCTGATCTACGCATTCAAGGTCGCGCTCTACGTCGCCGGCTGGCTCTGGTTCTGCGGTTTCACGCCTGGCATGGGATCTCTCGCGAACGTGGGCGCCTGGTGGCTCGAGCCAGCGGCGTTCCAGAAGGCGATTCTCTGGAGCATGCTGTTCGAGATCACCGGACTCGGATGTGGCAGCGGGCCTTTGACGGGACGCTACGTGCCTCCCATCGGAGGCGCTCTCTACTTTCTGCGCCCGGGTACGACGAAGCTCCCGGTCTTCGAAGGCGCACCGATCATCGGCGCGCCTCGGCGCACCTGGCTCGACGTGCTTCTCTACGCGGCGAATGCCGCGCTCCTCGTCGTTGCGCTCGTCTCGCCCCATCCGAGCCGTGAAATTCTGAGTGCCATCGGAATCCTGGTTCTGCTTCTCGGCATCCTCGACAAGACGCTGTTCCTCTGCGCGCGAGGAGAACACTACTGGACCACGGTCATGGTCATGGCCCTGGCGTCCGACTTCATTCCCGGAGCGAAGGCGGTGCACGCGGCACTTTGGTTTTGGGCCGGCTTTTCGAAGCTCAATCACCACTTCCCGGCGGTGGTCGGAGTGATGACCAGCAACAGCCCGGTGACCCGCTTTCGGTGGATGCGAAAGCTCATGTACAGAAGTTACCCCGACGACCTCGCGCCATCGCGGCTCGCGTTCTACATGGGGCACGCGGGCACGATGCTGGAATTCGCGGTCCCCGTCGTGCTCTTGTCGGGAAGAGGGGGCCCGGCGACGGCGATCGGACTCGTTCTCATGTTCGTGCTTCACCTCTTCATCACCAGCAACGTGCCGATGGGCGTTCCCCTCGAGTGGAACGTGATGATGGTCTATGGGGGCTTGTTCCTCTTTTGGAAGCACGCCGACGCGAGCCTGTTCGACATGGACGCCCCCGTGGCGATCCTCGTGGCGATCATGTCCGTCGCCATTCCGCTGCTCGGAAACCTGTTCCCCTCTCGAATCCCCTTCCTTTTGGCGATGCGTTATTACGCCGGCAACTGGGCCTTCAGCATTTGGCTTTTCCGAGGTGAGAGCCACCGCAAGCTCGAGCGGCTGACCAAGACTTCCCCTTGGATCTACGACCAGCTGGCTCTCCTCTATGACAGGAGCACCTGCCTCGGGATTGGCAGCAACGTCATGGCGTTTCGGCTGATGCACCTGCACGGCCGCGTGCTTTCGCAGTTGCTCCCGCGCGCCGTCCCGAGGCTCGAAGATTACGAGTGGATCGATGGCGAGCTGGTGGCCGGCATGGTGCTCGGCTGGAACTTCGGCGAGGGCCACCTGCACCGGGAGCAGCTTCTACGCGCCGTGCAAGCCCAGTGTTCCTTCGACGAGGGGGAGCTTCGCTGCATCATGGTCGAGTCTCAACCGCTCGGCCGCTCCACGCTCCACTACCGCATCCTCGACGCGAAGACGGGCCTGCTCGAAAAAGGATTCGCCGAAGTACGCGCCCTCCGCGACCGGCAGCCGTGGGGTTCGGCGCCGACCGCGCGCCCCGAGCGCAGCTGACGGCGAACCACCGACGTTCGCTGGGCAGATGTTGGTCTCCCTCTCTACCCCGACTCTTGCGCCGCCGGCGGGTACGCGCCACGTCTTCTTGCCGCGCTCGAGCTCCCATGCCCACGGCTCCCCGGTCCCCGCCCATCGCATGCAGGTGCAATCGTGCTGGAGCAGATCCGGCGGTTTCTGCGGGACGCCGCGGCGTTTGATGTACGACGGCGCAGCGGCCACGACGACCCGGCCAGGACCCGAAAGCCGGACGTGGATCATGTCGCGATCGATGGCCTCGACCAGTCGGATGCCCGCGTCGAACCCTCCGCCGACGATGTCGACGAGTTTGTCATCGACGCAAACGTCGAGCTCTACTTTCGGGTATCGCTCCACGAACCGCGGCAGCACACGAGCGAGGATCAGCGTGACCGCGCTGCTCGGCACGGTGAGCCTGACGCGACCGGTGACTTCGCCGGGTCGGGCCGTGACGGTCTTCAGCGACTGGAGCGCTTGCTCCACGGCCGGGCCCGCGTTCTCCAGCAGGTGCTGCCCCGCATCGGTGAGCGCCATGCTTCGCGACGTCCGCGTGAGCAGCGCGATGCCGAGGCGTTCCTCGAGCTGCCTCACGGATTGGCTGAGCGCGGATTTCGATATGCCGAGATCTTTCGCCGCCGCGGCGAAGCTGCGACGCCGCGCCACGGCGAGGAACGAGCTGAGGGCGTTGAGGGGGGTGAAGGCCACCGTGAAGGTTTCCTACACCATCTCCGCCACGAGTATCGTTCCGTTAGCGTCTGCGCACGCGTCCCGTCGGCTACCTCTTGCGCTCGACGGCCTATCTCTCGCGCTCACGCGGCGTCGACGTCGCCTGCCACCTCGTCGAGACGCGCAGATCACGAGGGGTCATTTTCGGAGTGGATAGCGCATCGGACATGCGTTCAAGTCACCGAACCCAGACGAAGTGCCCAGCAACATGTACCTCGCTAGTGGTTCGCACGCGTCACCCGGCCGACGATCGCCCGACTTGCGGCCGATTCGCAATGGCGAGTTGGGTCGATTGCGACCTCGCGGTGCAGAATTTTTGGGAGGGAGGACCTTGCCACGAACGTGGCATCATCGTAGGATACTTGTATGCGAAAGCACCGCTTGTCTGCTTCCGTCGATGCCAACCTCATCGCGGCCGCCGAGCGCGCCGTTGCGGAGGGACGGGCGGAGAATGTAAGCGCTTGGGTCAACGCAGCCATGCGGCTTCAGGTCGAGCACGACGTCAGGATGCGTGCGCTCGGCGATTTCGTGGCGGCGTATGAGTCGAAGCACGGCATCATCACCGAGGCGGAAATGGCGGCGGCCACGCGGCGCGCGCGCGCCCGTGCCGTCGTCGTGCGCGCCCCGCGTCCGAAGCGACGACAGAGCGCATAGATGCTCTTACTCGATGCCGCGGCTTTCCTTGCGATCGAGCGTCATGATCGGGACGTCGTCGCGCTCATCAAGTCCGAGCTCATCGCGAATCGCGCCCCAAAGACGCACGGCGGAATTGTCGCGCAAGTATGGCGAGGAGGGGCAGGACGCCAAGCGCAACTCGCGCGACTCTTGCCTGGTGTCGATGTGGTCCCACTCGATGCCGAGCTGGGTCGCAGCGCAGGCATGTTGCTCAAAGCGGCGCACGCCGTGGATGCGATCGATGCGGCGCTCGTCGCACTCGCCAGCGACGGAGACGACATCCTCACGTCCGACATCGACGATCTCCGCTCTCTCGCTGCCGCCGCGGGAGTGCACGTAGAGCTCATCGCCGTTTGAGCTCACGACGAAGACGCCGCCAATTGCGAGCTTGATTGGGACGCTACGTCGCGTCCGAAGTTCTCTGCCGCGATTTCGCGGTAGTGGATGCTGACGTCTGTCCGTGCATCCCGGGGCATTGGCTGTTTCTCTCGACGGGTTTGGAGGGCGCCCCAACGGCGTCCCATGTAAGAACTTCGCCTCAGCCTTCATCATCGATCTCGAATCTGCTCGAAAGCGCTTGCGATCCAATAAGTTGGGAGTCCCCCGGATTGTGCGCCTGCTCGATCAGCCGGTGCAGTTTCAGGCTAGCTCGCGGCTGGAAAGGGCGGTTTCGGGCCGACGTCGCGGCGGCGAAAGGTTTATCGGCCGTGCGAGTCTCGCAGGTTCTCGCGTTGCTCAAACTCGCGCCCAGTCTCGTCGCGTTCATCGGTTCGCTGCCGGCTGGAACGCCCGCCAGGACGATAACGGAGCGCGCGCTGCGACGACTCACCCGGCTGCCGCAACGGGATCAGGTAAGCGAGGCACGTCGAATCTTTCCCGGCTTCGTTCGTTTCCTCGGCCTTTGCCTCGTAGCGCCCTCGTCGCGTGCAGGTCGTGCAGACCTCGGCGACGATCACCGGTTTCCCCGGTCCGCTGAACCGGAGGTGGCGGTGGTGAGACCCCTGCGGCCGGTGCCGGCGTCTTGTTGTCGTCTAATCCGACCGGATCGATGGCCCGTAGCAGCGCGCCATGAACATACGCGTACAGGTTCAAATCAGCTTTTTCCCGGCTCGTGCACCGCCCAGCGGGTCCGCGCTCGCCCACCTGCCGATGTACGAGAATAAGAAGCGCTTGCCAAAATACGCGAGCCCAACCTCAACGTCCTCTTCCTTCCCGGTGAACCGATAGTCCTCCCGAAACCCGGCCCATCGCTCCGGCCGGTAGTCACTCTCGACCGCGCCATACGCCTCGAAGGTGCTGCGCTCGACGAGCTCACTCGTGGCCTTGTCGAGCACGACGCTCGTCGAGCCGAGGTGGTCGCCGAGCTCGAAGAAGACGTGGGTTCTGCCGGCATTGAGGCCGGGGACGGTCGCAGGCTCGAAGACCACGCAACCGAGGCGCACGCCGTGCGCCATCAGGTACGGGACTTCCGTAAGGGACATGCGGCTGTAATCGCCAGCATCGGAGTCCGCGCGACGGAGCTCGGGTGAGCCAAAGACGTAGAGCGTGGAGCGCTCGGAGAGGGTCGCATCGTCGATCGCTGTCTTGATCACGCGCGCGTCGTTGGCGTCGTAGCGGTGGCGAAGACGCGCGGTGGCCGTCGGCGAGGGGAACGGGCTCGAGGCCGTGAGCGTGGCGGCCGTCGTGGCGTCGACATCCCAGCGCCGCGCGTCGACTAGGCGCCCAACCTCGTCCCAATCATACGCGAAAAGCTGCGAGCAGTTGGCGCGCGACCCCTCGATTCGAACCTGCGTTAGCGATTGATGGTCTCCTTCCTTCAGCGACGCGCAACGGTGCCCGTCGCCTCTAGATACGCCGCTCGTGGAGCGCTTACGCTGCTCTCGCGCGCGCGGTGATCACGGCGGTGGCTTCCTAGCGAAGTCGGTCCACACCGCAACGTCCTCGAACAACTTCTCGTATTCGTCGTAATCGAAGGCTTCGGAAAGAATTCGCCGGACTTCTGCGAGCTTGGGTCCAATGTTCCAGTCGTCAAAGAACTCGACAAGAATGCGGGCGTGCTCATCGCGCGTGATCTCGTCGCCGAGAGAGCCGATGCGAGCAAGCGAGGGAACGATCACCTCAAGGTGCCTCAACGCCATGATTACAGCGTCCCGGTCGAGCGTAACTTTGCCAGCCATCTTCTTATCTCCGCATGAAACTTGGGTTCGTGATGGGTACGTCGCCTTTGATCTGCAACTCCCACGTTTTTAGCTGCTTGTTCCAAACGCGTTCGATCCTGTGGTGGTCGAGGCTATCCCGATTCCGCTCTTGCGGTGGCCGTAACCACAGTTTCAAGAGCTTAAGCTACCGCTCGGGAGCAGTGTCCTCCGTGGGCCGAACCCTCGCCAACGACGAACACCCGGTCGTGGGCTCGTTTGTGTTCGTAACTGCGAGTCGTGTTGCTCGCGGTCAAGGGGCGCATTGCGTTGCTTGACGCGCCCGATTTCCTTTGTATATACGATAGACATGGTGACGGCGAAGCAGATCGGCATTCGATTCACGGACGAGGATATCGCCCTGATCGCGGCGCTCATGGCCAAGACGGGGATCGGCAATCGCACGGACGTCGTACGCCTGGCGGTCCGGAAGCTCGCGCAGGCCGAGGGCGTCATCCTGCCCAAACCGAAGCCAAAGAAGCGTTGAGAAGTTAAGTGGGCCCCGCGTGGCGCCAACACGCTATGCGGCGCGAAGTGATGCGCTTCCGCGACGTCGCAGTGGTTGCAGGAGATGGGCGCCTCGAAGGGCGCGTGCGGAAGAAGCCGAGGCCGTCCGGCGCCTCAGCGTTGGGCGCCGGGGTGCGCAGCAAGCCAGCGCCTGATGTCGGCCATGACGGGCCTCGTTGTCGACGGCGTTGAGCAAGTCTTGATAACCGCCTTCGTAGAGCTTCAGCGTCTTGTCGGTGGCGCAGGAGCTCGCCCCCTGACCCTTCCCCTACCCGACCGCGCTAAGCCAGCGGGATTTGGAGCTGAATGCCGGACGAAAGCACTGCACGTCGCCTCCCGAGCTCCCACGCCTCCCTCGCCGATCGCTTTGACGATCGCGAGACCGATGCCGGGGACGAGCTCGCCGGGCTTGTAACGGAACTGCTGGCCCCTGCGGACTCGGCAGGCTGCCAGGCGGCCAAGATCGGTGGCTATCGACCAGCCGAGCGTCCCCTTGCCTCGCCCGGCAGGGGCACCTACGCTGATGATCATGGCACGTTCGGAACGGGTTCAGCGCATGGTTTCGGAACTTCGCCAACTCAGCGATGAGGAGCTCTCCGAGCTCGAAGCCGAACTCCTCGCGCTCGACGGCGAGATGGAGCAGGCGTGGGGAGAAGAGATCGATCGGCGGGCTGGCCGCGTTCTGCGCGGTGAAGAGACCGGCCTCACCCGCGAGCAATTGACTTCGCTATTCACGATGCCAGCGGCAAACGCGCGCGCCGCGCTCGCGAGAATGCGCTGACGCCGATCGCCAATGATTGTGATCGGTCCCGATGCCGCGCTCGAACTGCTCGCGGCCCGCGACTACTACGAGCAAGAGCGTCCCGGGCTCGGTGAGATCTTCCGCACCGCAGCGGATCGCACGCTCAACGCGATCGAAGAGGGCCCACACACGTATCCCCTGCATCCGTTCGCGAAAACTCCGGGAGTGCGGCGCATTCTGTTCCTCCCTCCTCCGACCTTCCCCTACGCGTTCGCCTACATGGTGCGCCCGAACAGCGACCCATACGTGCTCGCGACCGAGCAGCTCCAGCGAGCACCGCTCTACTGGGCGGCGAGGTTGCGTTCGGTTCGCCGGTAGCGCCGTCTTCGCACCCTTCCGCCGTTCTGCGCGGATTCAAGTTACGAGATGCGGGCCGGCTCAATATGCGTCGGTTTTGGAGAGAGGCTCCAAATCCTGGAGCACCTGCCCAATCGTGCGAAAGGATGATTTGGCGCACACGACATTCGCGCCCGCGTCCAACAGGGCATGGTTTCCCGTTTCATGGGCGGAGCAAGCCACGATGGGGATGCGCGCATCGCGCTCTCGGACCCGGTGCACCAGTTCGTCGCCCTTGCCGTCGTCGAGGTCGAAATCGATCAACAAGGCGTCGAACGACTCGGAGGACAACTTGCCCAATGCCTCAGCGATCGACGACGCCGGCGTGACGGCATGGTCCTGCATGAATTCCGCGATCACGGTGCGTGCGAACGTTTCGTGGTTCTCGACGTAGAGGACGCGCATCCAGAAGCTCAGAGCTTACTACGCTCCAGCCGGTCCGCGCCGTCCGCCGCGATGACTTCGAAACACGTGTCGAGGTCCACGAAGACATCCAATCGCGACTTGCCGACGCTGGCGGCAACGAGATCGATGACGCGCTCCTCCAGGTTGGGCTTGCGCACGCCCTTCCAGAGTTTGTCGGCCAGCGGGACGAGGAGCTCCTCGAGCGTGACCTGCATCGTTTCCCACCTCGCGTGGGAGAGGCAGATGCGCGAAACATCTGGCGTGACGCCGTGTGATAGAAGAAGCGATTCTCCGTCCGGCTCGTGCCTGGCGCCTGGTTGATCCAGCTCCTCTGGACGAGCGTTGAACGTCAAACAAGTGGGCCCCGCGCTGAGCTGCGGCCACAAGGTACTGATGCGCGGCTCGAAGGCCATCCCCGAGGTCTCGGGGCGCAAGGGGGGCCCGAAGCGGAATCACGAGATGACCGGACATCAAGAGGAATCGTACGGCGAATCAGGCTAGGCGTGCTCGCCCCAATCACCGGCTATGGGATCGCACACCCGAACTTCGTGCGTGAACGAAGTCATCCAAAGTTCCAGTCAAACGGAAGCGACGCCGCCGCCCCCATCGTTGCCGCGCGACGCTGTCGGCAGCGACTGCGAACTGCCCCTTAGTTTGGTCACGGACCGCGCGATAAAGATCGACGCGAGCCCGAAGCCTGCCGCCGAGACGGCGACGTGTGGCACACGCTGCAGCTCTAAGCTCCCGATGACCACGAGCAGGGCGTAGGCCATCGCGAGATTGAAGAGTGCATAGAGCATATTCACGACGGGCGACGAGAGCCCTCGAAACGGTGGCGTCGCGAACGGGGTGTAGAACCGGACCCCCGACATGCCGGCGATGAAGTGCGGGAAGAAGTTGGCCAGGAACATGCCTCCGAGGAAGTAGGCCGCAACGTTGTGCCAGGGCATCGAGACTCCCTTCTGATGGCAACACTGTGTTGCCATGACAGGACCGAGGCTAGACGGGCTTGAGCGTGAAAGCAACTCCGAGTTGCCATCTTGAAGAAGGCGATGCTAGCGTCTTTGCAATGCGTCGTACTCCCGGATCAGCGCGTCGCACCCAGGGGACCCTCGGGGGACGCAGCGAGCAAGTGGTGCGTCGCGTGCTCGATGCCGCGATCGTCGAGCTCGCGCGCTCGGGATACGCTGGCTTTCGCATGGACGAGGTCGTGTCTATGGCTGGGGTCAACAAGACCACGATCTATCGACGCTGGCCGAGCCGGGCGGCGCTGGTCACTGCTCTCGTCGACCGGATGCGCAAGCCTCTTCGCGAGAGCCCGCTGCCGGACACTGGACAGCTGGAACGTGATCTCGTCGAGGCATTTACGCGGCGATTCACCGTCGGTCGGAAGATCGAAGGCCGAGCCTGGGCACGGCTGCTCGACGAGCGATACAGTCCCGAGGTCGAAGCGATCATCGGAGACGCGGTGGACGAGCGTCGCGGCGAGTGGAGGTCGATGGTCACGCGCGCCATCGACCGGGGCGAAGTACCGCCGGGAACCGATCCGCAGCTCCTCTTGCATGTCGTCCGCGCGATCGTCGACGCCCGCCGGCTGGATACGACCTGGCTGATCCTCGCGGTGCGGACGGTCATTGCCGGCGCTCGTGCTGGAACGCTCGAGCGGGGGCGCAGAAACTTACAGAGGTCGCATGTTCCATCCGCCAAGCAGACGAAGCGGCTGTAGTCGACGTGCCACCCCAGACGGCTGGATACTTGTCTGCGAGCTGCAGGAAGGCATCCCCGTCATCGGACAAGACCCGCCTGATTCCTCCGGCTTGACGAATGCCGATATCGGCATATGATGGCGACCCATGGCACGAGCAGCGACGACGTCGGACGTCTTCAACGCGATCGCCGAGCCGCAGCGCCGGGAGATCCTGGTACTGCTGCGGGCGGGTGAGCGGCCGGTGACCGAGTTGGCCCAGGAGCTGGGGATGACCCAGCCGGGGGCGTCCAAACACCTGCGGGTGCTCCGGGAGGTCGGGCTGGTGCGGGACCGCAAGGCAGGCAAGCAGCGCCTGTACGGCCTTGACGCCCGCGAGCTGCGAGCGGTCCACGAGTGGACCGGCGGGTTCGAGCGGTTCTGGAACGAGAGCTTCGACCGGCTGGACGCGTACGTGCAGGACCTCAAGCAGGCAAGGCAGGAGGAGTGACCGATGGCAGCGACAGGACGGGACGCGCCGGCGCAGTCAGCGACGGCCGACCGCGAGATCGTGATCTCCCGCGTCATCAGTGCCCCACGGGAGCTGGTGTTCGAGGCGTTCACCGAAGTCCGGCACCTGTCGCGATGGTGGGGACCGGAGGGGTTCACCACCACCACGCGGGCGTTCGAGTTCCGCGTCGGCGGGGAGTGGGACTTCGTGATGCACGGACCGGACGGGACGGACTACCAGGAGTGGATCTCCTGGACCGAGATCGCCCCGCCGG
>WNGB01006481.1_pt1 | contig 17190 bp, 18 predicted proteins | sample 5400681 | NCBI WGS metagenome assembly WNGB01 (sample SAMN13153367, study PRJNA577476) | soil metagenome | isolation source: 115 cm soil or saprolite under grassland replicate 2 | place: USA:California | collected 2016-06-15 | reverse complement strand
TCCAGCTTCCTTCAAAAAATGGACTTCGGGATTGTTTTACAGTTTAATCAATACCATCAGTGGAACGCAGGTCTTGCCAGGCACAGCAGATTTTCGCGCCCTTTCCCGTCAGGCAATTGACGCGCTTAAAGCAATGCCCGAATACCATCGCTTCTTACGTGGTATGGTCGCGTGGATTGGCTATCCAATGATCATCCTGCCATATAGCCCATCTGAGCGCATCAGCGGATATTCCAAATACTCACTAGGCAAAATGATACGCCTTGCGATGGATGCCATTTTTTCATTCTCGCTAGTGCCCCTATATATTGGCCTTAGCCTAGGTGGTGTCTTGTTCTGTCTTGCCGCGCTTGAAATGATTTACGTGCTTTCGTTTTGGGTGACTGGCCGTACATCCAATCTTGCGCCAGGTTGGAGCTCGTTGATGTTCGTTATCTTGATCGTTGGCGGAATGCTCATGGCCTTGCTTGGATTTATCGGCGTCTATGTCGGTTATATTTTCCAGGAGGTGAAGCGACGTCCTGTATATTTGATTAAAGGAGAAAAACAGAATGATGGCAAGTAAAACACAACAGCCTTTTGTGCTAACCTTGCTTCGTCATGGCGAGTCAATTGGAAATCTCGAGTCGCGTTGGCAAGGACAGTCTGATTTTCAGCTAACAGATACTGGGCGTGCACAAGTGCATGCCTTGGCAGAACGCTGGAAATCTGAAAATGTTAAATTTGATTTGATCGTGACTAGTCCTCTCCTCCGTGCAAAAGAAACGGCGGAGATCATTGCCTCTGCGTTGAATGTAAATGTTGAATCGGAGCCACTTTTAATGGAACGGGATAACGGCGAGTATGCTGGTCTCACCGCGCTGGAGGTGCGGAGTAAATTTGCTCAGCCGGATTTCTATACGCCTTATGATTCTATTGGTGGCAGCGGAGAAGGCGATTGGGAATTATTCCTGCGCGCGGGTTTAGCATTACATAATCTCCTCAAGAGAGACCCTGCCAAATACTTGATCGTCTCGCACGGCGGTCTGTTGAACCAATTGATGCATGCGATTGTCGGTATTGGCCCACAAGCCAACAATGCCGGAACGCGTTTTCGGTTTCACAATACAGCTTTTGCGCGTTTGATCTATTTTCCCAACCAACACCGCTGGATCATTGATACTGTAAATGACCATACCCACTTGGTCAGTGTGACTGAGTAAGCGCCTTTGAAAATTCTTACCTTCGGCGCGGGTGCAATTGGAACCTATATCGGTGGTTCTCTGGTTCTTGCGGGGCATCAAGTTGTTTTTGTTGAGCAACCAAAAGTTGTAGCGGAACTGCACGAGCGCGGCTTGCGCTTGGACTTAACAATTGACAAGCGACGTGGAGCGAAAGAAGTTTTTGTCATTCGTCCTCAGTCATTTGTGATTATGCCATCTCTAGAGGAAGCGCTAAAATACGGTCCTTTTGACGTGGCTGTGTTTGCATTGAAATCATTTGATACAGCTGCTGCTCTGGAAGGCATGAAACCTTTCGCGGATAAAATGCCTCCGATCCTCTGCCTCTCGAATGGCGTAGACAACGAGCCTGCTATTGCGCGCGTACTTGGCCCAGATAAGGTTATCTACGGTACAGTAACTAGTGCAATCAGCCGACGAGATGCAGGAGATATCGTGCTTGAGAAGTTGCGCGGTATTGGGATTGCGGCTGGACATACTTTATCTGAAAAACTGGTTGCAGCTTTCAATGATGCTTATCTCAATTGCCGCTTGTATCTGGATACGCACAGCATGAAATGGTCAAAGATGCTAACCAATTTGATCGCCAATCCAACATCTGCCATTCTGGATATGACTGCTGCCGAAGTATTTGCACATAAGGATTTATATAAACTTGAAATCGAGATGCTTCGTGAGTGCCTGGCGGTAATGCAGGCACAACATTTGGAAGTAGTGGATCTGCCCGGTACGCCAGTCCGTGCGCTGGCGTTTGCTACGAAATTGCCTCTCTGGCTCTCGAAGCCACTGCTTGGCCGTGCAGCGGGCGGCGGTCGTGGCGCAAAAATGCCATCTTTTCACATCGACTTGCACTCCGCTCGTGGGCAGAGTGAAGTGGAATATTTGCATGGTGCGATTGTTCGGGCTGGGGAAAAGGCTAATGTTCCCACACCAGTTAATAAGGTCCTAACCGAAACGCTGATGTCGCTTACGCGGAAAGAAGTCCCCCTGGAAGATTATGCTCATCAGCCAGCTAAACTCCTTGCTAAGTTATCGCTAAAAGTATAAATTTATGTCTGACGTCAAACTCGTTTCTGCGCGCCCTGATGTTGAGATCCATTTGCCTGATGGCCGTGTGTTATCTGGGCCGCGTGGTGCACAAATTCGTGATTTTTTCAATGCCCTCGAATTCGATTTGCCTGTGGTGGGCGCAATCATTAATGGCGAATTGCATGAATTGAGTTATCGCCTCAAAATGGATTCGCGTGCCCAACCTGTCACTATGGACATGCCCGATGGCGCGCGTATCTATCGCCGTTCACTAACGTTTTTGCTCGAGATGGCCTTCGCAGATCTCTTCCCTGAAGGCAAATTGAACATTGACCATTCTGTTGCGTCGGGTGGATATTATTGTCACGTAACAGATCATGAACCGCTAACAAAGTCTGAGTTATCAAAGCTCAAAGAGCACATGAAAAACCTTGTCGCGGCAGATTTGCCCTTCGAGCGTCAGGAAGTGCCTCTCAAACAGGCGATCGAGCAATTTGAAAAACTTGGTTACGACGATAAAGTACATCTTCTGAAATATCGAAAAAAAGATTATCTCACTCTGTATCGTCTTGGCAACCGCATGATGGATTACATGCATGGCTACATGGTTCCATCCACAGGATATTTGAAATGGTTTGATATTACGTCCATCAATGGTGGCTTTACGCTTCACTTCCCGCGCCGGCACGCGCCGACAGACGTCAAGCCGATGTCGCAATATCCCAAATTGCTGGCGGCTTTTCTTCAATATGGAAGCTGGTTGTCATTGCTTGGGATTGATAATGTCGGGTCGCTCAATGATGCCATTGAAATGGGTCGCACGGATGAGATCGTCTTGGTTTCTGAAGCCTTACATGAACACCATGTATCCCACATTGCACAACAAATCGTTGAACGCGGCTCACAGATCATTCTCATCGCTGGCCCCTCTTCTTCAGGAAAAACAATTACTTCACGTCGCCTCGCCGTTCAACTTCTCGCGCTCGGCATTTCGCCATTCCCGCTTGAGCTCGACAATTACTTTGTCGACCGCGAGAAAACTCCATTGGATGAAGAAGGCAAACTTGACTATGAAACTATCGACGCGCTCGATCTGACTTTGCTTGCCGAAAACCTCGAGTCATTGATCGCAGGAAATAAGACAACACTACCGCGCTATAACTTCTTTACTGGTTCAAGGGAACTTGGTGATGAAGTGCAATTAACCAAGGGACAGCCTATTATTTTGGAGGGCATCCACGGGATGAATCCTCGTCTCATCCCGGACCGTTTGGCTGGCCGCGCGTTTCGAATCTATGCCTCCGCCCTCACACAACTCAACCTCGACCGGCATAACAGGGTCTCTACTACAGATACACGTCTCATTCGCCGCATTGTGCGCGATGCCCGTGAACGGGGATATACCGCGCAGTCCACCATCTCACGCTGGGAGTCTGTACGCCGTGGTGAAAAGAGACACATCTTCCCATATCAGGAAAATGCAGATGTGATGTTCAACTCAGCGCTGGTTTATGAACTTTCAGCACTAAAACCGTTGGCTGAGCCATTATTGAGGCAAGTCCCTTACGGCACACCTGAATACATTGAAGCCAAACGATTACTAGCATTCCTTGAATGGTTCCTGCCCATTGACGCGAGACTCATCCCTGAAAATTCAATTGTCCGCGAGTTTCTAGGTGGTTCGATCTTGCAAAACTTCCGGCTTTGGAAAGATAAATCGCGCAAGTAAAAAATGAAACAGGTAAACACGTAGTGATGTACACAACGCGCACTTGTTTACTTGTGTACCTGTTTACCTGTCTACTTTCTCACGGCAATTTTGCTTTCAATCCCTCAACGCCATAATAGCGAGCGGCGCAATTTTCAGAGAATTCTGTCATTCCCCTTCCTCTTGAGCCGAACATATCACGGGTGCGGATTTGCGCTGTATCAATCACAGGGACTTCAACTAATGTGAGCCCCTGCACTTTCGCTTTCTCAACAATCGCATCGCGTTCATCCCATATTTGCGCGCGGTAGATAAAGCCCGGTAATTCACTATAAATGATCGAGATACTGCGGGCTGTGTATGCAATCCCAATCAGCAATGCCAGGGTAGCAACAACTGCAAGCCATTTTCCAGCCATCTTTTCTACAATCCAGGCTATAACGGCTAGCCCGACCAGCAAAGTGAAACGTGAGAGGGACTGTCCGCGCGGATCTGGCGGCGCGCTGTAAAAATATGCGCTTGGCACCTGAATGGCAACGATAAGGATATACGTGATTACCACCGTTGAGACAATCATTAGTGATCTGCGTTGAAATGAGATTGACTTTGATTCACTCGAAAGAATAGCCAGTGAAAAGATGCTGACCGCGAAAATGATGTGAGGAATGGGTAAACTTCGCCCCGCGTCTACGATGAAATCAAGTGCATGACGGAGTGACTTAATCGGTACGATCAGCGGGTCACTTTGTTTAGTCTCCATATTGGCTAATCGTATGTTGGACGGGGATATGATTAAAGCAATCATTCCAAATAAAAGGAATAGCCAGGCGATGAAAGTTGCCTGGAATGATTTCTTAGCCCAAGCCTGTCCTTTTCGCTTGGCGAACCATGAAAAAATCAATAGCAAGGTTGTCCCACTAAAGATATAGACACAACTGATTTCACCAAGTCCTGCTGCCAAAAAAGCCAGGGGCGCGATTATATAATTCGTCCATTTTAAGGGTATTTCACGTGTCATCTGGTCAGTGATGAAACCAAGAATCAATAGCCAGAAGATGACTGCCGTGCTGTAAGGTAACACACCTGAGCGCCAATACAGGATTTGGAAGCGTTGCGGCGAAAGGTAGAGATTGTAAAAAAGGAGAAGGGCAGAGATAAGCAAAATGACACTCGCTGGCAAAGGTTGTATTAACCGTGAGAGATTCCGCCCGATCCAAAATAAACCAAAGAGCCATAATGCAATTGTCGTGATGGCAACAACTTGATTGCCGAACATGCCCAGTGTGTTTTCAATGAAGGCAGAGAAGAACGTCAGCGAGTAACGATTCGATGAATAGCCTGTCGTTTCAGTGTCAAAGTACTGCATGGTCGCGCCGACTGTGCCAAGCGTGCGCGCGTCGGCACTATAACACCAGTCATCAGCCCAATAGCGGTTGTAGAAACCGAGATAGGCTAGGAGGGCTAGGCCAGCAATAACAATAATGTTGCCGACGATGATAGTAATCGAAATTACCTTCTTGAACATCTTTTTCCTGTTTAAAGAATCATCAGCGCAACGAGTACTCCAAACAACCCACATGCAAAATTGACCCAGTCATTATTTAGCCATTTCCAGCCACGAATATGGATTGTCTGTGTACCGCAGGTATGGAGGGGATGTTTCTCGGTTTCCTTATGATCTTTCGGACAAAAGTACATGGCTTGGACTGTCGCGCCAAGGAGAGAGTCGAAGAGCGAACCTGCGAGACCTGCTAGCGTGACGATGAAAGCTGTTTTGATGGAAGCGGTTTGAGGGCCGAGGAGTGATGCGAGAATGCCGATTAAGGCCGCGCCTGCAAGGGACGCGATTGTGCCAGTTAACGAGATTCCACCTGATGTCCCTTTTTCTACAATTTTCCCCAAGTCCGTTATCATGCGCGGCGGATGTGGATTTAATACGCCCAGTTCAGTTGCCCAGGTATCCGCATTAACCGCCGCAAGAGACGCAGCAAAACCCATCCAGGGCCATACAGCTTCGGGATAAAAAAAGTGAAGCGCGGCGAAGAGCGTTGCAATACCACCGTTGCCAAAGACCTGGCCTGCATCGCGCTCATTTCCTTTTGAATATTTTTCGTTGAAACTCTGTTTGCGATTTTTGAATACACGGCTGAGCATGGACGAGGTAATAAAAAAAGTGAGCAATAGGATTGCCCACCACAACCCGCCGATGCCAAAGATAATCGTGCCAACGAACGTTGCAGCAACCGCACCGCTTTTATTCAAACTGTGTGCACGGTATGAAATATAGGCGATAAACAGGGCGAGCAGGATGCCCAGAGGGAGTTGGTAGGCGATGGGCATGTTACGAGTTGTGTATTTTGTATGACGCAATCTGTAGTGTTGTGCTTAGACTGGTGTTGTAACAATGAACATCATCGCGATGAGGAAGAGAAGACCTGTCAGCGTACTTGATGCCCAGACGACAAAAGCCAGCACGCGTTCTTTATCCCAGCGATAGAAGTACAAACCTGCAAGCCAGCCACCGATAAAAAGAACCAGGCTTGCAACGGGGAGAAGGATCAATTGCGTGGAGGGAACAGTCTCAAGCTTGCCTTGCGCAAATTGAAGGCCGAACGCTACACGCGGTGTGGATGGTATGACTAAACTAGCCCAAACAAATAAACCAATATTGAGAAACAACCCGCTTAACCACAGATAACGGACAAGACCGTTTCCCCAGGCTTGTGTAATGACGAATGAGGGATACACTGACTTTGCTTCCGCGGGTATAAGGCTTCCTAGCTCTGTTGCACGGGCGAAAGTTTGCGCGAGTGCCGCAGGGTTTTCTGGTGAAATGGCAAAGACACGTTTTGCTGTTGCAACCAGTAAAAGTTTTCCGGCATCGGAAGCGAGAAATTCAACTACTCCCAAATCAGGATGACGGCGCATTCCAATCAGTGCGCCGGGAATAGCAAAGGATGGTAAAGAAAGCGGACGCGTGAGATCAGCCGCTGGTCGAATCCACTCAATATCTGAGAGTGGTACGTCTTCAACGCGCAAACCCCAACTGAGTGCAAGGCTATCACGGTCAAGGTGATAATCTGCACGCCATAGCGAGTAGATGCGATAACCGAGGAAGGGTATTGGTGTGAAGGCCAGTAACGCGGTAAGTAATGAAATTAAAAACGTCGGGCCGACTGGGGCACGCGATAAATTTAAGAATCCAAGCGCAGCAATGCCAGCCAGCACAAGAATGATTAAGGTAAGAACTAACAGACCGCGTCGTTTGGGTGGGGGAAAATGTCCAACATTCATAATTTATTTGTAATCGGTGGTCGAGTAACCCCGAGTGTTCTTTCCTGACACCGTGCGTCAGGACGGTGCGAGGGGTGTATCGCCTGTCCTGGCCCGACAGGCCAGGGAGACCACCACGTTTTCAGCTAATCTTTTCCTTTCATGTAACTTGCTGGTCTCGACACCTGCACTGCACCACACGCAGTGCGGTGCAAGTGTACGATGGCTATGAATGTGTAATCTCAAAACTATATCGACACCCGCCTACTCGACCAGCAGAAAATATTATTTCCTTACTTCCTCACGAATCACCGAGCAAACATACTCCACTTGCTCTTCAGTCATCACACCGCTGAATGGTACGGCTAGTCCACGCTTGCCTAAGTCTTCGGTGACTGGGAAATCGCCTTCTTGATATCCAAACTTTTCAACCATATATGGCTGCAAATGGATCGGCAGGAAATATGGCCTGACGGGCACGCGCCGCGCTTCAAGTCTCTTTGCGATGTCATCTCGGTCAATTCTTTTATCGAAACGGATAACATAAACGAACCAGGACATTCTCGTTGTGTTGGATTCGATGGACGGGATTTCGACTTCCACTACTTCAGATAGTCTCGATTCATACCAGGCCGCGACCTGCTCCCGTTTTCTGAGCAGTTCCTCCAACCGGTTCATTTGCATATAACCCAAAGCAGCGGACATTTCATCAATGCGATAGTTATAACCGAGATGAGTATGTTGGAGCCATGTATCGCCGGGAGCGCGTCCCTGATTGCGTAAGGCACGCATAAGATCTGCAGCTTTATCATCATTTGTAATGATGACACCGCCTTCGCCTGTTGTAATTTGTTTGTTTGGGTAGAATGCAAAAACGCCGAAGTCGCCAAATGTGCCAGCCTGTTTCCCTTTATACGTCGCACCCAATGCTTCGCACGAATCTTCAATAACAGTCAATCCATATTCATTAGCAACTGCATTAATAGCATCCATATCCGCAGGCTGACCAAAGACATCTACGGGCAGGATTGCCTTTAATTTATTTAGGGAGTCCGACGTCTTATCATCCCCTAAGGGGACTAGACGTCGGGGTAAATATTTTTCAATATTGCGCGCCGCATCTGCCACCGATTCAGGATTGATATTTCCAGTGCGCGGGTCAACGTCAACAAAAACAGGAATAGCTCGCTCGAATAGCAACACATTTGTTGATGCCACAAAGGAAAACGGCGTTGTGATGACCAGATCACCTTCACCGATTCCCGCTGCGCGGACGCATAAATGCAACCCTGCTGTTCCTGAGCTAACGGCAACGGCGTGTTTTGCTCCGGTCAAATCGCAAAAGGTATTTTCAAACGCGGGCGTGTATTTGCCCATACTCAAAATGGGCGTGTTGATCACATCAATAATTGCCTGGCGGTCAGCATCCGTCAGGTCGGGGGAGGACATAGGGATTGTATAAGTCATATTTCTTTCTTAGTATGTTCAGCAGAATACATTTTTACTTCTTCAACAACTTTGTCGAAGAATACGCGTCTATTTTCTTGCTCTTTACGCGGCTTCAATTCTACCATTCCCTCTTTAAGATTTTTTTCCCCAACCGTAACCCTTACAGGGCAACCAATCAAATCCGCATCATTGAATTTGACTCCTGCGCGTTCATCGCGGTCATCGAATAAAACAGAAATACTTGCGTTCTGAAACGTTATATAAATCTCTTCTGCTTTTGCACGCGTGTCCATTTCCTTGCCAGCTATGTTCATCAGGTACACATCAAATGGCGCGGCGGGCTTAGGGAGAGTAAGTCCCGTTTCATCATGATATGTCTCGGCTAGGGCTAAAAAAATATTCTCAAAGAAAAACTCACTGCGCGTAGACAAAATAATGCAAGAGATTATGGATAGCGGCTTACCACACTCTGGACAGCCATCACCTTCTTGTGCTTGAACAATATCAGAGACAATGTCCGCAGTGTATTCGCTCCCGTAGTTTGTGTTCTTGAAGTGATAGCCCAGCTCATTCGCGCCTGCAATAAGATTATTTGATTGTAGGATTAAGTCATCCACTACGATCAATACGTCTTTTAACCCAATAGGCGATGCGTATCCTGCAGACGCGCCTGCTCTACTGATTTCTTCCGCAGTCGCGGGACGAATATCTCCGACAAGTTTCTTCAATTTGGTTTCACTCAATTGCATGTCCCCGCGCACGACGACGAAGATAAATTTATTGTCAGCTACCCGGGTAAACATTAAGGCTTTGGCAGTCTTTGCTTTGGGAACACTAAGAAAAATTGCCAAGGACTCGATAGTGTTGCAATTGGGAGTGAGGACTTTTTCAAGGGGAAGTTGCTCTTCCTGATGAAATACAGATTTAGTAAAGCGCGCGAGTTCGAGCCGTTCAGTGTACTTGCACGATGAACAATGAATAACATCAATCAATCCAGCTTTAATGGGAAAGAAAGCTTCTTCCTCATTGCCGATGATTAGGAGGCCGATTTTTTGGAAGAACGAATCGCTTAATTTACTTTGCAGTTCGCGCAAATGTTTAATTGTATGTTCCCCTAGGGGCGTCAAGTCGTTTTCGCGGGTGAGGTACCCAGCACGGACAAGAAAAGAAAACCCTTCAGTGCGGGCATTGTTCGGGGCTTCGCGTTGGGTTTGGATGGAAAGGTCTCGGTATTTCATGGGGCTGGGAAGGTGCGTCGCACCTTACAGATTGAATGATCTCATTAAGAGGATTCATCCACCCTGAAAAGGATTTTTTTCAACATGGTGCGACGCACTCGTGCATGCTGTTATTTTTTCTTTTTTGAATTCTTTTGCGTCGCGTCGAGAATAGATTCTCCCTGCGAGGCCGATGTGGGAATTTGTACTGTTGGTGTGGCCTGAGTAATGGCCTGTGCTTGGGCTGCCTCCGAAGGAGTGGTTTCGGGAGCAGGCTCGAGGTCGAGATCGACCGTTTCTTCCATCCGAATTTGACCGCGCAGGAACGCGCCTTCTTCCGTTACAAACGCGGTGGTAACCACATCGCCCCAGACGCGGCCGGTGGCGCGAATTTCCAGTTTCTGAGTCGTAATATTGCCACGCACCGCACCCGCAACAATGACCGTATTGGCGCGCACATTCTGGCAGGTCACGCGCCCCGTCTCGCCGACAACGAGAATGCCGCGCAGCGCAATCTCTCCTTCAAACGCGCCTTCAATACGGATGCCCCCCGAGCCGTTGATGGAGCCATGCCAGATGACGCCCGAGCCAAGCACAGACGTGATACGCTCAACAGCCTGGACCTGGGGGGCGCTTTCAGTTGTGGAAGAGGTATTACGCTTGAACATGTAACAATTATTTTACCCCAAAAGGAAAGGACGCTGATTTTTCTGTGTGAACATTGTACTTACAGAGTATTAACGTCCCGATTTACTAATCACTGAAAACTGATTACTCGCTTTTCTCTTCCTTCACACTCATCTGCACTCCCACGGTGTTGAAGCCCGAATCCACGTATAAAACTTCGCCAGTAATTTTCGCAGAAAGGTCAGAAGCAAGAAATACGGCCGCGTTACCTACATCCTCAATCGTTATATTCTCACGCATGGGGGACATGTCGGCGAAATGCTTGTACATGTCGCGGAAGCCGCCCACGCCAGCGGCGGCCAGAGTACGGATCGGGCCAGCAGAAATGGCGTTAACACGGATTTTTTGCGGGCCAAAATCATACGCTAGATAACGCGTCGACGATTCAAGCGCGGCTTTCGCAACGCCCATCACGTTGTAATGTGGCGCGACCTTCACCGAGCCATAATACGTCAGGCACATGAGCGATGCACCGGGATTCAAGATAAGGTGGAAGGCTTTTGCCAAGGCAACGAAAGAAAAAACACTGATATCCATCGCGTTCTTGAAACCCTCCCGGCTGGTGTTGTAATAGGGGCCGGTCAATTCTTCACGGCCTGCGAAAGCAACGGAATGGACCAAGACGTCAATTTTTCCGAAATACTGCGCGGCCTTCTCTGCCACCACAGTGATTTGTTCATCTTTGGTCACATCACATTCCTCAACCCATTTGCATCCTACCTGTTCGGCCAGTGGCTTTACTCGCCGTTCTAACATCTCCCCGGCGTAACTGATACCAATATTCGCACCCTCCCGCTTAAACGCCTGCGTGATGCCCCACGCAATAGAGCGTTCATTGGCCAGGCCAAAAATCAGTGCATTTTTTCCATCGAGTAAACCCATTGTTCCTCCGTAATTTTTGTGTAGCGTGGCGCTAGAGAGTGCCATGCTACACAGGATCTATCTTCCATCCTCTAACCAAAAACCTCCACGGCTTCGAGAGCCACGGCTCTGGTGTTTTATTTAACCCCACTCGGGGACCAATCGTCACGTTTTTGTCCCCAACAAAAACCCCCGCTTCAATCCATAGACCGGAATCTGTTTCCGTTAAATCGGCTCCATTCTCTGCTTTGGTGATCCCCATGGCCTGACAGAGCTTGCCAGGCCCGAATGTGTCGCGTCCCTGACGGCGTTGCAGCATGATTTCCACGCCTTCAATAGGCTGGATGGCACGGATGAGCACCGCGGCTGGGAATCCTTCTCGCTCGGTGGCCACATTCAACATCCAATGGTTGCCATAGGTGAAATATACATACGCATGCCCTGGAGGCCCATACATTACTCGTGTGCGATCAGTGAGTCCAACTCTGGCATGGGAGGCCAAATCTGTCTTACCTACATATGCTTCCGTTTCGGTAATCAACCCGACAAGTTTCTCTCCATTTAGGATCCGGACCAAACGTGCGCCGATCAATTCACGCGCCACTTTTAAAGTAGATTGATTATAAAAATCGCGAGGCAGAGGCATTCTTTAACACGAGGTACTAAGTTGAGAGAGGAGTCCAAAGTCTCCTGACTTTGGAATTCCAACGACTCTTGTCGTTGGACTCCATCATACTAGGACACAAAGAACAGCAAGGTTTTTCGTTTGAATCCTTCGTATCCTTTGTGCTTATCTAAATCTTGGGTCGCGCTTCAAAGTCAACCTTAATCCATCCACAAGAGAGATCGAGGGGTGATAATTTAATTTCTGGCTGGCAAGACTGAGGTCCGCGCAGAGGCGGGAGACGCCGCTGGATGTTTGGGTATTGTAAATTACTTCTGCATTACTACCTGTCACATCTAGCACAGCTTTGACCAGGTTATGCATACTGGTTTCTGTCCCTGAACCTACATTGATTACCCTCCCATTTATGTTGGGAGCGGTCGCTGCAGCAACTATCGCACAGACCGCGTCATCCACATAGACATAATCGCGGGTCTGGTTTCCCTCCCCATGGACAACCAGCGTTCCACTGCGTTGGGCCTGCCTGAGAAAGTGAGGCACGACAGGCGGATGAGAAGCTGGCAGGTGCTGACCCGGCCCATAAGCGTTGAAAATACGCAGGCTAACCGTTTCAATACCCCATAGTGCGCCAATCGTGCGGACGTAGAACTCCGCTGCGAGTTTTGAGACTGCATATGGTGAGCGTGGATTCGGCGTCGCAGATTCTTTGAGCGGCTGCTCGCTGATGTCACCATAGACAGCGCCTGACGAAGCGAGAACCACGCGGCGTACACCCACATCCCGCATAGCTTCCATTAAAGCGACCGTGCCGCCAACGTTGACCGCGTTGTAATCGCGTGGATATAGAATCGACTCAGGCACCGAGACGCGCGCCGCGAGGTGATAGACAACGTCCACTTCTTGTAGGAGAGTCCACAACTTGGGACGGTCGCTCACATCTCCGCGCGTGAAATGAACATCAGGGGATAGGGCCTTCGGATCGCCGGTCGAGAGGTCATCGAGGCCGCGCACCTGATGTCCCTCGCGGGAGAGAGAGTTAGCAAGAGAAGAGCCGAGGAAACCCGCGGCTCCAGTGATCAAGAAGTTCATGAGTGGGAATGATTATACTGCCTGTTCTATCAAATCAAAATTAGGTTATTCACCCATATGGGTAACTGCATTCACGTTTGTTATGTTCGGCAGGATACGTCGCCATTCAAGGGTGGATAAAAGGGCACTGAGCAATTCCCCATTCGATAATACGGCCAGCAACTCATCGTCAACTTGTGCGAATCGCTCGACCATGCTATGTCGCCAGGGCACTTTGATTCCGTTCGATGCCAGGGACCAAGTCTGGCCTCCATCATGAGATTCTTCTATCCGGCCATTTGTGTCCACGTAATCGGCAGGGCTCAAAATGATATGTTCTGGATCAAGCGAATCCACCCAGACGGCGCGGCAATAACAATCGTAGAGGAGTTTCCAGGTTTTGCCACCGTCATTTGAGCGATAGAATCCGCCGCCGGTAGGCGCGTAGACGAGATCAGGCGAGGAGGGATGGACTTCCAGTGAGTGAACGTCTGGATAGATAAACGGCTCGGGCGGACCTTCGAGATCGGGGTTTCCATCACTGCCTTCGGCTAGTTTCCAGGTCTCGCCGTTGTCATCCGAGCGTAGAACCCCGCCAACTTCGACCGCGGCATAAACGCGCGATCCATGAAAGGCAAAGCCGCGCACACAACCTGCTTCTGGCGAATAGGGCAGTGACCACTTGTGTTTGTCGCGCAATTGCGCAACCTCAGGACATGCGCGCCAGGATTCGCCTCCATCATGTGAGACGAAGATGCTTGCGGGTTCCGTGCCCGCAAACTCAAAATCGGATTTATCGGGGTGATATGCCATCCAGCGCACGTGTTTGACATTCAACCCATTCCTCGCCTCATGCCATGTGCGACCTGTATCATCTGAGCGAAAAACACCGTCTCTTGTGCCAACGAGAATTACGCCTTCACGTGCAATGACGCTTGTCACGTGATGATTGGTCAGCCCGCGCACAGACTCGCGCCACTCACCATTCTCCCGTTTACACACTACAAGACTATGTTCGGTTGCGAGTATTAATTTGTTCATATCAACTCAATTCGAAAGTTTTCTTCAACTTTATATTATTTGGATAATTTAAGAGGTTATGTTTGATATTGTACGATTGCATTCTCTGCAAATGGACGCCCGCTCTGAGCATAGATACGAATCAGTTCATTTGGGTCAAACGGGACGCGGCGAAATTCGAGGCTCACCCAACCTTTTTTCGAAGTCAATATGGCATAGTCTGCCCATGGGTCTGCCCGGAAATAGTCATCTGGTTGATGATGGCTATAGGCGAAGCCGACACTGCCTGGATTGAAAAAGAAGAATTCTCCCAAACGTCGGATTTGCTGAGTATGAGTATGACCTCCAGTCAAAATATGAGAGGCATAGGGGCCAAGAAATTTCTGGAATTCCTCTTCTGGTATCGTTGGTAGAATGACGTTGTCAAATGAGGTAGGTGACCCATGAAAACATAATAGCTTGAGTTCTTCATCCACGAATAAAGTAATTGTCGGTTGAAAATTGGCAATATATGCACGGTCATCTTCAGTGAGTTGTGATAGTGACCAGACACGGATAGCATCCATCTTTTTCTTGCGTTCTGGTGGAATCCCTTCGTCAGCAGTTTCTACACCGCTGACCAACCATGCATCTGCATTCCCCATCACTGTAGGACAATTAAGCCTGCGCAGGCGTTGAACAATAGCTGCGGGTTGTGGTCCGCCCTGAACCGCGTCGCCGAGGCAGACAATTCGGTCAACGGCTTGTTGTTTGATATCAATTTCCACCTTTTCAAAGGCATAGTCATTTCCATGCATGTCAGAAATTACCGCTATTCTCATGTAAGCGAGCTCCTGTCTTTACCATTAAAATGGTGGATTTGGGCCAAGGCAATCCACCGCACTACTGATAACGAAATTCAAAGTGAGAAGATTATACATTTGAAACGTCATTCTGCCTGCCCTGTCCTGTCGAGGCCAGGTCGGGACAGGGCAGGCACGCATGAGCATATGACTTTTATAAGTTTTTGGATAAACCTTTATCATTGCCCAACAAATTTCATTGACTCACACAAATTCTTATGTTATCCTAAGCCTTGTAGGATAACAGTAAGTTCGCGTTGGTAGAAGAACAGCAACAGCTCACAGTTATACTCGTGAGCTGTTTTGTTTGCCTCCGATGGAACAAAACAGAACACCTAAATTTTTTACTTTGCCAAAGGAGGCAAAAACAATGTCTGAACGTATAAATGGTACGGTCAAATGGTTCAATGGTGCCAAAGGCTACGGCTTTATCGCCCGCGAAAATGGAACGGATGTTTTCGTCCATTTCTCCGCTATTCAAGGTGATGGTTTCCGTAACCTGGAAGAGGGGCAGAAAGTTGAATTCACTGTCGAGCAAGGCCCGAAGGGTCTGCAGGCAGCCAACGTTACAATTCTGAACTAACCTGAACTAACATTGAAAAGAGCCTGATGCGAAAGCGTCAGGCTCTTTTGATTCAAATAGTTTGATTTGTACCAGTGTGGCTATCTCAACAACCCAGAATCCTCTAGGACTTGTTTTGACCAAGCGTTTGATTTTTCAGAAATTTGTCTTCGTTGATCGGTGTCTGGCCATACTTTATCTAATCTGAATTGCAGGCGCGCAAGTTCAACTTGCAGTTCAACCAGTTTTGCGGCGGTTTCAATTTCAACTTCGGGGGCTGTCCATTCAATAAAATGTTTGCTTTCGTCAATAAGACTTTCAACCAGTGACTTATTGTTTTCATTGCTGGCAAAGGATTTGATGCGGCTTAAGTTTGCGGCCAGCCCGCCCAAGCGGACAGGGAGATCATCGCGCAGGTATCGTTCTCGAATGGCTGTCCAGTCTTTCATACTACATGCATCGCTCCGCCACCTGCCAAGATTTTCCTGTCAACGTCCACAGCGAGTTTGATATAAGTCTGGAGCATTTCCATCATTTCCTGTAATTGTTGCTTGGTAGCTTTTTCTCGAATGATGTGTATCATGCGCTGATTTTACACGACTTTGAGAAAGCATCGAATGTCTGATTTTTACTTGGTCCATTTCTCCGCTATTCAAGGCGATGGTTTCCGTAACCTGGAAGAGGGACAGAAAGTTGAATTCACTGTCGAACAAGGACCCAAGGGTCTGCAGCCAACGTCACTATCCTGAACTAACCTGAACTAAATTGAAAAAGAGCCTAATGCGAAAACGTCAGGCTCTTTTGATTCTTGGCGAGTGAGAATGGTTGGTAATTAGCAGTTGAGATAGCTTTCTTCAACTCTATAAATCATTTTGTTTGCTCGTATCATCTTGTAAAAATCCCTTTTCTCTCATTTTTTCACGCAACTCATTCAGACTAGGCTCTCCAAAATTCCGAATAGACATTAGAGCTGCTTCACCTTTTTCAAGAAGATCTAGCAGATCTCCTACAGTAGTAATGCCAGTTCTCTTGAGCGACTTGAAAACTCTTACAGAAAGATCTAAAGCTTCTATGGGCGTCTCGGCAAGCTCTGAATATAATCGTTCGCTACGAATTACAGTGCTCCATTCAACATAATCTTTTAAGTCTTTTGTGTCGATATCAAGTATATGAGGGTGGGTTCTAAGAAAATGCCATAAATCAGCGTTTATTGGATGAATAGCGTTTTTTCCTAGCGACTGTGCTTTTTCCCAATCAACGATTAGTAGGAATTTTTCAAATTTCTTTAGATCAACGTTGCTTAGAATATCAACGATATGCTTTCTTGCTTCTGTTGTTTTTCTTTCATTAGGTTTCACAACTTTGGTACTCAATTCATCGATAATTTGACTGGATGCGGGAGTATCCTCTTCTGGTTGTAATATCTCTCGTAGAAATAAAAAAACTTCAGGCCATCCATATTGCAGACAATATACTTTAGCAAATTCTTTCTTGCGAGTCACAAAACTCTTTGGTTGGAAATTCTTAGCCTCAGTAACAGTTGATTTTGATAACAAACTATTTGTTTAATCATCGGAATGACGTTCAGAGACCAATGATTGCTTTATGCTTACTTCCATCATCTCGAAT
>WNGB01009192.1_pt1 | contig 17194 bp, 15 predicted proteins | sample 5400681 | NCBI WGS metagenome assembly WNGB01 (sample SAMN13153367, study PRJNA577476) | soil metagenome | isolation source: 115 cm soil or saprolite under grassland replicate 2 | place: USA:California | collected 2016-06-15 | reverse complement strand
CAACGCTCACGTGCTGGCCGATGATCGCGCGCACGCCCGTTTCGTACGGATCCCACGTACCGGGGACGCGAACGCCCGGTCGCGCCCTTACCAACGGCCCGATTGTCGGATCGGCTGCGAGCAGACGAGTCGGCTCGTCCAGGTCGAAGTCCAGGCTCGCGATACGGCGAACGCGCTCGACGACGTGGATCAGCCCTCCCCAGTGCGGCAGATGAGCTCGCAGCAGAAGGTGGTCGTCGCCGCCGGGCATCAGCTCGAGGACGCCCGGGTCGGAATCGACGACGATCGTGCGCCGGTAGGTGTCTCCGGAGACGTGCTCGACGCCCGGGATCGCACGTGCTGCGAAGTAGGCGATCATCGCGTCCCAGTCGAGCTGACCGTGAAAGGGCAGTCGCAGATAGAGGCCGCCGTCCGCGACCAGGCGGTCGGACACCCGCCGACGGGCTCGCAGCTCGCGAGGGGACGCCTTGAACACGTTCTGACACGCGCGGTTGAACTGGCGCAGGCTGCCGAAGCCCGCCGCGAAGGCGATCTCGAGCATGCTCAGGTCCGTGTCGTCGAGCAGACGGCGGGCGAAGTGCGTGCGCGACGATCGCGCCAGCCCGTCGGGCGTCACTCCCAAATGGGTCGAGAAGAGGCGACGGAGATGCCGGGCCGACACTCCAAGCCGTGCCCCAAGCTCGGCTTCGGTTCCCTGGTCGAGCACGCCGCCGAGCACCAACTGTACCGCCCGGCAGACGAGCTCCGGGCCGGGCCACGCGCCGTACTGTGGCGAGCGGTACGGTCGGCAGCGAAGACACGCCCTGTAACCAGCTGCCTCGGCCGCGGCAGCGAGCGGGAACTGCGTCACATGCTCGGGGCGAGGACGAGCCGAACACCCAGGCCGACAGTAGATGCCGGTTGTGACGACCGCCGAGAAAGGGTTCACGCCCACAGGTATACCGCGCCGCCGAGCTCCGAGACCGGCCATATCCGGACACCTCCGCGAGCATGCACCCGCGCCTGCGTATGCCCCAGCGTTGAGCCCGCGCCGCGGTCCGTATAGTCGCCGGGATGGGGATCACGCACTTCGAGGAGGCTCGTCGGCTCGAGCTTCGGATCGGTCACCTGAACGCGACCTGGTCTCTGCTCGGCGAGGCCGCAGGCTGCGTCGGTGTCGGCGTCCGTCGAATCGAGCTGCCGCAGGAGGGCTGGTCGACCCCGGCGCACGAGCACGGGCGATCGGAGGAGATCTTCTACGTCCTCGCCGGCGGCGGGCTCTCGTGGCAGGACGGGCGCACGTTCGAAATCGCAGCCGGCGACTGCATCGTCCACCACGCGGGCGGGGGCGCGCACAGCCTCTACGCCGTGGAGGGTCTCGACGTCCTCGCCTTCGGCCCGCGCATCAGGGACGAGAGCCCGCGGTTCCCGCGGCTCGGCTTCTCGCTCGTGGGCGGCCGCGGGGTGGAGACGCTCGACGGGGTCGTCGATGGGTATCCGATTCAGTACGTGCGCGAAGCGGAGGCCGGCCCGCCCGAGCTACCCGTCAAGCCAAGCCCTCGTCCGGACACGATCGTCAACCTCGCAGACGTTGCAGCCGAGTGGCTCGAGCGGCCCCGCGTGGTTCGCACCCGGCGCAACCTCGGTCGCGCCGCAGGCTCGATCGCGACGGGGCTGCAGCACGTCGAGGTCGCGGCCGGGAAGGAGTCGGTGCCGCCGCATTGCCACTCGGTCGAAGAAGAGATCTTTGTCATCCTCGAGGGCGACGGTGTGCTCGTGCTGGACGAGGAGGAGACGCCCGTACGAGCGGGCAACGTCGTGGCCCGGCCGCCGGGGACCGGCGTCGCCCACATGTTGCGTGCCGGCGAGCGGGGCCTCACCTATCTCGCCTACGGCACGCGCGAGCCGGGCGACGCCTGCTACTACCCCCGCTCGAACAAGATCGCGTTCCGCGGCGTCAACGTGATCGCCCGACTGGATCGGCTCGACTACTGGGACGGCGAGGACTGACCCCACGCGGGGCTCGCGTCCCTACAGCGTTCCGAGCCGGTAGAGCGCGAGCGCATTGTCGCGCAGGATCATCCGAACGGCCTCCTCGGCCGCTGCTGACGGGAGCGTTTCGCCCAGCACCTCGGCGAGCGCCTGTCGCCACCACGTGGCCGCGAGCAGGTAGAGCTCGGGCGTGCGCGCGGCGTCCGAGGCGTAGAGCAGCTTCGAGACCGGCGCCAGCTCGAGGGCCTCGCGCAGCATCTCGGCCGGCCGGGCCACATGCGGGATCGTCAGCGAGAGGTCGAGCCAGACGTTGCCGTAGACGTGCGTGAGCCAGCCCGCCTCGCGGACGAACGGGTAACAGTGGAGCAGCACGAACGGCGTCTCGCGGAAGCGCTCGAGGAGTGGCTTCAGCCAGCCGGGATCCGCGCGCGGGAGGTGCAGGTCCCAGTCGCCGAAGCCGCAGTGGACCTGAACAGGCAGCGGCTCGCCGGTCGCCTCGTTGGCTTGGAGCGCCCTGAGCAGCGCTTCGCGCACGTCCCGTGGGGCGACGTCGAGGTCGAGCCCGCCACGGTAGGCCGCAATCGTTTTCAGTGCGGCGAAGCCTCGCTCCCGCGCGGTTCTGACCTCATCGGCGAGGGCCTCTGGGCCCAACTCCTCGACGACGCGCTCGATCCGCATGATCGGTTTCGCCGCACAGCCCGCGAGCTCGCCGAGCTCGTCCCAGCTCGTGCTCGTCTCCCGCGGAGGGTAGCCGTCGTCGACGAGCAGCCAGTCGGTGCCCGTAGCGCGTAGGAGCGAGGCCGCGTACTCGGCGGGGTCGGACGCAAGCCGCCGCTCGTAGACAGCCTGCTCGGATGGTTCGCAACCGAGATGCTCGGCCAGTTCCGTGATCGCGCGCCGGTACGTCAAGCCGGTGGCGACGTGGGGCCACTGCCGCGGGTCGGGGCTCTCGGAGAAAAGACCGCGGAAGACGTCGAGCGACCCTGGCGGCTCCCGCAGGATCCCGTGCGCATGCTGGTCGACGAGACCGACCGCCGCTAGTACTTCGCGAAGTGTCCCTGCTGCTCGAATGCTGCGTCTCCTGCGGAGTAGGCCGCCCATTCGGAGCAGCGGACGGCGAGGTACGACTCGGTGAGCACGGGGCCTAGCGCTCCCGTCAAGACGGGATCCGTGGCGAGCGCGTCGAGCGCCTCCTCCTGTGACGCGGGCAGCCGCAGGATCCCGCGACGTGTGCGCTCGTCCTCCGCGATCGTCGCCGGATCGACCTCGACGGGATCTGGCGGCTCGAGCCCACGCTCGAGCCCGTCCAGGCCGGCTGCGATCAGACCGCCGAGTGCGAGATACGGGTTGCAGCTGGCGTCGCAGGCCTTTAGCTCCGCGTTCGTCGAGGCCTCCTCCAACCCGCTGAACACTGAGGCGACGCGCACCGGCGCCTCGCGGTTGTCGTGGCCCCAGCACACGAACGCACCGGCCCAGAACTGCGGCACCAGCCGGTGGTACGAATTGAAGCTCGGTGCGGTGAGGCCGCAGAGGCCGGACAGATGCTCGAGCACGCCCGCGATGAACGAGAGCGCTTCGCTCGAGAGCAGGTCCGGCGCCGAGCCGTCGTGGAAGCGGTTGCGCTCGCCCTCCCAGAGCGAGAAGTGGACGTGGCCGCCGTTGCCGGCGTTGTCAGGCCAGGGCTTTGGTGCTAGCGACGCGACGAGCCCGTGTCTGCTCGCTACCCCGCGGATGGTCTCGCGCACGAGCAGCTGCTCGTCGGCCGCCTGTAGCGCGGGCGCGTGGCCGGTGGAGATCTCCTGTTGCCCGTGGCCGAGCTCGGCGTAGTACTGCTCCAGCACGATCCCCTGCGCCTCGAGCGCGGCTGCCAGCTCGTCCACGTAGTCCTGCGAGGCCGTCGTGGCGATCGTCGAGAAGCAGAGGCCCGAGTCGACCGGCACGTAGCGCCCGTTCTCCTGCGTCGCGAGCGAGAACTCGTTCTCGAACGCCGCACGTAGGACGAGTCCACGCTCCGCGAGGCGAGCCTCCATCCGTTTCAGGAAGGAGCGCTGGCATACGGCGGCGGGCTCGCCGTCGAGGGCGACGTGGTCGGTCAGCAGGGCGCCGGCCCGCGGCGCGTACGGCAAGACCCGGAAGGTGCCGAGGTCTGGGACGAGCCGGACCTCGCCGACAGGCCCCAGGCCGTCCACCGGCTGGAGCTGATCGAGTCCGTTCATGGCCTGCATCGCGACCGTGAGCCCGATCCCGCTCTCGAGCCGACCTTTCAGGCCGTGGCGGCTCGACGCCTTCGCCCGCACGGTGCCGTCGTTGCCGCACCAGAGGAAGCGGACCAGGCGCAGGCCCGCTTCGTCAGCCTTGCGAACTACCTCACCAACATCCACCGAGAGCGGCACGACGCTGCGACTGCCTCCTTCGAGCTCGGTGAGGAGAGTACGACGAACGCGAGCAGCACGAATGGACAGCCGAACCGAGCGGCAGGACTAGGCGCGCCGGTGCTGCTTAGCAAGAGAGAGTCCCTAGGGACTCTCTCTCACCGTACTCCGTCCGTCGTGGCGATGGCTTCTACTTGTCGTGGCCTTTCCCGCCGCCGGGATCGCCGTTGCCGGGGCCCTGGCCGTTGCCGTTGCCCTGGCCGTGGGTACCACCTTGGCCCTGGCCGTGCCCTGCCGCGTGGCCGTTTGCGTGGTCCTTGCCCTGACCGTGGCTCTTGGTGCCGGCAAGGCTGGAAGCCTGGCCTTGACCAGTGGCCTGGTCCTTGCCATTCCCCTGGGCGTGGCCGTTGCCCTTGAGGGTGTTCCTCAGGGCCGAGTGCTCCTGACCACCGGGGTGGCTCTTCTTGGTCTTACGCTGATGGCTCGAGTGCCCGGGCTTGCCCGCCTTCTTGGCCGCCCGGATGGCGACCTTCGACGTCGGTGCGACCGCCTGCGTCGGGCAGGCTCCGATCGTGTCGCCGTGGGCGAGGTGGGCAGGCACTGCCCGCTCCGAGACAGTGATCGTCACGAACGGGTTCTTCGCGGAGTGGGTGTGGTGACAGATCGTCACCTTCGCGGGCGGGTACTGGGCGGCGACAGGCTCGCTGCTCGAAACACCGAGGATGCTTGCGGCGTAGCCGACGCCGCCCATCGACGCGAGCAACCCGACGGCTAGAGCTGCTGCTCCAGCGGCGGCGAAGCGGGCGCGTCTGGGCTTCCGGAGTTGATTCATAAGCGACCCCCCGAGGGTTGAGGACATAACGGGTCACACAAGCTGATGCCGCAGCGTCGATGATCTTGCTCTGCGCCTCGGCCGCCGCTCAACGAGAGCCGCGCAGCGCCTGGAGCTCCGGGCTAAGGGGGTTGAGCCTGGCCACGTGCAGCAGGGCAGCCTGCCGCTGCTCGCCGCTGCTCGAGAGCGCGAGGTCGAGCCACAGCTCCCAGTCGCCCGAGTCCTCGTCGAGGCCGCGCCGGAAGCTTCTCCGCGCCCGGTCGACCTCCCCCAGCTCGAGCTGAGCCTCCCCCAGCAGCCGCCACGGCTCGGAGGCCCAGGGAGCCCAGCGTCGCGCCCGCTGCGCCTGGGTCTCCGCCGCCTTCGGGTCGGCACGGTCGAGTGCATCGCTCGCCGCGGCTACAGCTCGGTTCCCGACGAAGCCGAGCAGCGCGAGCACGCAGAGAACGGCGGCAGCCGCGATGCCGACGGCACGCGAGGCACGCCCCACGGGCCGCGCTTCCTCGGCGCGGGCCGAGAGCAGGAGCGAAACTCCACACGAGAGAGCGGCGAGCGTGACGGCGGTCATCTCCCAGTCCCAGTCGATGCCGGCATGGAGCAGGTAGGCGACATACGCGCCGAGAGCAGCCGGCGCCAGCGGGTGGCGACGCGCGCCGCGGACGGCGACGAGGGGCACGGCGAGCGCGCTGAGCAGAAGCGCAAGGCCGACCGGGCCCAGCTCGGCGAGCGTCTCGAGGTACAGGCTGTGCGCGTTTCGCACCGGCAGGGCCGCGGGCCGGTGCCGAAGCCAGAAGCGCTGGTAGCTCCCCGCACCGCCGCCGAGCCACGGGTCGTGCTCGAACTCGCGCCACGCCACCCGCCAGTACTCCGAGCGGCTGTTGCCGGACAGGCTGAAGAGCCGCCGGCTGGTGTCCGTCTTGACGAGGGGCGCGGGAGCGTTGAAGGCGTGGTAGGCGCGGCGTGCGGCAGCCTGCGGACCGCCGAGCCGGACGAGCACGCCCGCCGCGACTCCTGCCACGACGACGGTAAGCGTTACGACAAGCGCGCGACGGAGCGAAGCGCCGAGAACGAGCCTCCGCTGCGCGCGGTCGAGGCCTACCGGCACGAGCGCCGCCACGAGCGCGAGCACTGCGAGCGCGGCCGCGAGTCGGTGTCCATCCCTTGTTGCCTCGGCCACCGATGCCCGGTCCCGCGTAATTCCATGCGCCTGAGAGGCGAGCACGACTGCCAGCGCAGGCGCCGCCTCGAGCGCGAGCAGCCGTGCGAGGACCTCCAACCGCGTCCGCTCGACCGCAACGAGCACTGCCAGCCCGGCGGCGAGTGCGAGCCACGCGCCACGCCCGTAGGTGAAGTAGAGGGTGGGGAAGAGGAGGACGAGCGCAGCCGCGGCGATCGCACGCACGCCGAGACTTCGTCCGCGCAGCGCGAGCCCCAGCGAGAGGAGGATCCCGAGGACGGCGAAGGCCGCGAGCGCGTTGGCGTAGCCGAGCGGGCGCGCGAGCCTGAACGCAGCGTCCGGATCAACGGAGACCACTTGGTAGGCGCCGCTGCCCGGCGTGAACAGCCGCGTCGCGAGCGAGTAGGCACAAATTGCCGTGATCGCCGCCGCGACGAGAGCGAGCATCGACTCGACCCTCGACCGGCGTCCCAGCAGTAGCAGCGTCGTCACTCCGACGACGTACACGAGCGTTCGCTCGCCTCCGTGAATCGTCTCCGAGACGTCGGTCGACCAGAGCAGGGAGAGCCAGCCCCAGGCGGCGAACGCGGCGAGCAACGCAGGCAAGGCCAGCTCGAGGGGAGCGAGCCGCCGCGAGCCGAGCGCAAACGTCAGGCCGGCCGCGAGCAGGAGGACGATCGAGCTCCAGCCCCAGCTGGTCGGGCTGTACCCGCCGGCGTCGGCGGCGAGAGCCGCCACCACAAAGGCAGCCACGAGCCCGGGCGCCACCTCGCGCCGCACGGGGACTTGCGCCGCCATGGCGGCGATCCTACCGGGGCGGATTCAACTCGAAATCCGTCACGAACAAGCTGAGGCTACTGTCGAGCAGCGAGATGGGCGGTGATCAGCTCGGCGTCGAGTGGCAGCACGGTCAACTCGGGCGGTGGCCGTCGAACGAAACCGTCGAGGAGCAGGAGGTCTTCTGCCTGGGCTGGAGTCAGCACGTCTCCGGAACGCCCGCGGGCGGCCCGACACAACGACAGCCCGGCCCCGATCTCGAGCCCAGCGCCCGCTCCCGGGGGGAGTGAGCGAACGGCGCAGACTCCGCCGCCGCAGACGAAGAAGGCCTTCCGCCAGCTTGGCTCGATCATCGGAACGATCAGGCAGAGCTCCAGTCTCCGCAGCCGCTCCAGCCGGCGCAGTCGTTCGAGGACGCTCTCGAGCACCTCGATGCGATCCCGCAGCCGGGCTGCCTCCTCGTAGCGGAGGTTCTCGGCCAGATGCGAGAGCCGCGCTCGGAGCCGCGGCAGGGGGCCACCCCGGAGGAGGCCCTCGAGCTCCTCGGGCGTGCTCGAGGCGAGCGCGCGTGCCGCAAGGGAAGCTCGCCGGCGGCTTGTGATGGGGCCCAGCTCAGTCGCTGTCTTGGTGACGATGAAGTCCTCGCCCCGGCGCCTCAGGTAGACGCCGTGCTCCTTCCTGCGGCCGCGCGAATTGGCCGGCGGCTCGAGCTCGCGGATCAGCCGCAGCTCCTCGAGCGCGGCCTCGAGCTCAGAACCCATGACGCGCCACTCGATGCGATCAAGCGCGAGCAGGGCAGCCTCGACTGACGGCCGCTGGCGTTCGCTTCGAAAGTAGGAACGGAGACGGGCGCGCAGGTCGCGGGCCCGGCCGACGTAGAGCGCCTGGCCGTGGCGATCGCGAAAGAGGTAGACGCCGGGCCGGGTGGGGGCGCCCCGGGCAAGCGAGCGCTTGTCATAGACCCGCCGTCTGCGCGGGGCGGCGAGCGCGCGCAGGTCGGAGAGCCGCCTCGCCCCTATCTCCTGGGACAGCCCGATCAGGTGGACCAGGACCTGCGCCGTCGCCTCGGCATCGGGAAGGGCGCGGTGAGAGGGCCGGGTCGGCACGCCGAAGAAGTCGGCGAGCGAGGCGAGGCTGAGGCGGCGCAGGCGGCCCTCGAGCAGGCGGCGGGCGAGCGCGGCTGTGCAGAGAGGAGGCTCGGACAGACGCCGATCGTGCAGCAAGAGCAGCTGCCGCTCGAGGAAGCGCTGGTCGAAGCGGGCGTTGTGCGCAACCAGTAGCTCATCGCCTGCGAAGGCGAGGAAGCGGCCGAGAACGATGGAGATGGAGGGCGCGCGCCGCAGCTCCTGCTCGCGCAAGCCGGTGAGGCGGGCTACGGGTTTCGGGAGAGCCACTCCCGGATTAACGAGCGATTGAAAGGAGTCGACGGGTTCGAGTGCCCGCACGCGCACGGCTCCGAATTCGCAGATGTGGCTGCGCTCGGCCGAGAGCCCGGTGGTCTCCAGGTCGAACACGACGAACTCCGCTTCCTCCAGCAACGCATCGGCTCGTCTTCCGGTGAGGGAGACGGTGGCGCCGGCGCAGACGAGTCGGCTGTCGCCGGCCGTGACGTCTGCCAAAAGCGAGCAGGCCAGGCCGTCGGAGATCGAGGAAGTCGCAAAGAGCGACCGAGCCGCCTCGACCGCCGAAAGCGATCCGCGCTCCTCGAGCGTGTCCACCAACCGGTCGAGTGCATCAAGTGCAAGCTGCACCTGTGAGATGAAAGCGAACGTGTGTTCGATTTGCAAGTCTAGTCGGGGAGCAGCGGCATCGTCAGTCCCTGGCCGCGGCCGAGCAGCACGGCTCGGGTGACGGCAGTTGATCCGAACCGCTGACGCACCTCGTCAAGTGCGGCGTCGAGTGCGTCGCTGTCGTGACGATCGAGCGGCAGCGCGAGCTGGACGGCGCGGCCGTCGTCCAGGTTGCTGACTGCGACTCCGACGAGCGTGATCCCTCGGCGCTCGATCATCGGCACAGCGATCGCGAGCAGCCCTCTCGCCGTGGTGAGGATCGCCTGAGTACTAGCGGTCGCGTCGGGAAGTGTGTGCGAGCGAGTCGCCCGGGAGAAGTCGTCGAAGCGAAGCCGGAGCACTACGGTGCGGCCAGCCCGCCCCGCGGCCCGCATTCGACCGCTGACGCGATCGACGAGCGCGACGATCGCAGCGTCGACATCATCGACCGACGTCGGCGAACGGCCGAGCGCACGCTGCGCCCCGATCGAGCGCCGGCGGCGGCGCACCTGCACCGGCCGGGGATCCCGGTTGTGGGCGAGAGCGTGGAGATGCCGGCCCGACGCCTGACCGAGCAGTGCGACAAGCGTGTCCTCGGCGAGCCGGGCGACCTGACCGACGGTCGTGATCCCTACGTGGTGGAGCTTCCTGGCCGTCACCGGCCCGACGCCCCAGAGCCGCTCGAGCGGGAGCGGGTGAAGGAAGGCGAGCTCACCGTCCGGCGGCACGACGAGCAGACCGTCGGGCTTGGCCACCCCGCTCGCCACCTTCGCCAGGAATTTCGTCCTCGCGATCCCGACCGTGATCGGCAGCCCTACCCGCTCGCGCACCTCGCCCCGCAACCGCACGGCGATCTCGGTGGGGGTACCCGAAAGCCGCCTGAAACCGCGAACGTCGAGGAACGCCTCGTCGATCGATAGGCCCTCGACCAGCGGAGTCGTATCGTCAAACACGCGATAGACGGCCCTGCTCGCCTGGGCATAGGCCGACATGCGGGGCCTGACCACGATCGCCTTCGGGCACAAGCGGCGGGCCACCCCGACGCTCATCGCCGTACGGACGCCGTGCGCCTTCGCCTCGTAGCTGGCCGCGAGCACAACCCCCGCTCCGACAATCACGGGGCGGCCGCGCAGGTGAGGATCATCTCGCTGCTCGACCGCCGCAAAGAACGCGTCGATGTCGGCGTGCAGAATCGTCGCCTCGTTCGCCACGAACATATGTTCGCATCGACCAGGCATCCGTTGCCATAGTCATTCCGAGATCATCAACGGTACGATTCGCCCTCACTCAGCAAGAGGGGAGAGCATCATGCGGAGGAAGTTGCTGATCGTGGCCACAGTCGCCGTGTTGGTCGCAGCGGCGATCGTGGCGGCCGCGTCGGCGATTGGGGCCGGAACGGCATCGGCGCCGGTCGACGTCACGAACGACATCTACGCCAACAACGAGGAGTCGCTCGGGATGAGCCCGGACGGGCAGTGGCTCGCCGGCGCCTGGAACGACTGGGAGTTCAACGACGGGTGCGGCTTCTCGTACTCGACCGACGGCGGTGACCACTGGGCGCCTGAGAGCTTTGCGCCTTTCACGGCCTTCTCGAACACACCCGGCGTTGACCCGATCTTCCCGACGAAGTTTGCAATCGCCGGCGATCCGAGCGTCGTCTTCAACCCGAAGTCGAACAAGTTCGACGTCATCTGCCAGGCCTTCGGCACGAAGAGCGGCAATCAGATTCAGCTTCTCTCGACCACCTTCGATCCGACAAAGGCAGACCCGAATGCCGACGTCAACCTGAGCTACGGCGCCGCCGCCTGGACGCCGCAGGTCGCGATCGCGACTGGCAAGTCGAGCGGAAGCCAGAAGGGCTCCAACGGACAGTTCCCCGATCACGAGGCCGTCACAGTCGATACCGGCACAGGCGCCGGCCACCACTTCGGCCGGCTCTTCGTCGCCTGGGCCGAGTTCAGCGGCTTAGGGCGCTCGCCGATCGACATCGCTTACTCGGACGATGACGGCGCGCATTGGGCCGGCCCGATCCGGATCAGCGACAACGGCAACCAGTTCGATCAAGACGCGATCCCGCGCGTGGGACTAGACGGCACCGTCTACGTCAGCTGGATCAACGGGCCGAACGAGAAGAGCCTGAAGAACAACGTCGCCATGATCGACAAGTCGACCGACGGCGGCGCCACCTGGGGCACCGACCGGGTCGCCGCGCCGGTCGTCAGCCCGATCGGCGGCCTGCTGCCCAACTCGAACTACCGCGTCTTCGAGGACGTGCACTCCACGGTCGATCAGGCGAGCGGCCGCGTCGTCCTGACCTACACCGATCAGAAGAGCGGTGCCTCGAACATCTACTCGACGCACAACCTCGTGGCCGGCGACATCTCGCAGTGGTCGGCTCCGTCCGCAGTCAAGCCGAGCGGGCAGGAGCAGTTCTTCCCGTGGATGTCCTCGGCGCCGAACGGGCGCGTCGATCTCGTCTTCTACGACCGCAGCTGCGATCCAGCCGGCGACAAGCTGAACTGCGTCACGCTCGCCTCGAGCTCCGACGACGGAGCCACCTGGGGTTACACGACCCTGCTCGGGACGCCGTTCGACGGCGACCTCTTCCACACCTGCCTCGCCTTCGGCGACCCAGACGCTTGTGGAAGGAACTTCCTCGGCGACTACATCGCAGTCGCCTCGACGAACGCGAAGGCGCAGGCGCTGTGGACCGGCAACGGCACAGGCGGGATGGACGTCTTCTCCGCCCGCGCGACCTTGCCGTAAGCGAACAGACCAGGGCGGAGGTCGCTGCGGCCTCCGCCTTGGCCTAGATCACAAAGCGACCAGCGCCCATCCCGGTTCGTCGGCGTGTCCGAGTCGGGACGGAGAACGCCGACGAAACCCCTTGCCAGACCTGGGTCGCCACCTTACGCGTCACCCAGCTCTTGTTCCTGACCGTGAACAGCGCCCAGAGGTTCAGCCAGTAGAGCAGACCTCGTAGAAGAGCATGTAGAGAGAGACCCAGCAGCTTTTCCCGCGCGCGAAGCGTGATCAGGAACCAAGGCAGCCGCACCGCAGTCACGACAAGCGCAATCCGCAGCCCGAACGATAGGAACGGCGCGGTCAGGTCCCAGAATAGGACTTGCAGGAAGAGCAGTCGCTTGTTTCCGCCAGGCGTACGAGATTTCTTCGCGGTCCTTTCCAGAATCACCCGCCAGCGACGGTTGACGACGATGCCTCCACCTTAGTAACGTGGCCAACGAGGGGGACACTTCGAAAGGGGAGAGAATCATGCTGCGGAAGAAGTCGATGCTGGCGGCTGCGGTGTGCGCAGTCGTCGTTGCAGGTGCAAGTGCAAGCGCTGCCTTCGCTGGTGAAGTCACCGGCAACGGGAAGGCGACCGCTGGCCCCACACATGCAAACTCGATCTGCGTATTCTCGGGAAGGAACGACGACCCTGGCGCGCCTCTGAGCCTCGATATGAACATCGCGCCGAACGGCCCCGGCGGCATCTCGCAGTCCTTCGGGCAGGACGTCAAGCTGGGTCTCGACCCCCACGTCTTCAATCCTGGAGACGCGTGTCGGGGCGGAAGCAACCCGGACAGGCCGTAATTGAGGTCCTTGGTTGGCCCCGGCACCAGGGTCGGGGCCAACCCCTCATCCCTGCGGGCGATACCCACAACCGGCGGACGACGCGTCCAAAAAGAGCCACGAGCGCAGGGCTGCGACAGTTCACCGCGAGAAAAGCGCATCTTGCCGCGTGTAGCATTCTGAGCTGCGGCGGTAATGGTCGCGATCTGCGGTCGCGGCGTGTTCAACCGGGGGGATGGGACATGTCAGCCAACCGCAGGCGGAAGACGGCTCCGAAGCAGTTCGCCGCCGCCGCGCCAGCAGCTACGGCGGGACCTCTGGAGAACCGCATCAAGGAGGAGGTCACGGCAGGGATGAAGCAGCGGCTCGGCCTGCCTGAGAGCGAGAAGATTCCGGCCCCGATCCAAGATCTCATCGACTCGGCGGCCAGGGGCGCTGCCGAGAACGCCGTCGAGATTGCGGTCATTCGGGAAGTGGAAGACGTCACCACCCGCCTGGCTCGCGGTTCGCCCGAGCGAAGCGGGAGATCGAAATCTCCCACAACGTTCTCCGACGTCTCGCTCCTGCAAGATGCCGAGCAGCTCGCGGCCAAGAAGAAGGCACTCGAAGGTGCGGGCTTCTCCAACGAACAGGCCATGCGAATCCTCATCGCCGAGGTCGCCGGCGGGCACTCGCGGACGCAGGGTTCATAGCCGGCGACCCTGGCGTTGCAGTCTCCGGGCGCACCAGCTCGCCGCCCGGCGCCCTTTATCGTCGGGATTGAGCGATAGCCAGCAGCCCAGCAGCTGAGCAACGCGCCGCATGCTCCAGCGGGTTAGCCGGATTGCTCAACAGACCATATTTCCTCAGGATTTGCGATGCCGGTTTCAACGGCTTCGTTGAATGAGGCAAGCGAGCGGGCACCGAATCTCTCATCGAAACGCCGCGGCTTCTCAGCAGATGGACTGACATTTCTACCTCTCCTTCTTTCTTCAATCGTTTGCTATAGGCTTTTCGCGACAAGGAGGCAGCGAATGGCACGCAAGACCGTTCTCGTTTCTGATCTATCCGGGAAAGAGATCCGGGACGCGAGAGATTCGGCCAAGGTCGCCATTACCTATGGAGACGCAAGACGTGGCCGAGTCGAGCTGGACGTCCTCGCATCCGAGGTTGACGACTTGGCTAGCAAGGGCACGAAGACCGCCCGGCGTGGGCGCAAGCCCAAGAGCGAAACGGCCTAGCACCGGACTCGCGATCTGAGTGTTCGAGCGTTCGCAACAAATGGGAAAGCCGGGTGGTTCGTCTCCTTCTCCTCTGGGCGACTTGCCGCCACAGCTAGAGCCGCCTAGTCCGGGAGAAGGCCACCCGGGTCGGCGTTGTAGCTCAATTCAGTCCTGCCGGTTGTATTCGCCCGTTATGACAGGTCAGCCAGATTGTCTGGGTTGGCCTGACCTGCCCGCAACCTGCCAATGATCCGTTCGTGCCACTTGATCATGAACTACGCGATACGTCGCCTCAGCAGGCGTCGGCCTTTTCCTTGGAGATGACGCCCGCGCCGCCGGGGCCGGTCACGTGGGCCCACCAGCTGCCGACCTTGGCAGAGATGCAGTAGGTCGTCGGAGTCACAGTTACGGTTTGGATAGCGCCGCTGACGCCTCGGTCGATCGCCCGCAGCGCGGCGAAGTTCATACCGGTGTACGTGCCGGTATCCAAGAAGTACGCCTCGGCGTCGGGAATAGCCGAACGGATGTTCGAGGCCGCGGTCCTCTGCTGAGCGCGATCCTTGAAACCAAAATAAGCAGAAACACTGATCGCGAGCAGGACGGCGAGGATGATCAGCACAACGAGTAGCTCGATCAGGGTGAAGCCGCTCTGATCACGAACGGTGATGCGGTGCCTAAGCTTGCCCACAGTGCGCCCTTGCGTAGGAGGAACCGGTCTGAGCTCTAATCGGGCGGCAGCTGCCGACCCCTCACCCTGGCGTGGGGGATCTTTGGGGGAGCGGCCTCCCCCGTGCTTGGGGACTTGATCACGTAAACCACGCCGGTACAGCAGGTGTGACGCTCGACACTTAAGGGACGCGGAACCCAGCCCTCTCGTGTGACCTCGAGCGTCGCCGCGAGCGGGAGCGCAGCGGGTGCCTGCGGGACCGGCGCCCCGGGCAGCTGGCCAAGCAGCATTTGCTGCGGCTGCTGCGAGATCAGACCCTCGGCCACGAAGGCGTCGCAAGTCGTTGGTGTCCCCAGGTAGCACCGTTCGTAGCTCACCGCTCGGGCTGACCCCGTCCGGCAAGGCCGGCGGCCCGAAGCTCAGCGGCGGGGCGAACGGGACTGTCAGGAGGAGGTCTGCTTTCAGCTCGGCATGGTAGTTCAGCAGGAGCGTTTCGACGGCGGCGTCATCGTCATCCGATAGGAAGCCCGTCGTGCTACGGCCCGACTGCCAGCGACGGGACCGCTTCCGTTCTTCAACTTCGACCACGGGCAGACCGGGGTTGCGCTCAGCGCGATCGAGCTGCAACCGATCCTCGCGTTCCGGTGTCTCGCCGGGTGACCGAAGAAGGGCCTTCCCCCGCGGTCGTGCGAATTTTCAAGGACTGTTCCCTCCTTCCGGGGATCGCCGATCGCCTGCATCCCGCCGAGGAACTGGGCACCGCTAGTCGAGACGGGCCGTAGCGTCGGGTGGTCGTGCCTGACGTCCGTCTCGGGAAACCGCCGCAAGTACGAGAGAGGAGCATGCTGTGTATGGCCATCCGCCGCACACCGGTTTCGGTGCGCTCGTCCTAACGCTGGTCGCTTCCGCCAAGGGCGGGGTCGGCTTCCTAGTTCGCGTGATCGCGCACGCAGAGAACTAGCTCAGTGCTGTCGGCCACGGTTCTCATCCCGGCGCACAACGAGGAGACGTCGATTGGCGAGCTCGTACGTGCCTGCTTGGAGCAGAGCTATCCGATCGACGAGGTGATCGTGGTCGCAGATGCCTGTACGGACGCCACTGCTGAACGTGCCCGCGAAGCCGGGGCTCGCGTGCTCGAGGTCGACTACCAGGACAAGGCCACGTCGCAGAACGCGGCCCTCTGGGAGATCGAGAGCGACGTGATCATCGGCTTCGACGGGGACACCTGCCCCGAGCCCGGCTGCATCGAACTGATGATGGAGGATCTGAATGAGCGCGGCTATGACGCCACCTGCTCAACGATCCTGCCGATGCAGCCATGCGGGTTCTTCATCCGGGCCCGTCGTTTCTCCTACGCACTCGGGCGGCGATGGTGGCGTCTCTGTCAGGCGCAGGTCGGCCGCATCCAGGTTCTTACCGGCGCCTCGTACGCCTTCAAGACCTCGGTGATCAAGGCAGTCGGTGGATTTCCTTCCGGTCTGATTTCGGCTGACATGGACGCCACCTGGGCGATGCACGCAGATGGCTACAAGCTCGGGTACGCCGCGAGGGCGGTCGCGCTGACCGTCGATCCGGAAAGCTTCACCGTGTGGCGCGCGCAGATGCGCCGCTGGGCGTCCGGCTACGCGCAAAACATGGCGAAGTACCGCCGGCATCTCCTCCACCCACGGTCATTGCTGGTAGTCGGGACGGCGCTCTTCGATCTCGTGTCGCTCTTCTGGTCGTGGACCTTCTTTGCCTATCTTTTGACGAGTGGACGCGGGCACTTGCTCTTCAGCGTCTACGCGATCTACTTCGCAGCCCATGTCGTGCTCAACATCGGCCTCGTCGCCACCATCGTTGGCCCCAAGGAGGCTGTGCTCGGCTTCCTGCCTTGGTTCCTGGTCAACTTCTACACCCGCTGGCTGTACATCGCGGCCCTGTTCCGCGAATGGGTCCTAGGACGCCACTACGCCTCCTGGACGGGACGGCAAGGACGAGCCACCGTGATCACCCCGATGAGCCGCGGCCGGAAGATCGTCCTAACCAGCGTTGGGACAGCCGTCGCGGTCGGCCTCGTGATTGGGGATGCGGGCAGGGCGAATGTCTCACTTCCCGGAATCGCGGTACTCGTGCTCGCGACTGCGGCCGCGGGTACCTTCGCCCTCTCTTTCCTCTGTATGACGCGACATCTCACTCTTGTGGGCTTCATGTGCAGTGCACTTAGCGGCGGAGTAGCGCTCACTATGACGGCCGAGCCAAACGCGGGAGATTGGCGCTATTTCTGGTGCCTTGGATTCATCGCGCTGACGGTTAGTGTCGTTGGCGCCGTCTTTGCCTATCTCAGCGAGGAAGCACAGATCGATTGCGACCTAGACACAACCTTCGCTGTTTCGGCTGCTCCAGGCCCCGTGCTCGCCGCACAGCCGTCTCTGCGCGCGGCGGGCGGTTCATCGGCGCTGTGGCACTAGTTGGCCTTTGATTCGCCCCGCGAGACGGCGAGCCGTTCGCGCCGTGATGCACAATCGAGTGCCTCGCCGCTCGGGACGGATGGATCGAACCGCCGGCCTCCTGGTCCCAAAGCAGGCGTCGCACTCAACTCAGCTGGGAGCACAAGCTACTGGAAGTTGTCTTGGTCGAAAGGAGCGCCAACCTGACACAAACGGTCGACACAGGCACTCGGGGCGGAGCTCAGCGGGCCACAAACCGCTTCGTTAGAAGAGCCGACGCCCGGATTCGAACCGGGGACCCCTTCATTACGAGTGAAGTGCTCTACCAGCTGAGCTACGTCGGCGGAGGGATTCCAGTCTAGCCGCGAGCCCTTCAGCGTGACCTCTAGCAACTCGCGCGTGACTGCAGTTCGAGGCAGCCGTTT
>WNGB01006475.1_pt1 | contig 17197 bp, 13 predicted proteins | sample 5400681 | NCBI WGS metagenome assembly WNGB01 (sample SAMN13153367, study PRJNA577476) | soil metagenome | isolation source: 115 cm soil or saprolite under grassland replicate 2 | place: USA:California | collected 2016-06-15 | reverse complement strand
ACGGCACCTACGTCGGTGACTGGGCGGTCGCGAGCGGCTGGCTGGCCCGGGCCAAGGACCTGCTGGGCGGAGTGGATGCCACCGCCGAGCGGGGCTGGGTGGCCCTGACCACCGGAATGTTCGAGGGAGACCGCGAGCGCAAGCACGCCCTCCTCGAGCAGGCGCTCGTGGTGGCCGGCGAGGTGCGGGACCTGGAGCTGCGGTTCGCCGCGCAGGCCTATTACGGCGCCAGCGTCGTGCACGCCGGCCGGGTCGAGGAGGGCATGCTCCGGCTGGACGAGGCCCTGGCGGCGGTGGCGGGCGGTGAGGTCGACGACCAGGTGGTCATCGAGGAGATCTTCTGCCAGATGTTCTCCGCCTGCGAGCACGCCCACGACCTGGCCAGGGCCGACCAGTGGATCCGGGTCGGGGAGCAGGTCGCCCAGCGGCGATGCCTGCCGGGTGTCGAGGCATACTGCCGCACTCATTACGGCGGGCTGCTGACGGCTGCCGGCCGGTGGCCGGAGGCGGAGGAGGCGCTGACCGAGGGGGTCCGCCTGTGGGCGCTGGGGAAGCGGAACCTGCGCAACGGCGCGCTGGCCAGGCTCGCCGAGCTCCGGGTCCGTCAGGGGCGGCTCGCCGAGGCCGCCGAGCTGCTCGCCGAGCTCCCGCTCACCGACGAATGCGCTCGTCCGCTGGCGGCGCTCCACCTCGCCGAGGGCCGGCTCGCCGAGGCGCAGGAGACCCTCGAGCGCTGTCTGGCCGGGATGACGGCTGGGGGAGTCGAGACGGTTCCGCTGCTCGCTCTCCTCGTCGATGCCCAGCTGGCGGCCCGCGACACAGACGGCGCAGGTCGAACCGTTGAGGCCCTGATCGCGTGCCTGGGCTCGCTGCCGTCGCCGTACCTCCGGGCCTCGGTCGCCCTGGCCCGCGGCCGCGTCGCCGTGGCCTCGGACCGCGAAGACCCGCGTCCGTACCTGCGCGAGGCGCTCGAGGGCTTCGTCGAGGCGCAGTACCCGCTGGAGACCGCCCACTGCCGGCTGCAGCTGGCACTGGCGTCGTCGGGCGACCGTCCCGAGGTCGCGCTGGTCGAGGCCCGATCGGCGTACGACGCCTACGAGCGGCTGCGGGCAGCCCGCCACGTGGACGCCGCGGCCGCGCTGCTGCGCACGCTGGGCGTGAAGGTCGCCTCCGCGCCGGCGGGAGGCGGGCTGCTGACGCGACGCGAGGTCGAGGTCCTCGATCTGCTGGGCCAGGGCCTGAGCAACCCGGAGATAGCGACCCGGCTCTTCATCAGCCGCAAGACCGTGGAGCACCACGTCGGCAACGTGCTCGCCAAGCTCGGCCTGCGCAGCCGCGCCGAGGCAGCGGCGTACTCCGCCCGCGAGAAGCAGGCCACGAGATAGGGGAGTTCCCCGATCCGGCGGGGTCGATCCATGGGGAGTCTGGAGGTCCGGCAGATCCCCAGGAGGAACACCATGGACGACCATGACGCAATCGTGGTCGGCGCCCGCTGCGCCGGCTCGACGACGGCCATGCTGCTCGCGCGACAAGGGCACCGCGTGCTCCTCGTCGACCGCGCGACCTTCCCCAGCGACACGCTGTCCACCAACGTGATCCATGCTCGAGGCGTGGCCCTGCTCGACCAGTGGGGGCTGCTCGACCGGGTCGTGGCGAGCGGCTGTCCGCCGCTGACGCACTACCGGTTCGACTTCGGACCGGTCGTCATCGACGGGACCACCCACGCCGTGGACGGCCACACCATCGGCTACGCACCCCGCCGGATCGTGCTGGACCAGATCCTTCTCGACGGTGCCCTCGAGGCGGGCGCCGAGCTGCGCGAGGCGTTCAACATGGACGCCCTCCTGATCGAGGACGGTGTCGTCACCGGGATCCGCGGCCACTCCGGTAACGGTGCGCCGGTCGAGCTGCGAGCGCGGATCGTGATCGGAGCCGACGGCCGCAACAGCCACGTGGCACGGCTGGCCGGCGCCACGACGTACCACGACAAGCCGAGGATGCAGTACGGCTACTTCACCTACTTCCGCGACCTGCCCACGGACGGGATGCGGGCCTACATCCGGCCCTACCGCGGCTTCGGTGTGATGCCCACCAACGACGGTCTCACCCTGGTCGTGATCGGGTGGCCGTACGCCGAGGCCGCCGCGCTCAAGGCCGACGTCGAGGGCAACTTCTTCGCCACCCTCGACCTGGTGCCGGAGTTCGCCGAGCGGGTCAGGAAGGCTACGCGCGTGGAGCCGTTCCTCGGTGGCGCGGTGCCGCACTTCTTCCGTACGCCGTACGGCCCGGGCTGGGCGCTCGTCGGTGACGCGGGAGTCACCCGCGACCCGATCACCGCGCAGGGCATCAGCGCCGCGTTCGCCGACTCCGAGCGGTGCTCGACCGCCGTGGACGCCTGGCTGCGCGGCAGCACGACGTATGACGTCGCGATGGCTGCGTGGCACCACGAGCGCGACGCCGCCGTGTTGCCGATGTACGAGTTCACCGCCCAGATGGCGGCGCTCGAGCCGCCCCCGCCGGAGCTGCAGCAGCTGCTGGGCGCCGTCCAGGGCGACCAGGAGGCGATGGACCAGTTCGTCAGCGTGAACGCCGGGACCCTGTCGCCCGAGGCGTTCTTCTCGCCGGAGAACATCGGCGCGATCATGCAGCGCCGGATGGTGGCCTCGTAGAAGCAGCACCCCTGACCGGCCGGTCGGGTAGAGTGGCCATGCCGAGGATTCCCAGCACGCAGAGCTCTTGCTCCGTCATTTTCGGTGGATACCCAGACATCCGGATGCTCTCGCCGGAGACGGGCCACTCGCATGACCGCAACCGCCGACCTCGCCACGATCCCCTTTCTCGACGCTCGTGGCATTCGCCTGCGGGCTGTCGTCGCCCGCACCGCGGTGAGCCTGCTCACCGCGGTGGTGGCGCCCGCTGCCCTGGTGACGACGACGCTGCTGGTCTTCAACATCGAGACCGCAGTGGTCGTCGCGCTGGTCTGGATGGTCGGCGCGATGGGCTGGCGATGGGCCACCGGGCGGCCGGTGTCGGCGGTGCTCCTCCTTGCCCTGGGGATCATGACCGTCAAGACGGCCTTCACGCTGGCCACCGGCAACACGTTCGTGTACTTCGTGCAGCCGGTCTTCACCGACGCCCTCGTGGCGACGGTCTTCCTGGGGTCGCTGTGCACCGGCAGGCCGATCGTCGCCCGACTCGCACCGGACTTCTATCCGGTCGACCGGGCCCTGGCGGCGCGACCGCGGATCCGGCGGCTCTTCCTGCGACTCACGCTGCTCTGGGGACTCGTGATCGTGGTCAAGGGGAGCCTGACGCTGTGGCTGCTGCTCTCCCAGTCGACGGTCGACTTCATGGTGATCAAGAGCAGCGCGGTCATCACGTTGACCCTGGTGGCGGCAGCCGTCACCGTCGGGATGTCGGCCATCGTGGGTCGTCAGGAGGGACTCCTCGCCGTCGACTGACCGCAGCGTCAGACGTTGCGGCGGTACTGCCCGCCGACCTCGAAGAACGCCTCGGTGATCTGGCCCAGCGAGCACACCCGGGCCGCGTCCATGAGCACGGCGAAGACGTTCTCGTCGGTGGTGGCCGCCTCCTTGAGCCGGGCCAGCGCCGCCGCCGCCTCCTCGGAGTGCACGGCGTTGAACTCGCGCACCCGGGTGAGCTGGGAGGACTTCTCGTCCTCGGTCGCGCGGGCCAGCTCGAGGGTCTGCGGGACCTCGGAGCCGTTCGGGCTGCGGAAGGTGTTGACGCCGATGATCGGCAGCGAGCCGTCGTGCTTGCGGTGCTCGTAGAGCATCGACTCGTCCTGGATCTTGCCGCGCTGGTAGCCGGTCTCCATGGCCCCGAGTACGCCGCCGCGCTCGCTGATCCGGTCGAACTCCGCGAGTACGGCGGCCTCGACCAGGTCGGTGAGCTCGTCGATGATGAACGACCCCTGGAGCGGGTTCTCGTTCATGGCCAGGCCCCACTCGCGGTTGATGATCAGCTGGATCGCCAGCGCCCGCCGTACCGACTCCTCGGTGGGCGTGGTGACCGCCTCGTCGTAGGCGTTGGTGTGCAGGCTGTTGGCGTTGTCGTAGATCGCGATCAGCGCCTGCAGCGTGGTGCGGATGTCGTTGAAGTCCATCTCCTGCGCGTGCAGGGACCGACCCGAGGTCTGCACGTGGTACTTCAGCTTCTGTGAGCGCTCGTTGGCGCCGTACTTGTCGCGCATCGTGACCGCCCAGATCCGGCGGGCCACGCGGCCCATCACGGAGTACTCCGGGTCCATGCCGTTGCTGAAGAAGAACGACAGGTTGGGGGCGAAGTCGTCGATGGCCATGCCACGCGCGAGGTAGGACTCGACGTAGGTGAAGCCGTTGGCGAGCGTGAACGCGAGCTGGCTGATCGGGTTCGCCCCGGCCTCGGCGATGTGGTAGCCGGAGATCGAGACGGAGTAGAAGTTCCGCACGTTGTGGTCGATGAAGTACTGCTGGATGTCGCCCATCATCCGCAGCGAGAACTCGGTGGAGAACAGGCAGGTGTTCTGGCCCTGGTCCTCCTTGAGGATGTCGGCCTGGACGGTGCCGCGCACGTTGGCCAGCGCGTACGCCGTCAGCTCCTCGTGCTCCTCCGGGCTCGGCTCGCGGCCCTCCAACGCCTTGAACTTCTCGACCTGCTGGTCGATGACGGTGTTGAGGAAGAAGGCCAGCACGGTCGGGGCCGGGCCGTTGATGGTCATCGAGACCGAGGTGCTCGGAGCCACCAGGTCGAAGCCGTCGTACAGCGCCTCCATGTCGTCGAGCGTCGCGACGCTGACGCCGCTGGTGCCGACCTTGCCGTAGATGTCGGGGCGCGGGTCGGGGTCGCGGCCGTAGAGCGTCACCGAGTCGAACGCGGTGGAGAGCCGGGTCGCCTCGGCGTGCTCGGAGAGGATCTTGAAGCGCCGGTTGGTGCGGAACGGGTCGCCCTCGCCCGCGAACATCCGCGCCGGGTCCTCGCCGTCGCGCTTGAACGGGAAGACGCCAGCGGTGAAGGGGAAGAAGCCGGGGAGGTTCTCGCGCCGCCAGTAGCGGACCAGCTCGCCGTGGTCGGCGTACCGGGGCAGGGCGACGCGCCGGATCTTGTTGCCCGACAGGGACTCGCGCACCAGCGCGGTGTGGATCTCCCTGTCGCGGACCGTCACGACCTGCTCGTCGCCCTGGTACGACGCCACGACCGCCGGCCAGCGCTCGATCTGCTCCCGGACCTCGTGGGGGACCTCGCGGCGGGCCTGCTCGACCAGCTCCTCCAGCTCGACCCTGGGCGTCGACAGCTCCCCGGCCACCAGCTCGAGCCGCTGGGCGCGGGCGGCGGCCAGGGCCAGCCGCTCGGTGTCGTCGTGGTAGCCGCGCACGGTCTCGGCGATCTCGGCGAGATAGCGGACCCGGTTGCCGGGCACGATCTGCGCCGAGCCTGAGGAGTGGCGGACGTCGACGTGAGGCAGCGTGCCGGTGTCGACGGGCAGCCCGAGCTCGGCGAGCGCCCCGCGCAGGTGCTGGTAGAGCGCGGTCACGCCGTCGTCGTTGAAGTGGGCCGCGCTGGTGCCGAAGACCGGCATGTCCTCGGGGCCCTTCCCCCAGGCGTTGCGGTTGCGGACCAGCTGGCGGCCGACGTCGCGCAGGGCGTCCATGGCGCCGCGGCGCTCGAACTTGTTGATCGCTACGGTGTCGGCGAAGTCGAGCATGTCGATCTTCTCGAGCTGGCTGGCTGCGCCGAACTCCGGCGTCATGACGTACATGCTCGTGTCGACGAACGGCACGATCGCCGCGTCGCCCTGGCCGATGCCCGGGGTCTCGACGATCACCAGGTCGAAGCCGGCGGCCTTGACCACGGTGATCACGTCGGCCAGCGATGCGGGCAGCTCGTGGCTGCCGCGGGTGGCCAGGCTGCGGAAGAAGGTCTGCTGCCCCTCGAGGGCGTTCATCCGGATCCGGTCGCCGAGCAGCGCGCCGCCGCCCTTGCGGCGGGTCGGGTCGACCGCGATCACGGCGATCCGGAGCTTGTCCTGCTGGTCGACCCGGAACCGGCGGACGAGCTCGTCGGTGAGGCTCGACTTGCCGGAGCCGCCGGTGCCCGTGATGCCGAGGACGGGTACGACGCGGTCCGCGGCGGCCGACCGCAGCCGCTCCAGCATCTCCGCGTCGAGCTCGCCGGACTCCGCACCCGTGATCGCGCGGGCGACGGAGAACCGATCGCCGGAGATCACCGCATCGGCGCTCACCTGCGCCCGCTGCCAGAGGGCGACGTCGCAGTCGCGGATCATCGAGTTGATCATGCCGACCAGGCCGAGGGTCTGGCCGTCCTCCGGGGAGAAGATCGTCACCCCGCTCTTGGCCAGCCGGTCGATCTCGTCGGCCACGATGACGCCGCCGCCACCGCCGTACACCTTGATGTGGCCGGCGCCGCGCTCCCTCAGCAGCTCGACGAGGTACTCGAAGTACTCCACATGCCCGCCCTGGTACGACGAGATCGCGACGCCCTGCACGTCCTCCTCGAGCGCGGCGTCGACCACCTCCTGCACCGAGCGGTTGTGGCCCAGGTGCACCACCTCGGCGCCTTGGCTCTGCAGGATCCGCCGCATGATGTTGATCGACGCGTCGTGCCCGTCGAAGAGGCTGGCCGCGGTGACGAACCGAATCGGGTGCTGCGGCTGATGCTGAGCGGTGGTCAGTGGGGTGGTCATGGAGGGCTCCTGGCCGGGGTAGCAGGAAAATACTTGGACGTCCAAGCAAATAGTAGGACGTCCTACTAATCGGCCGGAAGGGTGGGTGGCCAGAAGTGGCGCAGGTCTCAGTCGGGCCGTGGGCTGCGGGCCGGGCCGACGAGGCGGGCGATGCGGGCGAGCTCGTCGTGCGCCTCGAGGAGCGAGGGCCCGTACCAGGTCAGGAGGCGCCCGCTGGCGAGGGTCGTCGGCGCACTCCGGAAGGCCTCGGGGCCGTCGTCGGCGGTGAAGACGTAGGGCTCGTCGGGCAGCACGACCAGGTCGACCCCTGGGCGGTCGATCTCCGCCAGGTCGACCTTCGGGTAACGGTCGGGACGGTCGCCGAAGGCGTTCTCGAGACCCGCGCGCCGCAGCAGGTCGCCGGTGAAGGTCGAGCTGCCGACGACCATCCAGGGGTCGCGCCAGATCGGTACGGCGACCCGGCCGACCGCGGCAGGCAGCGTGTCCCACAGCCGCTCGGCCTCGAGCAGCCAGTCCGGGAGCTCGACGCCGAGGGCTTCGGAGAAGACCCGCCGGAGCGACCGGAACGCCTGCGGGAGCGACTCGATGACCGTCACCCACACCGGCACCCCGGCCTCCCGGAGGCGCCGGACGTCGAGCTCGCGGTTCTCCTCCTTGTTGGCCAGCACCAGGTCGGGCGCGAGGTCGAGGATGGCCTTGCGGTCGGGGTTCTTGGTGCCGCGGACCCGGCGTACGTCGAGATCGCCGGGATGGGTGCACCAGTCCGTGACGCCGACCAGCAGCTCGCGATGGCCGACCGCCACGGCCTCGGTCAGGGAGGGGACCAGAGAGACGATCCGTCGAGGCGGGTTCGGCAGCGGGACGGGCGCGCCCAGGTCGTCGTACACGGACACGATCATGGCTCCGATCATCGCCTCCCTGGGTGTGCCGAGGCTGCGCCGGGCCGGTGGTCAGGTTGCTCGGGGCGCGTCGTGGACCGGGATCACGCCGGTCAGGTTCGTCAGCTCCAGGACTCGGCGGATCGGCGCGCCGACAGGGACGACCAGGTGCAGCTGCTGTCGGCCGTGGCCGAGTCGTTCGGCCAGCCGGAAGAGCATGGCGATGCCGGCGCTGTCGACGTAGCCGGTGTCGCTCAGGTCGACGACGACGGTGGTGGCGTTGGCGGGGAGGGCCGCGGGGAGGGTCGTGGCGATGGCCTCCATGACGTCCGCGGCGTTCGACAGGTCGATCTCGCCGCTCACCCGCACCACGGGGCTCCCGTCGACCGTGACCGCATCGACGGTCGCCAGCTCCGTCATCCGATGCCTCCCGCGGCGACCCGGCGGAGCATGGTGACCTCGGTCCCGTCGTCGGTGCTGACCAGCTCGACCGAGTCCATCAGGCCGCGCATCAGCTGCAGACCCCAGCCGCCGCCGCGGTGGACGGGTATGCGCCAGCGCCCGTGGTCGCGAACGGTGATCGAAACGGTCTCCTGAGAGAGCCGGGCCTCGAGCTCCATGACGCCCGGCCGCACCGGGTAGGCGTGTCGTACGGCGTTGGCGCAGGCCTCGCCGCACGCGATCAGTACGTCGTTGCGGTCGGCGTCGGCGATTCCCGAGTCCCTCAGCCAACGGTGCACGCCCCGCCGCATCTCCTGGAGGTGGCGCGCCTCGGCGGGCAGCGTCAGCGCCAGCGGTGTGCCGGTGAGCGGGATCCTCCGGATCACCAGCAGGGCGATGTCGTCGGCCGCCGGCTCCGGCCCGGACAGGGCCTGGAGCAGCAGGTCGCAGAGCGCGTCGACTCCGACGTCGGCCAACGCCTCCCGGCTCAGCCGGTCGAGGCCGTCTTGAAGAGAGACCCGGCGGCGCTCGACCAGCCCATCGGTGTAAAGCACGAGCGTCGCCCCCGGCTGGAGCGTGAGGCCCGCCTCGACGAACCTGGTGCCGGTGGTCACGCCGAGCGGAGGTACGAGGGCGTCGGTCAGGAAGGTGCTCTGTCCGTCGGCCACGAGGACAGCGGGCAGGTGGCCGGCGTTGGCGTACCGCAGGCTGCCCGTGTCGGGGTCGAAGAGCAGGTAGAGCATGGTCGCCATCTCCGGCATCGGCAGCTGGGTCACCAGGCGTTCGAGGCCGGCCAGCACGGCCGGGGGTGCGGGGTCCTGCAGCACGTAGGCGCGCACCGCCATCCGGAGCTGGCCCATTGAGGTCGCGGCCAGCAGCCCGTGGCCGGCCACGTCGCCGATGGTCAGGCCGAGGCGGCCGTCGGGCAGCGAGATGACGTCGTACCAGTCTCCGCCCACCTCGACGTCCGCGGTGGCGGGCACGTAGCGGGCCGCCAGATCGACGCCGGGGACCTTCGGGAGCCGGTCCGGGAGCAGGCTCCGCTGCAGCGTCTCGGCGATCTGGTGCTCCCGGCGGGCGCGTTCGGTGGCGGCCGCTGCGAGCGCGTCGGCGGCCCGGAGCCGTTCGCTCACCAGGGCCGCGAGGAAGAACGACGTGACCGCGATGCAGGCGTTGAAGGCCTGCAGGGTCAACATCCGTTGGGCCAGGGAATCGGCGGCGAAGGGGCCGCTTCCGTGGGTCGCAGAGCCGGTGGCCACCAGCGACGCGATCAACGCGGCCGGCGCGGCGCCCCGCAGCTGGAGGCGCCAGGCCGCCCAGCCGAGGACCGGCAGGACCAGAAACAGCACGTGGGCCTCCGACCGGGCCGCCCAGGCGGTCACCGCCGTGACCAACACCAGGAGTGCCACGGCCTCCACCCAGCGGGCAGCGGGCCAGGGCTCCAGCTCCAGGAACAGCGGCAGGCACAGCAGGAACGGGGCGACCGCCAGGACGCCCATGGCATCGCCGGTCCACCACACCGCCCAGGCGCCGGGCAGCTCGCCCGAGGAGATCGCCCCCGAGGCCGCCAGCGTCGCCGTGCCGGTCGTCGCGCTGATCAGCATGCTCGCCAGCGCGCCCAGGAAGACGATCGCGAGGGCGTCGCGCTGGCGGTCCAGCTGGCGGCGGAAGCCGACCCGCCCCAACAGGAGGGCGGCCACGAACGGCGCTGCGGTGTTGCCCGCCGCCGTGGCCGCCGCCGCCAGCGGGGTGGCGGTGATCGGCAGGTTCACCGCGAGTGCGGCGACGGCGACGCCCGGCCACATGCTCCGGCCCAGCAACAGGAACGCGGCGACCGCGATGCCGGTCGGAGGCCACAGGGGAGTGACGTTGTGGTCGACGAGGGAGAGGCTCAGGCCCAGCTGGGCACCCAGGTAGTACGCCGCCGCGACCAGGACCAGGGCCAGGACCTGGTGGCCGGGGCGGCGACGCGACCCGGGGTCGGGCGAACCCGCTCGTACTAGTGCCTGAACCGTCATGCCGCCAGCCCTCCGCTGGGTTACTCAGCGTCTGAGCGTACGGCGCCGCGAGGCGCCGCGTTGCCGAATCGTGCTCCCTATGTCGCAGCGAGAGATTTCGACTTCGAGGACGGGAGCGGCTCCGGCGTGTTTCAGTTGTTCCGTGACGCGCACCGTCGAAGCCGACTACCTCGTGGTGGGAGCCGGCGCCATGGGGATGGCGTTCACGGACGCCCTGATCGACCACGCCGACGTACGCGTGGCGCTCATCGACCGTCGCCACGGCGTCGGCGGCCACTGGCTCGAGGCCTATCCATTCGTTCGCCTGCACCAGGCCTCCGCCTTCTACGGCGTCCCGTCGACGCTTATGGGCGGCGGCCGGCTGCAGCAGCACGGACCTGAGGCGGGGCTGCAGGAGCGGGCCACCCAGCCGGAGATCTGCGCCTACTACGGCCGCATGCTGGCCGAGCGGATGGTGCAGCCGGGCAAGGTCGAGTTCTTCTCCAACACCGAGTACCTCGGGGATCGCTCCTTCGTCTCGCGCATCTCGGGCGAGCGGTTCGAGGTGCCTGAGCGCTGCCGGGTCGTCGATGCCCATTACCTGGCCCCCAGCATCCCGGCGGAGAAGCCGGCGCCGTTCGGGGTCGCGGACGACGTGCGGGTGATCCCGGTCAACGACCTCGCGCGGCTGGAGGAGGCGCCGAGCCAGTACGTGATCGCGGGGACGGGCAAGACCGCGACCGACGCCGTCATCTGGCTACTGGCGCGCGGGGTCGACCCCGACGAGATCTGCTGGGTGCGGCCGCGCGAACCGTGGATGATGAACCGCGCCGTGGTCCAGCCCGATCCCGCGATCTTCATGGGCATGGTCGCGGACACGATGCAGGCAGCGGTGGCATCGGCCTCGGTGGAGGACCTGTTCCTCCGGCTGGAGGACCTGGGCATCATGCTGCGCATGGACCGTGGCGCCCCGGCGACGATGGCCAAGGCACCCACGCTGGCGATGTGGGAGCTCGAGCAGCTGCGCACCATCGAGAACGTCGTACGCCGCGGGCACATCGAGCAGGTGGACCGCGGGAAGCTCACGTTCGCGGACGGTTCGGTCGGCATCGCCGACGACGCCCTCGTGGTGCACTGCGCGGCGGACGGCCTGAAGTACCCGACGCCGGTCCCCGTCTGGCGGCCGGAGGTGATCACGCTGCAGGCGATCCGCGCCGGCTTCCCGTGCTTCGGGGCGGCGGTCCTGGGGTACGTCGAGGCGACGCGCGACGACGACGACGAGAAGAACCGGCTCTGTCCGCCGACGCCGTACGGCAACTCGATGGCCGACTGGACGCGCATGACCGTTCTGGGCGCCCGGGCAGCGGCGTCGTTCACCTCCGAGCCCGACATCAAGGCGTGGGCGGACCGGGTCGCACTCAACCCGGCCCGCATCCCGCCCGAGTACGGCGGTTCCGCGGAGCTGGACGACGCGCTCGGGCGCCTGCGGGTCAACGCGGGTCCGGCGCTGGTCCGGTTGGCCGAGCTGAGCGGGCTGGCCGTCCCCGCAACCCTCGAAAGCTAGGGCGTACCGACAACAACGTCGAGAACCTCGGCTGATGGAGCTCCTAAGTGGGGGTGGCGAGTTGCGGGAGGTCGCCGACGCGGGTCATCGCTGCAGCGCCCAGAACCGCCACTTGTCGTGGGGAATGTCGAGGCGGGAGATCGTGGCGAAGCCGGCCTCGGCGGCCAGACGCTCGAGCGCCGCCGGGCGCAGCAGCGTTCCGGTGGCGGCCGACTCGCCAGGCGTCGGCGCATCGGCGATCCCGACAGGCAGGCAGTGCAGCACGCTGAACGCGTACAGGAACCGCTGCAGCTCGTCACCGGGAGCCCCGAACGTGTCCGCGGCCGCCATGTCGGCCACCAGCACCCACCCGTCGTCGGTGACGAGGGATCGGCAGGCCGCCAGCGCAGCCGACGGATCGCCCATGTCGTGCAACGTCTCGAACGCGCACACCAGGTCATAGCTACCCGCCAGACCCGGGTCCCGCGCGTCCCGGACCTGCACCGTCACCCGTGACGACAGCCCGGCCTCCTCGACGTTCCGCCGCGCGTCGGCGACCGAGGCGTCGTCGAGGTCGAAGCCGTCCACCCGCACCTCGGGATAGGCGCGCGCCAGCGCGATCGCCGACCAGCCGGTGCCACAACCCACATCCGCGACCCGGCCACCCGCTCGCCGCAGCCGTTCATCCAGACCGGGCACCGCCGCCAGCCAGTCAGCGAGCCCGTCCAGGAACAGCGGCCGATTCTCCAGCTCGATCCCCCGGCGGATGTCCTCGCCGTACTCGGTGTAGGGGACACCACGGCCGGTGCGGAACGCCTCCTCCAGGCGCGGCAAGGTGGCCGCCATCGCCGCGCCCTGCAAGATCAACGGAATCAGCGACGTGGAGCTCCCCGGCTCGGTGAGGACCGCGCGTTGCGCCGCGCTCAGCCCGTACCGGCGTTCGGCACCATCCCCGTCGGTGACCACTGTGACCAGCCCGGCCGTCGCCTGTTGCTCGAGCCACTCCGACGCGTACCGCGACCCGATCCCGACCTCGCCGGACAGCTCCTCGGCCGTGAGCGGGCCGTCCGCCAGTCGCTCGTAGCAGCCGAGACGGACACCGAGCTGCACGGTCAACAGCTCGTACCACCCCAACGCGGCCATCATCACCCGATCGGACAGCTCCTCGACTGTTGCTTCGCCTGCCATGCGATGCCCTCCGTGTCGATGCCCAGAGTTCCTGAGCCCAGTATTCGGCATCCGGGCTCGTCGAGTACGGCGAACTTCGATCCGTCCTGGGACCTCGCCTCGGCTGTCGACCGAGGCCCAGCTGGTTGAGCCGAGTGGGGTGGTCGCCGTACCCCAACTCCACGACCGAGGCCGATGTGGAGGACCTGCGCCGCCTGGGGTTCCAGGACCAGCAGATCTTCGCGATCACGCTGTACGTCGCCCTGCGGCTGGCGTTCGCCACGGTCAACGAAACCCTGGGCGCCGCCCCGACGCCGAGCTGCTCGATCGGGTGCCGGGAGCGGTGCTGGGCGCCGTCGGGTTCGGACGACCTCCGGCGCCGTGACGACCATCGGCGTACCAACCGCCGTCCCACCTGAAAGGCTGCGCGCATGACGCAGAACAGCCACCCGTCCGCGTGGGCACATGGCGCCCCCCGGGTCGGGGATCGCGCGTCCCTGACCCGGACCGTCGAGGCCGCGGACATCGAACGCTTCACCGCCATGAGCGGTGACCGCAACCCACTGCACTACGACGAGGCAGTCGCCGCACGCACGCGGTTCGGCGGCATCGTCGTACAGGGCGGCGTGACGTCGGCGATCCTCAACGCCGTCGTGGCCGAGAGGCTGCCCGGGCCGGGCACGGTCTTCCTCGAGACCCACTGGCGGTTCCTCGCCCCGACCCGGCCGGGTGACGTGATCACCGGCGAGGTCGAGGTGACCTCGGTGCGGGAGGACAAGCCGATCACCACGCTGGCCACCCGCGTGGTCCGCGGCGACGGGGTCGTCGCCATCGACGGCACCGCCGTCTGCTGGACGATGGACCTCGGCTGACCCTCATGGGTACGCCGCCGGGGCGCCACGTCGTACGGCGGTCTCGTCAGGAGAGTCCGAGCTCGTCCGCCTGGATGACGACCCCCCGCCGGGTGGGCACGCCGAGCTTGCTGAGTACGGCGGAGACGTGGTGGTCGGCCGTCTTGTGTCGTACTGCGTGCCGCCGTCGATCTCGGTCACGCCGATCACGACGTACGCCGAGCCTCCGCCGCCGCTTCCCCGATTCGTTCCAGGGTCGCGCCGGGGAGGGGTCACCGCATTCGCGTAGAAGCGCTTCACGAACTCGGTGTCACGCCACGCCGGGGTGCGCCAGACCCAGTCCGGGTACGCGGGGATGAAGGACTCGGGGAAGACGATCAGTTGCGCGGTGACCCGCGGCTTCCTTGACCAGGGCGCAGACCTTGTCCGCGGTCGCCTCTCGGTCGAGGAACGCGGGAGTTGCCTGTACGGCGGCCACGGTGACCATCAGTTCCTCCAGTCTCGTCGGCAGTGTGCCGACCTCATCTCCCTAGCACGTCGCGTTCACCGGGATCGCTGGCCGGGTCGTGCTCAGGCAGCGCATCCACCGCCCAGTCGGAGCGCTTCCACGCGGGGACCGGTGTCAGGCAGTCACTGCGTGGCACGAACCGCGACCGCCGTACGAGCTCGTAGCGGTGGATGTAGCGCGGGCAGTTGGGGTAGACCGCTCGGGCGCGGACCCGGACGACGAACTGGGCCTCTGGGTAGTCGCCCCGTAACGGGTCATCGAGGTCGATGCTCGCGGTGCCCTCCAGCCGCATCCGGTGGCCTCGCTCGAAGTCGATGAACAGCAGCCCCACATCTGGGTTGACCAGCACGTTGCCGGTGGACAGGTACATGCCGTTTCCGTCGTAGTTGGGAAAGACCACTGTGTGCGGATCCAAGACGCGGACGAAGCCCGGCTCGCCGCCCTTGTAAGAACACGTCGGTCGTCCCTCGGCGTCGGCCGTGGCAAGGAAGAACATGTCGCGATCTTCGATGAAGGCACGGTCACCCTCGCTGATGGTGTCGCTGACGAGCAGTCCGTCGATACGGTCGGCCAGGGCTCGCGTGTCGAAGCGGTCTTGCAGCGACCGGCTGCCGTCATGGAATCCGGATGCCATGTCTCCTCCTGACAAGGCGAGGTCATCCGAACCATCGTGGCCAACGTGCCCAGCCTCGGCTACAAGTGTGAACCCCGCGCCGAGTCCCGTCGAGGACACCCATTTACCGCGCCCAGGCGCAACTCGACCGGGTCACTCGCGGGCGACCGAGGTGCGGGGGTGGGTCTCGTACATGCGCACGGCGACGAGCAGCCCGGAGCCGGCCGTGAGCGCCGCGACCCCCCAGATCGCCTCGCGGACCCCGAACGCGTCGGCGAGGAGTCCGGTCAGCAGCGCGCCGACGGCGAACCCGAGATCGCGCCAGAGCCGGTAGACGCCGACCGCGCGTGCCCGCCAGGCCGGGTGGGCGACGTCGCCGATGCTGGCGAGCAGGGTCGGGTAGACCATGGCGGTGCCGGCGCCGAGGGCGACCGAGGCGATCGCCCAGTTCCCGAACGTGTCGCTGGCCGCGATGAAGGCGAGGGCCGCCGCCTGGAGGAGCATCCCCGCGGTGATCAGGCGCTTGCGGCCCCAGCGGTCGGAGATCGCGCCGGTGGCGAGCTGTCCGAGTCCCCAGACCGCCGGGTACAGCGCGACGAGTACGCCGGTCCGGCCCAACGTCAGGCCGGCGGAGGTGAACAGCACCGGGAAGACCCCCCAGGCCAGGCCGTCGTTCAGGTTGTTGACCAGGCCGGCCTGGCTGGCCGACGACAGGGCCGGCTCGCGCAGGGTCGTGCGTGCGAACACCGCTCGATCGGTGAGGTCGCCGGGGCCGGCGTGGGTGCTGGCCTCGTGGTCGGCGTGGCCGCGGGTCTCGCGGACGGCCAGGGTGGACAGGCCGAGCCCGAGGCCGGCGTACGCGATGCCGACCAGGAACGGCTCGGGTCGGAGGCCGGAGTGGGCGGCGATGCTGCCCGTGAGCAGGGCGGTGACGGCGAGGGCGAGGTAGCCCGCGGACTCGTTGAGGCCCATCGCCAGGCCCCGGCGCTGCGGGCCGACGAGGTCGATCTTCATGATGACCGTGGTCGACCAGGTCAGTCCCTGGCTGATGCCGAGCAGCACGTTGGCGGCGACCACGATCCACCAGTCGGGTGCCCAGATGAGCAGCAGCGGGACGGGTACGGCGACGAGCCAGCCGGCCACGAGGACGGGCTTGCGGCCATACCGCTCCGACCAGGCGCCGGCGAGGTAGTTGGTCGCCGCCTTGGCCAGCCCGAAGGCCAAGATGTAGGTCAGGGCGGCGGTGAAGGAGTCGAGCCCGAAGACGTCGGTGGCCAGCAGCGGCAGGACGGTGCGCTCCTGGCCGAGCATGCCGCCGACCAGCGCGTTGACCGCGACGAGGAGGACGAACTGGGCGGCGTTGGCACGCAGCCCTAGGACGGGCGTCTTGCGGCGCGGTGTCCGCGTCACGAGCCGCTCGCCAGCGACGTGTGGTTGGCGTGCGCCCACTCCTCGGGACCTGCGGCGAGGACGCTGAGCCGTGCGAACCCTGCCCGGGCCAGGAGGGACGCGGCGCCCATGGCCCGCTCGCCGTGGCCGCACATGACCACCGTCGGCACGTCGTCGAGGCGGTCGATGGCATGGGGGAGATCGCCGAGCTCGATGTGCACCGCGCCGGGGACGTGTCCGGAGCGGTACTCGGACGCTTGGCGGATGTCGAGCACCCGGACGTCATCCAAGGCGGTCGGCTCGACCAGCGGTATCGAGGTGACGGGCAGGCCCGCCGCGGTCCACGCCTCGAGGCCGCCGACGAGCTCGCCGAGGCTCGCGTCGTACCCGATCTTGGCGGCCTGCCACAGCACCTCCTCGGGGTCCTGGTCGGGCTCGCGGAGCACCACCAGCGGCTGGTCGGGCCGGGTCAGCCAGCCCAGCCAGCTGGCGAACGCCGGCCGGAGCGGGATCGACACGGCACCCGCGGGGTGGCCGGCCGCGAAGGAAGGCACCGGCCGGACGTCGAGGATGGTCGCGCCGGCGGCCTGAGCGGCGGCGACCTCGGCCGGTGACATCGGGTCGAGGCCGAGCCGGCGAGGCAGTACGGCGGGCCCGCGCCGGTTGATCTCGCCGAGCCGCAGGAAGTACGGCGGGAAGGAGCCGAGACTGCCGAGCAGCCGCGCCACGAACGCATCCTCGTCCGGTGCCGACACCAGCGCGTTGGTGGCTCGTTGGGCGCCGATGGTGCTGGTCCGGTCGGCACCGGCGGGCGCGGCGCAGAACGAGCCGGCGCCGTGCGTCGGCCACACCTCCACGTCGTCGGGAAGCTCGAGCAGGCGTTGCACAGAGCGGTACTGGGCCCGGGCCAGCTCCTCGGTCCGCTCCGGGCTGACCAGGTCGGTGCGGGCGACGGCCCCCACCAACAGGGAACCGCCCGTGAAGACCCCGACCGGCGCCGGCCCGTCGAGGAGCAGGTAGGACAGGTGCTCGTCCGTGTGACCGGGGGTGCCGAGCGCACGCAGCCGCAGGCCGCCGAGGTCGAGCTCGTCGCCGTCGCGCATCCCA
>WNGB01015045.1_pt1 | contig 17199 bp, 17 predicted proteins | sample 5400681 | NCBI WGS metagenome assembly WNGB01 (sample SAMN13153367, study PRJNA577476) | soil metagenome | isolation source: 115 cm soil or saprolite under grassland replicate 2 | place: USA:California | collected 2016-06-15 | reverse complement strand
TCCGGTTGGCGTCGCCACCCGCGACATGGTGACCGTCCCGCCGCTGCCCGAGTCGCTCGTCGGCCGTACGATCGGCTTCCTCGACAACAGGAAGGCGAATTTCGACCGCCTCGCCGACGTCCCGAACTGTACCTTCAGCCGCGCCGTTTCGCGCCCGATCCAGCCGATCTGACCACTCGACGCCCCTCGGGCGACGGCCTCGCCGCGTTGCTCGTGCCCGGATCATCGTCGATCGATGATCAAGAGGCCGAGCGCCGTGACGAGCAGCACGGCGCCGAGGCCGCCGCCGGCGCCGAGCCTCTCGCCGAAGAGCGTCAGGCCCAGGATCGTCGCCGTGAAGGCGGTCGCGACCCCTCCGAGATAGAGTAGCCACGGCCAGCCGAGCGCCAGCTGGGCGAGCGGCGCCTCGGTCCAGAGGAGGGCCGGTGTCAGGAGGAGGGCGCCGATGGTGAACGTGAGCGCGGTCATGGGGAGCGGCGCCGAGCGCTGCAGGCTCACCTTCGCCACGAGCACGTACAGCGCATAGGCCAGACCCGCAACGAGGGCCAGCAGCGCGCCGGCGAGGAATCGCGCCGATGGAGCGGACGACCCCGACGGCGCGGCGACGAGCAGCGCGGTGCCGATCACGCCCAGGCCGAGGGCCACGCGAACGGGCCTCGTCAGGCGCTCGCCGAGCAGCCACGGGGCGAGCGCGGCGATTGCGAGCGGCGCCGAGCAGATCGCGACGAGGGCGACGATCGTGATCCCGCTGAGCGTAACGGCCGGGAAGTACGCCGCCTGGTAACCGGCCATGCACGCTCCCATCGCGACGCAGCGCCAGCGGTCGCCGGGCACGACGGCAAACGACCCGGGGGTCACCCACGTCGCGAGGAGCAGCAGGATGGCCGCGAGCCAGAGCCGCGCGACGCCGACCAGCAGCGGGCTGGCCGACGCGCGCTCGGCGAGCACCGTCATCACCGACCCGCTCGTCCCCCAGAAGATCGCGGCGAGCGCGATGAGGATCAGTCCGCCGACGGTCCACGGAGCTTGACGCGCTCGGTGCACCCCGCGATCATAGCCCGGGCGCGGCATTGGCCTGCGGCGCTCGAAACGCCCGGCCCACGCCGGACAGAAGGAGGGCTGTTCATGAAGATCGGATTTATCGGGATCGGCGCCATGGGTCAGCCGATGCTGGCGAACCTCGTGAAGAAGGGGCACAGCGTCGTCGCGTACGACGTGGCCGAGGCGGCCCTCGTCGGCGCCGTGAGGGTCGGCGCCGCCCGGACGGGCTCAGCGGCTGCGGCCGCGCGCGACAGTGAGCTGGTGATCACCGTGCTCCCGTCGTCGTCGCATGTTGAGTCGGCCTACCTCGCCGCCGGCGGCGTGCTGGAGGGCCTCGCCGCCGGCCGCCTCTGCATCGACATGTCCACGATCGATCCGAGCGTGTCGCGCCGGGTCGCGGAGGCAGTCGTCCGGCGCGGCGCGCGCTTCATCGACGCGCCGGTATCGGGCGGCGTGCCCCGTGCGGTCGACGGAACGCTCGCGATCATGGTCGGCGGTGACGCGCGCGACTTCGAGGAGGCGCGGCCCGTGCTGTCGGCGATGGGTGCCAACATCATCCACGTCGGGCCGGTGGGGTCGGGCGAAGTCGCCAAGCTCTGCAACAACCTGATCGCGGGTGTCGCCGCCGTGGCGGTGAGCGAGGCGTTCAGGATCGCCGAGGGGTTCGGCGTCGACCCGAAGGTCCTGACCGACGTCATCTCGAAATCGTCGGGCAACACCTGGGTCATGGAGCACATGCATCCGGTGCCCGGGCTCGTGGGGAAGGCGCCCTCGAGCCGCGACTACGCCCCGGGCTTCACCACGGACCTGATGGCGAAGGACCTCGGGCTGGCCGTCAACGCCGCCCGCGAGCTGCGCGTGCCGGTCGTCGTGGCGCCGGCGGCGCAGCAGGCGCTCCGGCTCGCGTCGTCCCACGGCCTCGGGCGGAAGGATTTCTCGGCGGTCTATATGTTCCTCAGAGCATCAAGCCGCGAAGCGCCGGTCTGATATACTGCCGAGCGCTGTCCCGAGCGTGAACGGCTGAGGAGGCCCGCCGTGGCGACGTATGTCATGCTGAGCACGCTGTCCGAATCGGGGCGCAAGGTCCTCCGCGGGCGGCCCGGCTGGATCCGCAAGGTGAACGCCGACGTGCAGCGCATGGGCGCGCGCGTCGTCGCCCAGTACGCGGTGCTGGGCCCCTACGACTTCGTCACGATCATGGAAGCGCCGGACAACGCCACCATCTCGCGTGTATCCGTCGAGCTGGGCGCGCGCGGCGGTGTCGCGGGGATGACGATGGCCGCGATCCCCCTCGACGAGTTCATCGGTCGGCTGGAGCGCAGCCGAGCCCACAAACGTCACGAAAGGAAGAAGCGGTGAGCGTTCTCAGGATCCACCCGGAGAAGTGCACCGGCTGCCTCCGCTGTGAGCTGGCCTGCTCGTACATGCAGACCGGTGATTTCCAGCCCGCGAAATCCGTGATCCGCGTCTCTCCGTTCGAGGGACACACCTCCTACGCGCCCTATACCTGCACGCAGTGCGCGGAAGGGTGGTGCATGACGGCTTGTCCGGTGGGCGCGATCACGATCAACGCCGTGGGAGCCAAGGACGTCCTGGACGACCGGTGCGTCGGTTGCAAGCTCTGCACGATCGCCTGTCCCTACGGGACGATGTTCTACGATCCGGCGACGCGCAAGGCCTTCAAGTGCAATCTCTGCGGCGGCGCCCCGGCGTGCGCCGAGGCGTGCCCAACGGCCGCCATCACCTATGAGGACGTGACGACCGGGGACTGGCTCGGCGACTTCGCCCGCGAGCGCACCGAACGCGTCCTCACAGGGGTGCGGTGATGGCCGCTCGACACCTGATCATCGGCGGCGGCACCGCCGGGATGAACGCGATCCGCACCATCCGTGAAGAGGAGTCCGAGCGGTCGACGATCACGCTGGTGAGCGCGGAGCGGCCGTACTCGCGGATGGTCCTGCCGTACTACCTCGACCGGTCGATCGCCGAGTCGCACGTCTTCACCGCGACCGGGAAGGTGCTCGCCGACTGGGGGGTGACGACCCACCTGGGCAAGCGCGCGACCGCGCTCGACACGAAGGCGAACGTGTGCACCCTCGAGGACGGCACGACCGTCGCGTATGACGACTGTCTGATCGCGACGGGCTCGTCGGCAGTCCGGGCGCCGGTTCCGGGCGCCGACGGACCCGGCGTCCATTCCTTCTGGACCCTGGACCAGGCCCGCGGGGTCATCGCGCAGATTCAGCCGGGCAGCCACGTGGTGATGGTCGGGGCGGGCTTCATCGCGTTCACCATCCTCAACTCCATCCTGGCGCTCGGCGCCAAGCTGACGATCGTCGAAGTGGCCCCGCGTATCCTGCCGCGGATGATCGACGACACCGGCGCCCAGCTCGTCGAGGCGTGGCTCAAGAAGCACGGCGTGGCGATCCGCACCGGCGCCAAGCTCACCCGGATCGACGACGCGAAGGGCCGGCAGCGCCTCAAGCTCGCCGCGGGTGGCGACCTGGTGGCCGACGTCGTGATCATGGCGACGGGCATTCGGACGAACCTCGATTGGCTCAAGGGCGCGGGCGTGACGATCAAACAGGGCATCGTCGTGGACGACCACCTGCGCTCGAGCGTCCCGAACGTCTACGCGGCCGGTGACGTGGCCGAGGGCCGCGACCTGATCTCGCAGGCCAACGCGGTGCACGCGATCGAGCCCACCGCGCAGGAGCATGGCCGCGTCGCCGGCGCCAACATGGCCGGCAAGGACATTCGCTACCGCGGCAGCCTCATCATCAACATCGTCGAGGTCTGCCACCTCGACGTCGCGTCGTTCGGCGCCTGGGACGACGCCCAGGCCGAAGCGGCCAGCGGCGTCAAGGCCGACCGGCCCGCGTACCGCAAGCTCCTCTGGCGGGGCGACCGGCTGACGGGCGCGATCATCCTCGGGCCGTCGAGCGACATCTGGACGACCAACGACGTTGGGATGCTGAAGGGACTCGTGCAGTCCGGCGTCTCGCTCGGGCGCTGGAAGGCGCACCTGAAGAAGAATCCGTTCGACGTCAAGCCGGCGTTCATTGCGACGAAGACCACGAGCGCGCTGCTTCCCGAAACCATCCTGGGGCGCCCCTCGAAGGCGCCCGGGGAGACCCCGGTGGCCGTATGACTCCAGCGAGTGTGACCGCGCCGAAGCAACCCAGGACGAAAGCAGCGACGACCGCGCGCCCCGGCGGTTTCGCCGGCAACCTGCTGCGCGTGGACCTCACGCGCCGCACCTGCCGGGCCGAGCCGTGGGCCCCCGAAACGATGCGCGAACTGCTCGGCGGCGTCGGGCTCGGCGCGATGATCCTCTACCGCGAGACGGCGACGAAGGGCGGCAAGGGCAACGTCGCCTGGGACCATCCCGACAACCGGCTCGTACTGGGCACGGGTCCGCTCGCGGGCCTGCCCGTGTGGGGCACGGGCGGCCTCACCGTCTGCACCATCGGACCTGGCACCAATGGCCCGACCTCGACCCAGGCCAACGGATTCTTCGGGACGAATCTGAAGTACTGCGGCTACGACGCGATCATCATCCAGGGGCAGGCGAAGGACTGGGTCTATCTCTACGTCAACGACGACGTCGTGGAGCTACGCGACGCCCGGGCGCTGATCGGTCTGGACACGTGGGACACTCAGGGGGCGCTCTGCCGGGAGACAGGGCTCGCCGGCCATCAGCTCTCGGTCTATTCGATCGGCCCCGCCGGCGAGAACCTCGTGCGCTTCGCCGCCATCCAGGGCGACTACGGCCACGTCGCGTCCAAGAACGGTTGCGGCGCCGTCATGGGCAAGAAGCGGCTCAAGGCGGTCGCGATCGTCAAAGGGACGAAGGCTCTCCACGCCGCCGATCCGCGCGGCGTGGTCCAGGCGGCCGACGAGATGGCCCACGATCTCCGCACGGATCCGTCCGCGCGCTCGCTCTACGAGTACGGCACGCTGCCGGGCGTCGTGAATCTCTCGAAGATGGGCGCCCTGCCGATCAAGAACTACACGACCAACTTGACGTCGAACGTCGCTGGCGCCGACATGAGCGCGTGGGAAGCGCCGAAGCTCCGAGAGAACTTCGACCACCGCGGCCACCAGTGCAACGCCTGCGGCATGCATCACTGCCACATGTCGGTCATCAAGCAGGGCGACCGAAAGGGGGCGATCGTCGACGAGCCCGAGTATGAAGGCTGGTCCGGTTGCGGATGGGCGATCGGGTCGGCCGACCGCGACGGCGTCGCGTGGCTCAACACCGAATGCGACCGCGCGTGCGTGGACGTCAACGAGTGGGGCTGGCTGTGCGGCTGGGTCATGGAGTGCCAGGAGAAGGGCTACATCACTCGGGAGCAACTCGGTTTCGAGCTCAAGTGGGGCGACATCAAGGGCGCCCACCGCCTCCTCCAGATGGTCAGCCGCCGGGAGGGGCTGGGGAACGTCCTCGCCGAGGGCGTCAAGCGCGCCGCCGAAAAGCTCGGCGGCCCCGCCAAGGAGTGCGCCATCTACATCGAGAAGGGCGCGACGCCGCGCGGCCACGATCACCGCGCGCGGTGGGAGGAGATGCTCGACACCTGCACCTCGTCCACCGCGACGATGGAGACTGGGAACCCCGTGCATCCGACGGAGATCGGCCAACCTGCGCGCGTCAATCCATTCGACGGCGAACAGGTGGCCAAGTACGTCGCCGGGCTGCGCGGGCGGCGGAGCTTCGAGGACTCGCTCGGCATCTGCATCTTCACGTCGCGGACGCGACTCGAGTACCTCTGCCGCGCTCTCTCGGCGGCGACGGGCTGGGCCTTCACGGTCGACGAGGCCCTGCGGTTCGGACGCCGGACCGCTGCCATCAACCGCGCGACCGCGCTCCGCTGCGGCCACACCGGCGCCATGGAGTATCCGTCGACGCGCTATGGCTCGACGCCCGTGGACGGCCCCGCGAAGGGCCAGGCCATTCGGGCGCAGTGGGAAAAGATGCTCGACACCTGGTACGCCGAGGTCGGCTTCGACCGCAAGACCGGCAGGCCGTGGCCGAAGACGCTCAAGGGGCTCGGGCTCGACTGGCTCGCCAAGGATCTTTGGGGCAAGAAGGCGTAGACAGCGCGCCCGTCGCTTGACCCTCTCCCCGTCAGTGTGTTAATTGTTGTCACTCATTCGACACAGATTAACGGGGGTCCTATGGCGCAAGTGATTGGATTCATTGGACTTGGCATCATGGGACGCCCGATGGCCAAGAACCTATTGAAGGCGGGCTACCCGCTGGTCGTCCACAGCCGGAGCCGCGGGCCGGTGGACGAGATCGCTGGGGCGGGCGCCAAGGTCGGCGGCTCCCCACGCGACGTCGCCGCGCAGTCCGACGTTCTGATCACGATGCTTCCCAACTCACCAGACGTCGAGCAGGTGACACTTGGCCGTGATGGCATCATCGAGGGCGCACGGCCTGGTCTCGTCTTCGTCGACATGTCCACGATCTCACCGATCGTCTCTCAGAAAATCGGAGAGGCGCTCGCCGCCAAGTCCGTGAAGATGCTGGACGCGCCCGTGTCCGGCGGCGAGAAGGGCGCGACCGACGGGACGCTCTCCATCATGGTCGGCGGCGACAAGGCGGTCTTCGACGCCGTCCTGCCGGTCTTCCAGGCGATGGGTAGGACGATCACCCACCTCGGGCCTCTCGGCTTCGGCGGGTTCACCAAGCTCGCGAATCAGATCATCGTCGCCGTCAACCTGACGGCGCTCGCCGAGGCGCTGACGCTCGCGAAGAAGGCGGGGCTCGACCGTGAGCTCACCCTGACCGCGCTTGCCGGCGGGCTCGCCGGCTCGAAGTGCCTCGATCAGAAGAAGCCGAACTATCTTGCCGAGACCTACAACCCGGGCTTCAAGATCGATCTGCACTTCAAGGACCTCGGGCTCATCATGGAATCCGCCCGCGCCCTCGGCGTGCCGCTGCCCACGACGGCGCTGGTCCAGGAATTGTTCAACGCGCTCCGCGTGAAGGGTCGCGGGGGTCTCGATCACTCCGGAGTGATCACCCTGCTGGAAGACTTCGCGGGCCTCTCCAGGTGAGGGCCACGGTCGATCGCGCCGGGCTCGACCCCCAGGGCCGGCTCCCCAAAGTTCAGATCCGTCGGGTGCGGAAGGGCGATCTCTCGAAGATCCGGGACGTCATGGAGCAGACCTTCGGTGACTTCCTGGAACGCCAGCTCGGCACGCGGCCCCGGCAGGCGTTCGGCGGTGCGCAGTACGTTCATCACCGCTGGCTCATGGAGCCGTGGGGCTGCTTCGTCGCCGAGGAGGACAGCTCGAAGATCGTGGGCGCCGCGCTCGCGGTGACGTGGGGCACGGTCGGCGTGCTGGGGCCGGTGGCCGTGCTCACGAACTACCACAACCAGACGATCGGGCAGCAGCTCATCCGCGCGGCCCAGGATTTCTTCGACGAGAACAAGGCGACGCTCCACGGCTGTGTCACGTACCCGACGAGCCCGAAGCACCTGTACCTCTACCACAAGTTCGGGTACCGGCCGAAGCACCTGACCGCGATCATGAGCCGGACGATCGACCGCGGGGGAGCCCGAGCGCCGGCGTCGCCGAAGCCCGGGAAAACTCCGCTCACGGCGCGCCGCTTCTCCACGCTCGAGGAGGCGAAGAAGAAGGCGGCTCTCGCGCGGATCCATCGGATCACCAACGCGATCTGCCGGGGCATGGATCTCGCGAAGGAGATTGAGATCGTCGACGGCCTGGCCCTGGGCGACACGCTCCTCCTGGAGCGTGGCCGCGACCTCATCGGCTTCGCGATTTGCCACACGCCCGGCGTGAGCGAGGCCCCGACCGGTGCCTTGTACGTGAAGTTCCTCGGGATCGACCCGCCCCACCGGAAGGCCGAGCACCTCGAGCAGTTCGTCACGACGATCGAAGGCTTCGGGCAGGAGCTGGGTGTGCAACGGGTGATCCTTCCCGTGTATGCTCGCTACTGGGTCGCGTACAACATCCTCGTCCAATGTGGATATCAGGTCGACTTCACCATGATCCGGATGCAGCGGGGCAAGCAGGAGGATTACGAGGACCCCTCGGACCTCGTGCTCGACGACTGGCGCTGATGGGCGCCGCGACGGCGGCGGCCGCGGGCGTCCTGGTGATGGCGCTCGCCGGTAGTGTCGTCGCGCACTCGCTGCTCCTCGAGTCGTCACCCGCCGCCGGCGTGACCCTCACGGAGTCGCCCCCGCAGATTTCGCTGCGTTTCAACAACCGCATCGAGAAAAAGCTCTCGACGATCCGGGTGCTGGACGAGCGCGGCGCCTCGCGGCCCGTCACCGTGCTGGTCGCGGCCGGGCCGGTCGAACGCCTGACGGCGGCGCTCCCGCCGCTGGCGGTCGGCTCCTGGCGCGTCGAGTGGCAGGTGCTTTCGACGGACGGTCACATCGTGGGCGGGAGCTTCTCCTTCCGCATCGCGCACTAGGGAGCATGGCGCGCGTCGTCGGTGCGCTCCGTCGGGGCCTGGTGGTGCGATCGGGGACGGTGATGCGATGGCGAAGATGATGGGCGGACGCGCGACCGTCGAGGGCACGCGACGGTACACACAGCGGTTCGCCGGACGGCTGGCGACCGAGCACTTTCGCGAGCTGGAGGGCGGCGCCGGCACCTGGCTCTCGACGCTGGGGCTCGGCACGTATCTCGGCCCCGAGGACGGCGTGACCGACGTCCTTTATCAGGATGCCGTCCTTCGATCGCTGGCGCTCGGCGTCAACGTGATCGATACGGCGGTGAACTACCGTCATCAGCGCAGCGAGCGCGCGATCAGGACCGCGCTCGCCACTGCGATCGCCAGAGGCGTGGTGGGGCGGGACGAGGTCGTCGTGGCCACCAAGGGCGGCTTCATTTCCTTCGACGGGGCCGTGCCGCGCGATCCGCGCGCGTACTTCGCGGCGACGTACGTCGACACGGGGATCATCAAGCCGGGTGAGGTGGTGAGGGGCGCGCACTGCATGAGCCCGCGCTACCTCCGCGACCAGATCGACCGCAGCCGCGCCAACCTCGGGCTCGAGACGCTCGACGTCTACTATCTCCATAACCCGGAGACACAACTTGACGAGGTCGAGCGCGCGGAGTTCATCATTCGCATTCGCGCCGCCTTCGAGGCGCTGGAGGCGGCGGTCTCGGCCGGGGGCATCGCGCGCTACGGCACCGCGACCTGGACCGGATTCTGCGTGGACCCGGGTGCCCCCGACTACCTGTCGCTCGCGGAGCTCGTCTCCGCGGCTCGCGACGTGGGTGGCAACGATCATCACTTCAAGGTCATCCAGCTGCCGTACAACCTCGGGATGACCGAGGCGTTCACGCGCGCCAATCAGCGTGTCAACGACCGAATGGTCCCGGTGCTCGAGGCCGCCCGGCAGCTCGGCGTCTACGTGATGGCCTCGGCCTCCGTCCACCAGGGCCAGCTCACGCGCAATCTCCCGCCGTTGATCACGGAGTACATCCCCGGCCTCACGAGCGACGCGCAGCGGGCGCTCCAGTTCGTGCGCTCGACGCCGGGTGTCGGTACCGCGCTCGTCGGAATGAAGTCCTCTGAGCACGTCGAGGAGAACACGAGGGTCGGCGCGCTGCCACCCATGGTGTGGGAACACTTCCAGCGCCTCTTCAGCGCGGCGGGAGGGTAGCCGCCGGCTCGCACCGAAGGGCGCCGGCGCCACGCAAGGATCCTGGGCGGATCGCAAAACATTGCATAGGGCCACCGCCTCGGGTACGGTGATGCCGTGATCCCGCTCTTGCCGTCGCCGCCGTCATCGTCGGCCGTCCCTCCGTTCCCAGGGCTCCGATGGCCGGCAGCGGAGGCTGCCCGGCGGATGGCAGGAGATCGGCGCGTCGGTTCGGGCCGTGCGGTGCGAGGCCCGCGAGGAGACTGGGGCGCTGTGCGCTCGCCGAGGGGTGGCGAAGCGTGATGCGACGGATTCACCACGTCGGCATCGTCGTGAATCGGCTGGCGGACGCGTATGGCTTCTACCGCGACACGCTCGGGCTGCCGCTTGTCAGGGAGGCGACAATCCCGGACCAGCGCGTGCGGGCCGCGCTGCTAGGAGCCGGCGAGAGCGAGGTCGAGCTGCTCGAGCCACTGGATCCCTCATCGGGCGTCGGGCGCTACCTGGCCAAGCACGGCGAGGGACTCCACCACCTCTGCTTCGACACGCCGGACATCGTCAAGACGCTGACCTCGCTCAAGGAGATGCGCGTCGAGCTGCTCGATCCGTCACCGCGCGCCGGGCTCGCAGGACAGATCGCGTTCGTCCATCCGCAGGCGTGCTGTGGCGTGCTGGTCGAGCTGGCGACGCCGTCCGCCGCGGCGGCCGAGACTCCCTCGCCGCTCCGGCTCGAGGTCGCGATGAACGGTGGGCCGCGCGCCATGCTGGCGGTGGGCCGCGGCGCGCTGCTGGTCGTGCCGGCCGAGGAGGTGGGAGGCACGGAAGGGCTGGTGGCGCTCTCGATGGTCGCCGAAGACTTTCCGACGCTGATGGCCGCCTTCAACCGCGCGGGCACGGCTCTCCTGCGCGGCACGGGCGAGGTGACGGTCCAGCCCGTGTCGAGTCACGGTGTGCATCTGCACATCAGCCGCTACGAGTAGCGCCCCGACGGATCGCGGCCACGGGAGTCGGAAACTCGTCGGGATCGATCGGTATCTCGATAATCGCCGGCGCGCCCGTGGAGAGCGCCGCCTTGACGGCGTCTCCGACCTGATCGGGATGTTCGACGTAGTATCCGGTGGCGCCGAAGAGCCGCGCGTACTGGTCGTAGGCGTACTGGTCGTAGCGCGGGTTGCCGATGTCGCAGCCGATGTAGCGGCCACCGTAGAAATGCTTCTGGTACGCCTTCTCCGATCCCCAACAATTGTTGTTCATGACGAGCGTCACGACCGCGATGTTGTGTCTGACGGCGGTCTCGAGCTCCTGGGCGTTCATGAGAAAACCCCCGTCCCCGTGGACGGCGACCACCGGAGCCTCGGGACGGCCGAGCTTGGCGCCGAGCGCGGCGGGAAACGCGAAGCCCAGTCCGCCCAGATCGAGCGGCGTGAGAAACGTGCGCGGCTGCGCGAAATGCAAGCGATCGTATCCGTACGCCGGGGCGGCTCCCGCGTCGAGCGCCACGATCGTCTCGGGCGGCAGGACACGACGAAGCTCCGCGTAGACGCGCTGCGGCTTCAGGGGCTTCGCGCCGACGCCTGCCTCCGCCGCGAGCCGAGCGTGGCGCTGGGCTCGCAGCGTCTCCGCTTCCTGCCGCCAGGACGGCTGGCGGTCGGGACCGCCGTCTTCGGCCAACGCGTTCAGCAAGGCTTGACACGTTTCCCGCGCGTCCGCTTGGATGCCGAGTGCAACCGGGTAGTAGCGACCGATGTCACGACCGTCGATGTCGATCTGGATGAGGGCCGTCCCGGGTTGCAGGTAACGGTCGTCGAACTGGGTCGTGAATTGAGCGAGCCGTGAACCCATGACCAGGATCAGGTCGGCCCGCCGACAGGCGGCGGCCGCTTCCGGCGCTCCGGCGCGCCCGAGAGGGCCGAGATACAGTGGATGTGCATTGGGCACGGCGTCGTTTCGGCCGTACGCCGTGATCATCGGGATCGCGTAGCGGTTGCTCAGCTGAACGACCAGCTCATTGGCGCCGGCCCGGGTGGCTCCTCCGCCGACGAGGAGCAGAGGGCGCTCGGCCTGTCGTAGCCGTCGCACCGCCTCGCGCACGGCGTCCGCGTGCGGGGGGGGCGGGTAGATAACGCGGTAGCGCTCCGGCGCGAGAGCCGCTACGGGTGGCAGCGTGTCGCTCAGCACATCTCGCGGGATCTCCACGAAGACCGGCCCGGGGCGGCCGCTCATGGCGGCGCGTAGCGCCCCGCGCAGGAGCTCGGGGATGCGCTCGGGCTTGTTGATCTGGACCGCGAGCTTGGTCACCGGGCGAAACATGTTGAGCAGGTCGAACTCCTGGAAGGCGTCCTTCTGATAGTGGTCGAGCGCGATCCCGCCGACGAGGACGACGACCGGTGAGTGGGCCACGTACGCGGCGGCCACGCCCGTGATCAGATTGGTCGCGCCGGGACCGCTGGTCACGAGGCAGACGCCCGGCCGATCGGTGACGCGAGCGAGCCCATCGGCCATGAAGGCGGCGGCCTGTTCGTGCCGGACGTTGATGTACTCGACGCTCGAATCGTCGTAGAGCGTGTCGAGGACGTCCAGGAAGGTCGCGCCGACGATTCCGAACATGTGCCGTACCCGCTCAGCCTTCAGCAGCTCCACGACGGCCCGTCCACCCGTCCAGACATCCATATGGGCCCGTCCTCCTGGTGCGCCCCCGGGTCGGCGCGATTCGGCGCGCAACAGGATACCGGCTGCCCAGCCGTAAACAAAGCGCCGGAGCGCGCCGTCGTATGGGCAGACACCTTCCCTAAGGAGGATTTTCATGAGACGCCTGCAACGAACGATTGGCACGATGACACTGCTCCTGCTCGGGGTGGGCGTTGTGGCCGCCCAGGCAGAGCCCCAGTTCGCCGGCTCCTGGGTGCTCGACCGCTCCCAGAGCCAGTTCCCGACGCACGAGGGTCGCGACCAGGGCCGGCGCGACGCCCAGGCTCAGCCGCCCGAGGTCAAGCTGGTGGTCGAGCAGCACGGCACTATGCTGAAGGTCACCCGGACCATGACGAGGGGCACCCGGGAGCGCTCGATGACCGACACTCTGGTCGCCGACGGTAGCGATCAGGCTCACCAGGGCTACCGCGGCAACGCCGTAACCCGGACGGCCTTCGAGGGCGATCGGCTGGTGGTGACTCAAACACACGTGAAGAAGAGCGAGCAGGGCGACCGGACCATGTCCCGGCAGTCCATCTGGACGCTCTCGCCGGACGGCCGAGTCCTGACGATCGATACCACGATGCACAGCCCGCGCGGCGACCGCGCCATGAAGACCGTGTACGTGCGTAGCTGACCTCGCGGGATGGGGCGCCCGCTCTCGGACGCCCCGTCCGCGTCTCGACGATCACACGAGTTTCTTGTTCTCCGGCTCCGGGACGTCTATTCTTCGCACGTCGATGGCGCCGCTTCAGCCGACCGAGACAGAATCGACCACCTGGTGTGTTGGCCGCCGCCATCTCCTGGCGGGTGCGCTCTCGCTGGGCGCTTTGCACCTCGCTCCGCCACTCGTTCGCCGCGCGCCGGCGCAGGCCCGACTCTCCGCGCACCCGTTCACTCTGGGCGTAGCTTCGGGCTATCCCTCGCCGACGGGAGTGGTGCTCTGGACTCGTTTGGCCCCGTCGCCCCTGATGCCGGGCGGTGGCATGCCGCCGGAGGTGGTTTCGGTCGAGTGGGAAGTGGCGGCCGACGATCGCATGGCTCACGTCGTCCAGCGGGGCACTGCCGCCGCGACGCCTTCGTTCGCGCACGCGGTCCACGTCGAGGTCGACGACCTCGAGCCGGGACGGTGGTACTGGTACCGCTTCCGCACGGGCAGTGAGGTGAGCGCGATCGGTCGCACGCGCACGGCGCCGCCCGAGAATGCCGGAGGCGATCGCCTGCGGTTCGCGTTCGCCTCCTGTCAGCAGTACGAGCAGGGCTACTTCACCGCGTACCGCCACATGCTGGCGGACGACCTCGACCTGATCATCCACGTTGGCGACTACATCTACGAATCGTCCTGGGGCCGGGACCACGTGCGAAAGCACGGCGCGCCGGAGCCCCGCACGCTCGACGACTACCGAATCCGCCATGCGCTCTACAAGAGCGACGCCGATCTCCAGGCCGCGCACGCGGCGTGTCCCTGGGTCTGCACCTGGGACGACCACGAGGTCCAGAACGACTACGCCAACGACCGCTCGGAGCGCCTCGAGGCCCCGGAGAGGTTCTTACAGAGGCGCTCCGCTGCTTACAAGGCTTACTACGAGCACATGCCGCTCCGTCGCCAGATGGTGCCCAACGGGCCGCACATGCGCCTGTTCGAGCACGTCGCCTTCGGTCGCCTCGCCCAGATCCATCTTCTCGACGACCGCCAGTACCGTTCGCCCCAGCCGTGTGCCGCGCCCGGGCGGGGCGGCGCCTCCACCGTCGAAGACTGCCAGGAGCGGCTCGACTCGCGCATCACCATGCTCGGTGACGTCCAGGAGCGCTGGCTCCTGGCAGGGCTCGACCGCTCGACCGCTCGCTGGAACCTCATCGCCCAGCAGACTCTCATGGCCCAGCTCGATCGGAAGCCCGGCCCGGGCCAACAGTTCTGGACTGACGGATGGGACGGCTACCCGGCGGCCCGCCGGCGCCTGCTGGACTACCTCGGCCAGCGGAAGCCGGCCAACCCGATCGTGCTCGGCGGCGACGTGCACGCGTTCTGGGTGACGGACCTCAAGCCTGACTTCGACGACCCGCGCTCGCCGGTCGTCGCGACCGAGTTCGTCGGAACGTCCATCACATCGCAGTTCAGGCGCCGTCAGGATGAGCTCGAGGCGCTGCTGGCCGACAATCCCCACATCCGGCTCGGCAATGGCACCCGCCGCGGATACGTGCGCGTGGAGATCACGCGAGAGCGGCTACGCGCCGATTTGAGAACGGTGCGTAGCGTGACCCGGCCGCGAGCCGAGGTCGACACCCTGGCCACCTTCGTGGTTGAAGATGGGCGGCCCGGGGCGGTGCGGGCGTAGGGGCCAGGTCACGACCGACTGCCAGCTTTACGGGTGTCCCCTTGGCTGACAAGAGACAATAGGCGTACTGGAGGCATAAGCCATTCGATTCCTGGCCGTTCACCCCGGTCCCCTGATGTACACGAAGATCTACCTGCGACTGGAGCCGCTCGGGCTCGAGCTGGTCGCCGCAGCCGTCCGCCAGGCCGGCCACCACGTCCAGCTCATCGACCTGCAGGCGGAAACGCACAAGGACTACGTGCGGCTCATCGACCACTGGCATCCGGACGTCGTGGCGTTCTCCTGCAACTACCTGGCGAACGTTCCCGAGATCGTCGACCTCGCGAAGCTGACCCGCGCCAAGCGGCCCGAAACCTTCGTGCTCGTCGGGGGTCACAGCGCCTCCTTCATCGCGCAGGACCTCCTCGAGCACGCCGGCGGGGCCATCGATTGCGTCGTGAAGGGCGAGGGCGAGGCGTCGGTGCTCCCGCTGCTCGAAGCGGTCGAGCACGATCGCCGCGCGGTCGCAAAGGTAGCCGGCGTCGTCACCCTCGATGGCGAGGGGCCGCCGGCTCGTCTGGTGGAGAACCTGGATGACCTCATGCCCGCCCGTGACCTGCTGCGGCACCGCCGGCGGTACTTTCTCGGCACGCTCGATCCCTGCGCGTCGATCGAGTTCGCCCGCGGCTGCCCCTGGGACTGCTCGTTCTGCAGCGCGTGGACGTTCTACGGTCGGAGCTACCGGGTGGTCAGCCCGGAGCGAGCGGTGGACGACCTCGCCGCGATCAAGGAATCCGGCGTCTTCATCGTGGACGACGTGGCCTTCGTGCAGGCCAAGCACGGCTTCGAGATCGGCGAGGCCATCGCGCGCCGCGGAATCCGCAAGCAGTACTATCTGGAGACCCGAGGCGACGTGCTGCTGCGCAATCGGGATGTCTTCAAGTTCTGGACCCGCCTGGGGCTGCGCTACATGTTCCTGGGGCTCGAAGCCATCGACGAGGAAGGGTTGCGCAAGTACCGCAAGCGGATCTCCCTCGGCCGCGCGTTCGAAGCCCTCGAGTTTGCGCGCTCGCTCGGTATCATGGTCGCGATCAACCTGATCGCCGATCCCGACTGGGACCGCGAGCGATTCGAAGTGGTCCGCCAGTGGTGCCTGGAGATCCCTGAGATCGTGAACATCTCGGTCAACACGCCCTACCCGGGCACGGAGACATGGCACACAGAGGCGCGCCGTGTCCAGACGCGGGACTACCGCCTCTACGACATCCAGCACGCGGTCCTGCCGACGCGGTTGCCACTCGCCGAGTTCTACGACGAGCTGATCCGTACCCAGCGCGTTCTCGCGATGAAGCATCTCGGGTGGAGCGCGCTCCGAGATCTGGCGACGATCGTGCTCGGCCAGCTGGCGCGTGGACAGACGAACTTCGTCCGGAGCCTCTGGAAATTCAATCAAGTGTACGATCCGGCGCTCATGCTCGCCGACCACCGCCGTCCCGTCGTCTACGAGATGAAGCTGCCGCCACCGCCCCAGGCGACGATCGATCCACAGGGGCTGTATATATTGAACCCGCGCGGCCGTTCCGGCCGCTCCATCGACGACGCGACCGAGCAGTTCGTCGAGGCCACCCGGATGGGAACGAGTGAATAGCGCCGGGGCACGCGGAGGTGACATGTGAGCGCAAAGCCGTGCGTTCTCGAGTTCGGGATGGGTGTCGACGTGCACGGGCGCGACTCCACCAAGGCGGCCTGCCGCGCGGTGTCGGACGCCATTCGGCACTCGAGCCTGCCCCTCTTCCAGGAAGTCCGCGAGCGCGGCGGGCGAATGCTGGTCGACGTGACCGTGGGTGTCCCGGACCCGGACTCGGTCAAGGTCGATGTCGTTCGGCGCGAGCTTCCGCACGGCGAGGTGACCGTCCGCGCCGTCAATGGCGGCCTCCGCTCACCAAGCTCGGACACGCTCATCGCGTGCGCGGCCATCACCGTCAGCGTCGAATACCCTCCCGAGACTCCCAAATGAGCGCGCCCGCGACCGGAACGGGCCTCAAGCGGTTGCAGCATCTGGTCCTGTGGGTCTCGAACGTCCAGCGCAGCGTGCGCTTCTACTGCGACGTCGTGGGCTTCGAGGTCCAGCGACTCTATCCGAACGCGGCCTTCCTGAAGATCCCCGGCACCCCGGACGACCATCACCTCGGCCTGTTCGAGCAGACGGGCGTGGCGCGCCCCGACGAGCGGGTAGCGCGCATGTATCACTCCGCCTGGGAGGTCGGCGACCTCGTCGACCTGGCCCGCGCGCGGCAGCGACTTAGCGAGGCCGGAGCGCTGGTCGGCTCGTCCGATCACGGCGTCAGCCTGTCACTGTACGCGAAAGATCCCGACGGGCTCGAATTCGAGATCTTCTGGACGGTGCCGGGCGGCACGTCCGCTCGCACGACTGAGCTGGATCTCGAGGGCGAGCTCGCCCGACGCGGCTTAGCGCTGTCCTGACGCGACCGCGGCGCGGGACGGTGTCATTCTTACCACCG
>WNGB01010980.1_pt1 | contig 17204 bp, 12 predicted proteins | sample 5400681 | NCBI WGS metagenome assembly WNGB01 (sample SAMN13153367, study PRJNA577476) | soil metagenome | isolation source: 115 cm soil or saprolite under grassland replicate 2 | place: USA:California | collected 2016-06-15 | reverse complement strand
GTCCTGTACTTGTTTGGACCCGAATACGAACCATCGGTGTCAGTGCTGCGAGTGATTGCATTCAGCCTCCCGCCGTTCTTTCTCACCTTCGTGTTGATTAGCATCCTCGAGGCCGCCGACCGACAGAAAAGCTGCGCCGCGGCCGTGCTCCAGGCGCTGGCCCTGGCCACCCCAATTGCCCTGGTCGCGGTATGGCGATTTGGCCTGGAAGGCGCCGCGGTGGGCTACGTCACTGCACACGTGCTGCTGGCCACACTACTGGCCTGGCGAACGCTGGGTGTGCTCGACGTCAGAACCCTGCGTCACGGCTTGCGGACGTTGTTAGCGCCCGGGGCAGGTGTCGCGCATGGCTGAGATGGATCTCACATTGCTGAGCTCCATCGAGCAGGTCGCACCAGCCGAGTGGAATGCGCTTTGCGGCACGCGAGCATTCGTAGACCACAACTGGCTCCGATTTATAGAAGCCGCTCTGCTCGGACATCAGCCGCGCTACGTTCTCTTACGACGTGGAGGGAATCTCGTGGCCGCCGCGGTATGCGCGGTGGAGCGTCGCTTTGCCAATCCAGCCCTTCAGCAGCGCGCAGGCTGGGTGCTGCGCCAGTTGCCGTGCGTCCGCTGCGCGGTGCCGGTCGTCAGCGAGTGCGGACTAGTATTCCAAGCGGGCGTCGATGAGGAACCGCTCGTCCCAGCGCTGCTCGCGGGACTTCGCCGGCTGGCGATCCGCGAACGCGCCCTGTTCACAACTGTTGGGCATGTCCCGATCCACGCCGGCACGTGGCAAGCGCTACGCGCGGCGGGCTGCACGCCAATTAGCCACTGGCAGAACACCACGCTGGCCATTGAATGGTCGTCATTCGACGACTACCTGGCGGCGCGACCTGGCGATGATCGGCACGAGATCCGGCGGATGAGACGGCGAGCCGAACGGGAAGGTATCACCGTCGAACATGCACCTCTTGCGTCGCAGGAGCTGCCCTTTCTCTGGCGACTGATCGGGAACGTGCAACGGCGGCACAACGGCGACACTGCCTACGCCGACGACCTCTTGGAGCGTGCGCTGGCCATTCTGGATACGGATGTCCACCTGCTCGTCGCGCGCCAGTCAGATGAGACGATTGGCTGCGTGGTGCTCGTCCGCAACCAGGACGAGCTGATCGCCAAGTGGCTGGGCCTCGACTACGAGCGGACCTTGAACACGGCCACGTATTTCGCCTCGCTCACGGCATCGGTTGATCTGGCGATCAAGCTCGGCGTGCGGCGTCTCCGGCTCGGAGCGACAGCCTACTCGACCAAACAACAGTTTGGGGTCACCATCGAGGATCGCGTCAATGCGATACTGCTTCCAACTGCGCTCGGCCGACTGGCAAACGTCGCGCGGGCAGCATAGCTAGTGCTGCGTCCGGGAAATATCGGCCGGGTTTCGGTCTAGCCTACGCTGCGGGAAGCCGTTCCGGGTCAGAACTAGCCAGACAGTCGGCTAGCGATCGGGAATCCAGCGCTCTAGAGGCAGATACAGGATTGCCGCGAGCAGCGTGAGGTGGATCCAGGCGAACGCCAGCATGTCGATCAGCTGCGGATCGTAACCCAGGAAAATGCTGACGTGGGAGGCCCAGTCGAAGGTAGCGGGCCGCACCCCGCCGGGCCAATCGTACATGGCCCACATGGTCAGGTCATTCAGGCCCGAAGTGAGAACGAGGACGCCGGCGCAGCCGAGCTTGAGCACCCGTGCGCTCGTCGCGCCGCCCATGCGGAACGCGAACACCGCCGACAACACGACGAATGCGTTAGCAAAAATCGAAAAGCGGTAGTACTCGGAGAATTGCGCTTTCGCGGCCTGTAGCTGCGCCGCGTCTGCTAATCGATCGACCTGGATGAAGAACGCCGAATCGATGTATCCCATGTACACGACGATGCTCGCCAGCGGCAGCACCACCGACCACCCCGGCCGCCTCGGAAAGAGCGCGATGGTCGCAACCGCTAACGCCAGCGGACTGATCTTCAGCGCGAAATCGCCGAAGCCGTGCAGCGTGCGGTCCGCCGGCAACACGAGCATGAGCAACGCCGTCAGCGCTCCGCCCACCACGGCCGGCGCCAACCAGAGCCAGTTGCCGTTCGCCAGTCTACGGCCGGAAACCGCGAGGCTCACACCAGCCCGTCCTTTTCCACCCAGAATGGACCGATCGCCAGGCCATCCAGGTCGGTCCTGCGGAAGCATCGTATCGCATCGTCCGGCGCGCACACGATCGGTTCCTCGTTGTCGTTGAACGAGGTATTGACCACCATCGGCACGCCGGTGATCTCTTCGAAGCTCTTGATCAGTCGCCAGTAGTTTGGATTCTCGTCTCGTGCGACCGTCTGCACGCGAGCCGTACCGTCCACGTGCGTAATCGCGGGGACCTCGGCCCGTCGGTGCGCGGCAACGTCGTAAACCAGCAGCATGACCGGCGACGGATGATCGCTCACGAAGTAGTCGCCTGCTCGCTCCAGCAACACGGATGGAGCGAACGGGCGAAACGGCTCGCGGTGCTTGATCTTCTCGTTGAGACGCGACTTGGACTCCGGATCGCGCGGATCGGCGAGAATCGAGCGGTTGCCCAGCGCCCGCGGTCCAGCCTCCATGCGGCCCTGGAACCAACCAATGATCTTGCCATTGGCAACCTGTTGAGCCGCGAACGGCGCGATGTCAGCCGGGCGGTGATATGCCACACCACTCGCTTGCAAAGCGGATTCGATCTGCGCCTCGGAGAACTCGGGACCGAGGAACACATAGTCCCCCATTGAACGCGGCAATCCCAGTTTGCAGCTGGCCACATACTGCGCTGCGCCAAGCGCGGTGCCTGCATCGGAACACGCCGGCGGAGCGAAAAACTCCTCGAACGGCGTTTCGAGCAGAATCCGCCCATTCATCACGCTGTTCAGCGCGACGCCTCCAGCGAGGCAGACCTGCTTCAAACCGGTTGCCGCCTGCAGCCAGCGGGCGATGTGCAGGCCGGTTTCTTCCAGCGTGCGCTGGAGTGCGAACGCGATGTCGGCGTAGTGCTGGTCGATATGCGCCTGGCCCCGCGGGCGCGGCGGGCCGAACGTATCGATGAACTTCTGCGAGACGACGTGCTTACCGGTGAGGTGGTGGTTGAACCAGCTCAGATCGAGCTCGTACGTGCCATCCGGACCGAGTCGCACAAGCTGTTGGAACTGACTGACGTAGCGATCCGTGCCGTAGGGCGCCAGGCCCATGACCTTTCCCTCGTCGCGCGTGGGACTAAAGCCGAGGTACCCCGTGACGGTCGAATACAGCGCCCCCAGCGAGTGCGGGAACTTGACGCGCCGCAGTTCCTGGATCTCGTTGCCTCGGCCGACGCCTAGCAGCGTGCACGTGCCATCGCTGCCGATCCCGTCGACGCTGAAGATCGCCGCCTCGTCGAACGGCGAGGAGACGTAAGCGCTCGCGGCGTGCGCCAGGTGATGATCGACCAGGTGGATCTGGAACTTCACTGGGCCCGCGTAGCCGAGCGCGTTAGTAAGCGTACGGCGTAGCGTAAACGTGCGCTTGATGTGCAGCAGAAAGGCTCCGCCGACGTCGTAGTCATCGTGATTTCGCTGCTCACCATCGCTCGCCAGTGTCGACAGCAAACCTTTGCTCGAACTCCCTTCGCCTGCGCCTTTGAGCACCGCGAACGTGCCTGGCGCATAGCGCACGAAGTGTTTCAGTCCGTGCACAATTTCGGGCCATCGCTCCCAGAAATACGCGACGTGGTCAACGTCGCCGAGCGTGATACGCGCCTGGTTCAAACAAAACCGGATGGCTTCGGTCGGAAAACCACCGAAGTGTTTCTTGCGATTGAAGCGCTCCTCCTCAGCAAGCGCCACGATGTGTCCATCTTTGAGCAGCGCCGCGGCTGAATCATGATGGCGACTGATTCCCAGGATGTACATGATCAGCTAACCCTCGCAAGCAAACCGTTTAGTGGATGTGGATAGGCCCGCACGCACAACCATCGGGCGTGCGGAGAAAAGCCGTGGCGTTGTTTCTGGACCTCGTTTGACAGGCCGGCATAAATCCGCTTGATTCCGTGCTCCAGGCTCCAGCGAACGAGCTCGTCGAGCAGCACGAAATACGCCGAGCTCGGGTACGCGAGTGCGTACTGCAGCCCCGCGACGATCGCAAGCAGCGACGTGCCTTCGCGCAGACAGAGAAAGAAGACGGCGCTCTTGCCCTTCGCCGAGGCCGCGAGCACCATTGCGCGGTCATTCAATTCACGGGCAAGAGCTGGGAAGAGCTCCGGCGAGAAAACAACGGAGCCATGGCGATGCGCGACTTCGGCGAGGAGCGGATACAGCTCAGCGGCGCACCCGTCCAGCGGGATCTGCCGCACCACAACATCCGCCTCGGCGGCGCGGCGCCGCGTGCGCCGAAGCTCATGTTGCGCCCGTGTGGACAGGCGTTCCAGGTACTGCTCGTACGATGGCGACCCGAGCTCCAGCACCATGCGCGGCGGTTGACGCCGCGGGTGAAAGTGCCGTTGCTTCCAGCCTGCCAGGTCTGCACTGTCGACGTTGGCGACGCCCAGCAACGGCCGCCGCTCGTGCCATGCCAGGTGCTGCAGCAGGCGGCCGACATACTCGGACGACACACCTGGACGCATGGCGATGCCAGAATGCCGACTCGAATAGGGCGCGCTCACGATGAGCGTCAGGCGACGGAGCAAGAGCTCGCGCCAGCCTGAGCCTCCGAACGATGGAGACTTTTCGGCGACGATCGCGCCCAGTGGACCCTCGCGGTCCTCCGCGAGCAAATAGCGCGGCTGATACGCAACCCGGCTTGCCTCCATGACTCGATGCCAGCGGTGGGTCATCGTCGGTTCCGTCCCGGCGAGCGCGTCCCAGCGCTCGGCGTCGAAGTCGTTGATCGAATCGACAACCTTGAGGCGCATCGTGTTACGCAACCCGACCTACTCGAGAGACAATGCAGCGCAGCTTGCCAGTGCGTCCTCGCTCGAGCTCCGTCGTCAGCCGCACGTCCAACCGGATAGGCTCGCCGAACAGCTCGCGCAGCGCGCGCTCCACCATATCGGGTGTAGTCGAGCGGTGGTCCTCGTGCACGTTCAGATGCGCGACGATCCAGTCGGGCGCCTCCTGGACCAGCACGTGCTCCAGGATTCCCGGCAGATTCTCGAATGCGGGATTGACCATTCGCGGACTGAAAGACCGCCCACTGGGCAGGACGATGAAGTCATCCACGCGCCCCTGAAGCAGCTGCATCGTTGGGAAGCCGCGGCCGCACCTGCACGGCTGCGTGCCGGCAGCGCCGACGTCGCCAATCGCATAGCGCAGCAATGGCATCGCGTGATTGGTGAGGCCTGTCAGCAGAATTTCACCTTGGCGACCGGGTGCTACCGGCAGCCCGTCGCGCACGAATTCAACGACCACGTTATCGGCGGCGATGTGGTACGCGTGCTCTCGGCACTCGTATGCGACGTGGTGAAACTCGAACGTGGAGTAATCGTCGAAGCACTCGCAGCCGAACGCCTCGCTGATCTCGGCACGAATGCCTTCGGTGAGCAGCTCCGAATGAAGGTGAATGGCCCGCGGCCGGATCCGCTCGAGCTCCGATGCGGTCGCCGAGCGGATCACCAGCCGCAGAATCGACGGGTAGGCAGTGATGACATCCGGCCGGATGCGCAGCAGCGCCTCGACGTAGCTGCGCGGATCGCGCTGGCGTAAGTCCACTTGCTGACGGGTACCGAGTCCTAGTCGCTCCCAGGGCAGCGACACCAGGGGGTCGTAGGCGGTGTACGCGACCCGGTGCCACGGTCGGTAGCCGATGTTCCAGAGATGGCGAAACGCAAACGCAAAGTACCGGTCATACGCGGCCGACGAGTGGTCGATCTGCAAGGTCCTGCCGGAGGATCCCGAGGTCGACTCCCGCACCGTGTTCTGATCCGTAAAATGGCGCGCGCGCGCGAAGTCAATTGGCAGCGCCTGCAGCTCAGACTTGGTGGTCGGCGGCAAATGGACCAGGTCGGCAGTCGTCCGGATATCCGCCGGCTTCAGGCCGGCACGGTCGAACTTCTCGCGATAGAAGCGGCTATTTTCCCATGCGTGCCGGACCATGGCGCGTAGTCGCGCATCCTGCATACGTTGCACGTTGTCGGCCGACCGGCGCTCATCTCGTAGAGCCTGCGCAATGAAGGCTGCCTGGCGATACGCGTTCTGGAGCATTCGGTTCATGCCGCCTCCGCCGATGAGCCGGCAGACCCCGGCCGCAACCAGCTGAGCGCTCTCGCAACTGGCGCCTGCCGTGTGGCCGTTGCACCCGAGCGTCCGCGACGCAACAGCATCCGCCACATGTCGGCGTCGAACAGATAGTGTCCGGTGGACAGCAGCACACCGAGCGTGGCCCGTTTGTCCTCGGCATAGAAGCCGTCGTACACCATGGTGGCGTCGTTGAAGTCAAAGAACGGCGGGTCGAGCTTGTCTCGGTCTGGGTTGACCAGGAAGTGAAGAAGGTCGCCCGGAACGAGCCAGCGACAGCGACGGCCCAGCGTGTACACGTGCGTTTCGGGCACCGGCTGGCCCATCGCCAATTGGTAAAGGAGATACGGAAAATCGACTCCGCACGTGATCGCGAGTTGGATCGATGCCCAGAAGCGCGGGTTGACTTCGAAAAGCAGGGCCTCGCCTGTGCGCGGATCTTCCATGAACTCCACTTCGGCCAGGCCGTACCACCCGATCGCGCGCAGCAGCGTGACTGCCCGCTCGACGAGGTCCGGGCGCCACACACTTTCTTGCATCGTGCTGAGTCCGTCGCGCACCGGGAAGTGGCGTAGCTCGCGCTGTACAAAGGAGGCGACCGCGTGTCCGCGTTCGTCCATCAGCACGCCCACGTCGAACTTCGGTCCGCTCGGCACACATTCCTGGAGCATGGGAAATGGATACTCGCGATGTGCGGCGAGCCACGCTTCCGAGACGTCGACGTCCGAGCCGACGTAGGCGATGCCGCGGCCGCCGGAGCTCCCGCGAGGTTTGATGACGAGCGGCGCGCGGATTTCGTCCGCGAATGCCGCGACCTCGTTGGAGTTGGCAGGCAAGCGTGTTGTGGGGTGCGGAATGCCGAGCCGTTCCGCAAGCTGCATGACGCGCGCTTTGTCAAGCCCGTACGCGAGTTGAGGCGCATCCGGAAGTGGCAATCGCGTCACGCGCTCGAAATCGGAGCGATAGCGAGCAATGACTGCCAGACTTGCGTCATCTGTCGGGATCAGGACGTCGTGGGGCTCTCGTCTGAGGTACTCGAGCAACCGTTCGACGAACGCGACCGGCTGGCTGACTGGTGATGGGTAAACCAGCGTGTTACGGACGTGGCGGGAGAAGAACGTTGGTGAAAGTCGCGTCGTACTGCCGGCGGAGACGCTCAGTCCGTGTCCGCCCAGCGACTGGGCGACCACCACGGATTTGCGGAGCAAACCGTCCGTGACAAACGCGGCTCCATTCGCCAGCGTAGCAATGGCCATGAACGTTTGCCACGCTACAGGCAGATCGACAACTGGTCAGTGAACTAACTCACAGCGATTCAGCAGCGCAGTTCACAGCTCGAACTTCGCTGCTGGTCGCACATTCATCCCGCTGGGCCCGCCGCTCAGCTGGCGTTGGCGCACTGGCGGCCGATTCGCGCAAGCCGCTCGCGGCCGCGGCCAGTCGCGTCCAGCAGATGCAGCTCGAGCGTCCGAGGGCTGCCTTAGCCCACCGGATCCAGTCCGAGTGCCGCGCGTCCCGTGAAGCGGTGCTGGCGCTTGGTCTGCAGTGGGTGGAACTGGGCTGCGTGCATGTCGCGGACGAGTCGCTCCAGACCCATGCTGCGGAAGATGCCGCCCCCGCCAACCGTCTCCAGCGCCTTCTCGACGGCGAACAGTAGCGACTCTGACGCGATCGTCTTACGGATGAACAGCGCGTTCGCAGTGGCGATTTCCGGCACGAACGTGTAGTCGGCGCAGAGATCGATCATCCCCTGCACGGCCATCTGCCCGGTGACGAGCGCGTTCTCCATCTCGCCCACCAGATACCAGACGTCCGCGTCGTCGCGCTTCTTCGCAACCTTCTGCAGCGCCAGGTCGCGCGCCGCCTCCGCGACGCCGAGATAGACCGAGGTGAGGACCGGCGCGGCAATGGCCGCGATGACATTGAAGATCGGCGCCCAAACGCCCTTCGGCCGGCGGGACGATACCGCGCTGTCGGGCACGAACAGGCCGTCCAGCATGATGTCGTTCGAGCCCGAGGCACGCATGGCCATCGTCCGCCACGTGTCGAGGACTTTGACGCCCGGAGCCTTCAGCGGCACGGCGAAGTGCAGCACGGTTGGGCCGTCTTTCGGATCGTCGTACAGAGCGCTGGTCAACAGCAGGTCACCCATCGGTGAACCGCTGCTGAAGGTCTTGCGAGCGGTGACTCGATAGCCGCCGTCCACGCGTTCGGCCGCGCCGCTCGAGTCCAGCCAGTCGGAGGCACCATTGGTAACCAGCACAAGCTGTTCCGCGGCGATGCGTTCAAGCAGGGGCGCGACCGGTGCGCCCTGGCGCCACAACCACACGGTCGTCCCGACAAGATGGGTGTGCATGGACAGCGCCAGCGCAGTCGCGCCGCAGTGGCGCCCGAGTTCGCGCAGCATCCCGCACAACTCGCGGTGTGATGCGCCGCCGCCGCCTAGCTCGGCCGGCACGCCGGCCCCGAAGACACGGGCCTCTTTGAGCTCGCGGTAGTTGTCCACCGGGAATGAGTCGTTTGCGTCGAGTGCGGCGGCACGCGCCGCAAAGCCCGGACCGAGCTCGCGGGCGAGCGCTACCCAATCTGTCCGCTGGCCTGGCCGAGTGCCATTAATGGCTACGGCGATTGAACTTGTCATGTCTGGTGTTCCTTCCAGGGCGTTGTTGATGGTCCCAGAGTGACGAGTCTCACCAGGCGCAGCTATCCGAGAAACCTGGGATCTTGCAGCGACCGGTGCCCGCCCGACCCGTAGGCGCTGAGGGAAATCCCTCGCGGGTGGCGAAACCGTGTGAGGCGCCGCCCTCTAGACCAGGCCGTGCGTGAGAGCGAAGGCCGTCGCCGCGGCCCGGTTGCGAACCCCGAGCTTCTCGTAGATGTGGGTGATATGGCGATCCACCGTCGAGACGGCCACGACAAGTTCGGCGGCGATCTCCCTGGTTGTCCGGCCCGCGGACAGCAGTCGCAGGATCTGGAGTTCGGCCGCGGTGAGGTCGGCGAGAGGGCCATCGTGTGCAGCTGCCGGTGCGGGTGCTGGCGGTACGGCGGGTGCCGCAACCGCGCCAGTGAGCGCTTCGGCGACCGCATCCTCCACGGATAACAGCCTTCCTTCGGCCCAGGCCGCCGCGTAGGCCTCCTCGCCGAGCGCTTGTTGCGCCATCTCCAGCCCCTCCGTGAGGAGCGCCTCGAAGAGCGGGATCAGCGGCGTGCTGGACGACTCGGGCTGCGCCGCGGCAGCGCCCCCAAGCCGCACGGCTCGGCGTGGCTCAGCCTGCAAGGCTGCAATATGGGCGAAACCCGCCAGGGGCATGCGCAGACCCCACGGGCCGAGTACGTCCCGGACGACCGCTACGCCTTCCTGGTATAGCTGGTGTGCCCGGTTGAAATCGCCCAGCCGCACCGCGACGACGCCCAGCAGCAGGAGCAGGATGCCGATGCCCTCCTGATAGCCAAGCTCCCGCCGGATCGCGAGGCTGCGCGCGTAGTACTCGTGCGCTGTTGGATAGTCCGCCGCGATGTATGCGGCCAGCCCCAGCAGGTGGAGCGCCCAGGCGATGAGCCAGGGGTCTCCCACCTCTTCGGCGGCCGCGAGGCTCTCCTCGCCCAGCGAGCGCGCGGTGGCCGGTTCGTCGTCGAAGTACGCAACGCGTCCGAGGTGGTGGAGCACCAGGGCAATGGTCCATCGGTCGTCTAGCTCGCGCGCGGTCAGCAGGCTTTCGCCAAGCAGTTCACGGGCCACGGCCGAGTTGCGCTGATGGTGGGCCAGCCATCCCGCGCCATGAAGTGCCTTCATGCGCGCCGCCGACCGGCCGGGGGTTGCAGCCAATGCTCGCGCCAGCCACCGGCGCCCCTCATCGTGGTAGCTGCGCACCCACCAGAACCAGGTCAGCGCACCGCTCAGCCGCGGCGCGGCGTCGCCATGAGCTGATGAGGTCAGGCTCCACTCCAGGGCAAGCCGCAGGTTGGCGTGCTCTTCCTCCAATCGAACCAGAAACAGGCTTTCCTCCGATCGCGGAGTTTCGGCTCGGCCAGCTCCGCTAGTTGGACGAAGTAGGTGAGATGGCGATCCCGCGTGCGCTCAGCCTCACCCGCTTCCAGCAGTCTGTCACGGGCGTATTGACGGATGGTCTCGAGTAGCCGGTAGCGGACGGCGCCGCGCTGTTCCTCGGCAATCACCAGCGACTTGTCAACCAGTTGGGGCAACAGGTCGAGCACCGCGTGGGTGTGGATGCCATCGCCGGCGGCCACGGCCTCAGCCGCCTCGAAGTCCCAGCCGCCGGCGAACACTGATAGCCGTCGCAGCAACGCCCGCTCGGGATCCGAAAGCAGCATATAACTCCAGTCGACGGTTGCCCTCAGGGTCTGCTGCCGAGGCGTCGCGGTCCGCTGGCCGGCCGTCAACAGCCGGAACCGGTCGTCCAGGCGGGCCGCGATCTGTTCGACCGAAAAGGCGCGCATCCGCGCCGCTGCCAGCTCGATCGCCAGGGGGATGCCGTCCAGCCGCCGACAGATCTCGGCCAGCGCCGCCGCGTTCTGATTGGCCACGACGAAGGTGGGTAGCGCGGCGAGCGCGCGGTCGATGAAGAGTCGTACTGTTTCGTACTGGGTCAGGTACTCGAGGTCCAGGTCGCCGACCGCTGCATGCGGCGGCACGGCTAGCGAGGGCACGCGCCAGGTGGTCTCGCCTGCGCTGCCAAGCGGCTCGCGACTGGTCGCCAGGATGCGCACGCCAGGGCAACCGCGCAGAAGCGCATCAACCAGCTGCGCTGCCGCACCCACGACGTGTTCGCAATTGTCGAGGACCAGTAGCAGCGTCCTGGAGCGCAGGTACCCTACCAGACTATCTGTCACGGTCGACCCGGGTACCTCCCGAGCCCCGACCGCCGCGGCCACCGCCTGCGGGACGAGCGCTGGATCCTCCAGCCCGGCTAGCTCACCAAACCACACGCCATCCGGGTGGGGGCCCTGTTCAGCCGTCGCAACCTGAAGCGCGAGCCGCGTTTTCCCACAACCACCTGCGCCGGTAAGGGTGAGCAGGCGCGTGGTGGTCAGGAGGTGTTTGACCTCGTCGATTTCGCGTTCCCGTCCGATGAAGCTGGTGAGCTGGAGGGGAAGATTGTCGGCAGACATGGCAGGTCCCCCGCGCAGCCCATACCCGGTCGCGCAGGGGCAGGGTAGCGCAGGCGGAGGGGTGGTCTGCTGAACGCGGGTGTCCACGCAGCCATGCCGGTGCTCAAGCCGGGCAAATTCGCGCGCCGGCTGGCTCAGTAGCCGTCCTGCTGGCTGCACCCGACCGCGCGCTTCTCGACTACCATGGTCCCGCCACGCGGCCATCCCGCGGTGGGGGGCAACGGGCCAGGATTGACCATTGATCAGCGCGGGAGGAGGCGTTGCCTGCCGATCGCTCCGCGGTCGGATGGGGAATCTAGCGATGTTCGCACCAAAAAGCACCAGCCGAAGAGCTTCACGCGAGCAGCCGCTCTCGGTCACAGCCTCTGATCATGCGCGGCAGGCGGGTGGCATCCGCGTCAGCCAGGAAACGGCCACGGCGAGGCCTCGCGTGCTCGCGCAGGCGGATGTGCTGCAGCTGCAGCGCACGCTGGGCAACCGCGCGACACGGCACGTGCTGAGCAGCACGGCGCTGGCTGGATCGCCAATGCTGCAGCGTGAGCTCGATGTCGCGTACCTCAAGAGCTGGGCGACCAACACAATTGAGACCGATAGCGTTTGGACCAACATCGTCGACCATCTCGCTGGCTACATGATGTTGATACGTCTGGACGAAGCCGTCTCGAAGAAGGTCGCCAAACTCGAGGACTTGCTCAAGGACGTCGAGCGTTGGCTATCTGCAAATCAGACGGCCCTGCGCACCCTCCCGAGCAAAACGCAGCGCGGTCGCGCGTCCGATGCCGGAGCCGGCCCCGGTCACAATCGCCACCTTCTCCTCGAGCCGCATCGTGGACCCGGGCGCGATGGTACCGCGCGACCGACCGCGTTTGGTATCGCACCAAACCGACATCGCGGCTATCTGGCTGTTGCGCGCGCGAACACGCATCGGATGGGACAAAGCCGGGTCCAGCGGCCAGTGCGTTGCAACTCGGGTCCAGCGGCCAGTGCGTTGCAACTGGAGTCGATACGGTGCATGCACGTTGTTGGTCTCCGTGTAGGCCGGATCGGTCATACTGCCCAACATCCTCGTCTGTTCCTGCATCGAGGATGTTTGCTCGACCGGTGGGTGCTCATCCCCTCGCCAGATTGCAGAAATCGGCCGCGGACCAGGCCTCACCGACCCCACCGCGAACGGTGCCTCGATCGCTGCTTCGCCGGGAGACCAGCAGGCAGTGCGCGAGAGCGGTATTCTGGTCAGCGCTTCTCGGAGGAGGAGCCACCCGGTGTTCCCCGCACCGCTGGGCGATCCGCGCAAAGGAGAGTGTATCGTGGCCCAAGCACTCGACCCGACCCAGCACGTGTCATCCGAAGAGCTCCGACTGACCCGCCGCAATCTGTTTCCGCTTGTTGGCGCGGCGGCGCTCGCGCCGCTCGTCGTACCGTCGCTTGCCTCAGCAGCTCAGGAAACTGTTAGTCATCACGGCAGCGACGACGACGACGACGACGGCGCGCGCGCCCCTTCGCGCTTCGTCTACGTCGGCACGTACACCAGCAAGGCGCCTGGCGGCATCAATCCGAGCACGTCCAAGGGCGTGTACGTCTTCAAGATGGACGGCCGCAACGGCGCGCTCGAGCTGGTCCAGGTGGTCGAGCTGGTCGACCCATCGTGGGTGACCATCGACACCAGCTTCAGCCACGTGTACGCGACCAGCGAAGTCAGCACGTGGAAAGGCACCCCGAACAGCGGCGGCGTCACGGCATATTCAGTCGATGCAACTACTGGCAAGCTCACCTTCATCAACGATGAACCGACGCGCGGCGCCATCCCGGCGCATGTCATCCTCGATCCGTCCGGCAAATTCGCCCTGATCGCCAACTACATTGGCGCGAACTTTACGGTCATTCCGATTCAGTCCATGGGCGGCGTCGGGCCAGCCACGGACGTCTTCGCCGTCTCTGGCAAGGGCCCGAATACTGCGCGCCAGGAGGCGCCCCATCCGCATCAAACCCTTGTCGACCCGGCCGGTGCGTTCGTCTTCGGACCCGACCTCGGCACCGACAAAGTCTGGTCCTGGACGCTCGACGCGGGCAAGCTCTTGCCCAATGCGAACCTGCCCGCGGATCTGGTGGCATCGGGCTCGGGGCCGCGCCATATGTCGTTCCACCCGACTGGCAAGTTCGTCTACGTGATCGATGAGATGGTTTCGTCGGTCACCGCCTTCAGCTACGACCACGCCGCGGGCACCTTCACCTGGATCCAGACGATCTCCACGCTGCCCGCCGACTTCACGGGCTCCAGCTCGACTGCGGAGATCATCGTGCATCCCAGCGGCAAATGGGTGTACGGCTCGAACCGCGGCCACAACACCATCGTTGCCTTCCGCATCGACCAGACGACGGGCAAACTGAAGGTCATCAACTGGACATCGACGCAGGGCTCGATCCCGCGCGGGTTCAACATCGATCCGTCCGGTCGGCTGATGCTCGTTGGCAATCAGAATTCGGACACCGTCGTGCCATTCCGCATCAACCAGAACAGCGGTCGCTTGCACCCAACCGGCGCGATTACGAGCACGCCTGTGCCAGTGAGCTTCGCCTTTGGCAGAGTGACCTCCGGTTAGACCGCACGTGAGTCTGGGACTGCGCGGCAAACTAGTCCTCGTGGGCGGACGTGATACACGCACGAATGTCTGCGCGCTCGAGGTGCCCTTGGCTCGCGGCTGAGGATCGACAGGCGGGCGATCGCCGCGCTCGCCGATGTGTACGAGCGTTGGGACGGACGCGGCATCCCCGACGGCCGTGCGGGCGATCGGCTGGACCAGATCGCGCGGATCGTGCATGTCGCCGGGCCGCGGTCAATCGCGCGGCGAACGCGGATGCCCGTGCGGCGGGTTGCTCGCCCTGCTCCTGTGGGGCACCGAGGTTACACAAGCTGCGATGCGGCCCAGAAGGCAAGTCCAGCTGCCACCAGCTCGACTGGCAGTGGCACCGCGAGCCGTAAGGCTGCCAACACGAACAAGATGACAGCGATGAGGACAAACACGCGCGAGATGGTGAACGGCCGCATGGATTCAACTCCGTCGATCTGAAATGTAGGGCTGTTGCAGAGCTGGGTCGACCAGGTCCGAACTTTCTACCTGTTCATGGTCGCACGAGAGACCTTTTGTCGCCCTGGCTGCACCACACGACCACCTGACCGGCACTCTCAAGGAGTCGGGCGCGGCTTCAGTTATCAATCGCCCTGATCTAAGCTTCATGTGGCGCGTTAGATGTGCTCGACATCGACCTCGGACCGGCGCTTTTCGCGTTCCTCCTCGCGTTTGTTGCCACACCGATCGGCCTGGCTGCAGTGGCCACCGTGGCGATCGTGCGCCTCGCCCGGAACGCGACCACGCGACTGGCAATTGGGATGTACGTGATGCTTGTGTGCGCTTTCGTCACGCCCGCGCCGATTGTGTGGGGTGACGACCATCTGGGCTTCACATCTTCGCAGGCGTTAGAGGGCTATGGAGCGCTGTTCTGGAGTGTCGGCGCAGTCGCGACCCTGGACAGCCTGACTGGGGTTTTGAAGCGGCGCCAGGTGCTTGTGCTGGCTTTCGGCCTCATCGTCGCCGCCAGCGCGCTCTGTGGCTTGGTGGTGGGCGGCACTGATGCAGCGCTGGGTCTGGCCCTGCTCCCCGCGGTTGGGACCGTGGAGGTTCTACTTGCGCTCTGGTGGCTGGCGCATCGGGTTGCTGGCGTGGCCGCGGCGCTGGACTGGCGATGGGCGGTGGGGACTGGGGCGTTCTGCGCCTGCGCCATGGGCGCGTACGTCTATCTGCGTGGGCCGCAGGCCTTCGGTTCGCAGGCGAGCGCAACGGATCTCGCGCTGCTTGCGGTGTCGGTGTGCTTGCCAGTCGTCCCGCTCGCTCGTGTGCCCGCGCGGGCGGTTCGGCGGCCGGCGCGACCAGCGGAATATCACTAGCGCCGGGGGGTGCCCATGTGGCATGCGCGCTGCCTTCTGGCGTTACAGTCACGCGCGAGGCACTGAACGGAGTCTTCAACATGCACTGGATACTTGGCACCCGGGCGGTGCTCGTGCTCGTACTCGGTCCCTTGCTGGTCGTGCTTGTGAGCCCTGCAACCGGCCGCGCCGCAATTGGCCATGAACCCGTAATCGTCATACCCGGCGTCGGCGGCTCGGAGTTCACCGCCGGCTCCGCATTTTCCTTGAGCGTGGACAACGGCCACGGCGGGACGTTCAACCGGAACTATGGCGCTGGTGAGAAAATCTGGGTGAACACGCTTCAGGTCGTACTGCCGGGCGACGACGACTACCTGGACGCGCTCAAACTGCGGTCCGATGGGATGACACCCGTCGCACCCGCTGTCCAGGTCAGCGGGATCTACTGGGACGCGTATGGCGACTTGGTTGATTACCTGCAGCGGCAGGGCTACGTCATGGGCGTTGACCTGTGGCTGTTTCCCTATGACTGGCGGCAGGACGTTGAGCTAACAGCGCAAAGCCTGGACGCGCTGATCATGCAGGCCCTGGTCGCTGCCAACGGAGGCCAGACGGACCAGGCCGCGTGGAGCATTCAGCGCGTGGACATTGTCGCCCATTCGCTTGGCGGTCTCGTCGGGCGCGCGTACATCGCCGATCCGGCACGTGCCGCTCGCGTCGATCAATTGATCACCCTCGGATCGCCACAGTTTGGTGCGACCAAGGCGCTCAAAGCGCTGGTGTACGGCGATCAGTTCGGGCCGTGGTTCCTTGGCATCGGCATCAATCCCCAGGAGACGAAAGACCTTTCCCAGAACATGGCGGCGGGCATGCAGCTGCTGCCGTCACGCGCGTACGACCAGTTGTACGACAACAGCGACTCCACTCGCTTGCGGCCCTGGGTAGAGGATCGTGATATCGACGGTGACGGCGGTGTGCTGGGCGTGCTCGGGTACGACCAGACAAACCAGCTTTTGCTGCGCCTGGGGAAGAATGAGCTCTTGCTCGGCCGGGCACGCAACTTCCATGACACGCTCGATCCCCAGGTCGATGGCGGTCTCAACGGCGTCCAGTGGTCGGCATTGGTCGGTTATGGCTCTGGCACACTCGGCCAGATCCGCGAGTACACCGGCCTGTGTCTCACGTGGTGGTGGTACCAGCCATGCCCCAAACGTGACGAAATCCCGATCGACGGCGACGGCACTGTGGCTGTTTTGTCGGCGACGATGAGTGACCCCTGGCGCGACAACGTACTCGCGACTGCCGCGGAGCTGTCATATGTTCAGCGCGAGCACAGCGCGCTGGTGAAACGGGATGAGGCGGGGGATGGCCCGGGCCTGGAATGGATCGGGGCAACCCTGGCTCAGGGCTCCCGGGCGGGGGCAGCGGACGTTGCGGCCGCGCTCGCTCCGTCAGCCAGCGACGCGCTCACGACTGCCAGAGCACCCTCGGTGACGCGGACACCAGCCAAACGGCTGAGCGGCACGTGGATTTCGGCGCTGGGCCCGGTCGCGATGCAGATCAGCGACTCGAGCGGGCGCACTACCGGGCGCTCCCGCGCCTCCGCGGCCAGGGTGGTTGCCATACCGGACACTGGTTATGACCAGTTGCCGGAGGCGGAGTTCACCTTCATCAAGCAGGACGTCGGCTACACGATTGATCTGGCCGCGGAACGCGCAGGCAGTGTCGACCTGAAGGTGCGCGTCCTTGGCGATGGGCGCGTCGAGCGGACGGCTGTTTACCTGGGCGCCGCACTCGGCCTGAGCGGGCGTGCACGGCTCTCCGTGAGGCCCGGCACAGGCCATGCAGCAAACCCAGCTGGTTGGCCGGCTCTCGAGGTCGACACCGACGGAGACGGTAC
>WNGB01017872.1_pt1 | contig 17207 bp, 18 predicted proteins | sample 5400681 | NCBI WGS metagenome assembly WNGB01 (sample SAMN13153367, study PRJNA577476) | soil metagenome | isolation source: 115 cm soil or saprolite under grassland replicate 2 | place: USA:California | collected 2016-06-15 | reverse complement strand
GCCGCCGACCTCGAGAACGGCTACATCACTGCGGCGGGGGCCGCGCGCGACTATGGTTGCGTGGTGACCGCCGACGGCCGGATCGACATCGAAGCCACCTTGCGCCGACGCCAACTGACGCCGAGCGGAGCAAAATGACCATGAAGACCACCCGCCGCGCCGTCCTTCACGGCGCTATGCTGTCGACTCTGGCTCCGGACGCAAAGCGGCGCCAGTGACATTCTGCGACTTCGTCGGAGCTGAGACGCTTCAGATCGATCGCATCGCCAGCGCCCCCGGCGGAAGGACAGCTTCGCGTTTCGACCATTCCATGCCGCATGTGACGATTTGAGCGACTACCGGAATCGAAGACGTTCAAGACCTTCTTCCGTTGGTATCTCTGTTGGTATGTGGACGAGGCTGTGAACTTGAAAATTGAGCAAAATAGGGCTCCGGATCGTCAATTCGATTCCGTCTCGGGCACCACTTACCTAAGCTAAGGCTGGCGCCTTCCCGAGATCACCGGTCGGGGAAGTGCAGATGGTCGTTCACCTGGTCGGGGAAGTGCTTCTTGAACGCCGCCGCGCACATCGCGCCCGTGCCGCCGCGCTTGGTCAGCTCGTCGATGATCTCTTCCAGCACCGTCACCAGGTCGACGGCTGTCTTGCTGGTCATGGTCTCGCCCACCGCCGCCGCCAGGGTGGCGGCGACCATGACGTCGTTGTCGCTCAGTCTCACGTGATTGCCCCCAAAGTTTGTATAACAGAGGCAATGGTGGCAGGCTGATCAGAAGACGTCGAGTCGGGAGAGCGCCTGTCCGCAGGCACGCCGCGCCACATGGTCGCAAATCATCCAACCGCAGAATTGTCGGGCCTGCAGCAACGGGCGATCGCGTTGGAGAGCCACGCCGAAGCCAAGACGCAAGCCTACCAGCGCGCGACCTGGATCCGGTTCGTGGGCGTGTTCTTCCCGATCCCGTTCGTCGTCGTCCTGCTGCGCCTCGAGCTTGAGGCGTGGACCTACTACGTCTGGGGCGCGCTGATCGTGCTGAGCGGCGCGGTGCTGTACGTGATCGACACCGCCGCCTCGACCAGGGTGGATGAAGCAGTCGAGGCGGCGGCTACGGCGCGAAAAGCATTCGAAGAGGCGGCGCGGGGTGGGGTCACGCCGCCATAGGCTTTTCGTTGGCCGCGTTCATCATCGCCTTCTCCAGGGTCCACAGCAGGGCCGAGCCGACCGAGGCATAGTGCTGGGCCTTCACGCCATAGCCGCCATGCCGGCGGCCGAGCGCCTGCACGGCGGGCATCAGGGTTTCGAGATGGTTGAGGCCTGCGACCGCGGTGCCCAGCATCGCCATCAGCTTCTTCTTCTGCTCGCTGAGGTCGTCGGGGAACATGGCGCGGACCTGCGGGGCGATTTCGAACAGGCGGCCGTAGAACAGATCGGCGGCGGTGGCCGCGATCGGGGCGACCTGGGCGAAGCTCGTCTGCACGAGCTTGATCTGGTTCGGGGTCATGGCAGGTCCTTCGGCAGGCGGGTTTCGTGTCTGCCGAGGGTGTACGCGGGCTCTGTCTCGTGGCGATGTCGTGCCCGAGGTGAATCGTATCGCGTGTGTCGCGCACCTCACTCTGAGGAGCGGCCGCAGGCCGCGTCTCGAAGGGTGGGCCTCAGGCAAGGTGCGGGTTGCCCACCCTTCGAGACGGGCGCTGCGCGCCCTCCTCAGGGTGAGGCCAAATTGAGTTCGATCACGTTCCAGGAGGCTGGCACGTCGACCTGGCGCACCCTCAGGCCTTTGCCTTGGTCGCGGGCTTCGGCGGTTCGGGACAGGCGGGCAGCGGCGCCCACATCTTGGGATGCAGCTCGCGGTACTCGATCCACGGCCCGGTCTCGGCGAAGCCGGGGTCGAGCTGGCCGACGTCGCTCACCCAGTAGCCGAAGGTGCGGCGGTTGGCGTCGAAGCGCCAGACCCCGACCACGATCTCTTGCGCGACATGGCCCTTGAGCTCGGGGCAGTAGAGCAGCACCGGCAGGTCGTCCTTGGGAGCGGTGCTCATCGGCTGCCAGACGCCCGACGCCACGCGCAGGCGCTCGATCTCGTTGGCGGCCCGCCGATGGACATCCTCATCGTGCTGGGACTGCGTGCGAAGCTCCTCGACAATGTCGGGCTTGCGGTCACTCATCGTCGCCTGTCCTGGTCGTGGTCTTGCGCGGCTGCTCCAACAGCGTATCGCGTGCCGCATAGACTCTCCTGGCGAGATAGGCCGAGCCGCCGCGGTCGGGATGGACCAGGCGCAGCAGGCGCTTGTGCGCCGCCCGGATCTCGTCCTCGTCGGCGCCGGGCTCCAGGCCCAGCACCTCCAGCGCCTCGCCGCGCGACATGCGCTCGGCGTCATCGTCCTCGTCGTCGCGCAGGCGCTCGTCGCGCAGCGCCATCAGGGAGGCCTTGCTGACATAGGCTTCGAGGATCGCCGCCGCCCGGCGCACGGTCTCGGGATCGTCCGGCGGGTCCTGCCAGATCTCCATGTCGAAGGGCCGCGGCCCAGGACGGAACTGGGGCCGGAAATGGTCGAAGGCCGCCCGCAGCGGCGCGAACAAGGTGCGCCACTTGAGCAGGGTGGGAATGACCAGCATGCCGGCGCCGATCAGCATCGCCGCCGCCCATTGCTGGTTGGCAATCATCATGACCAGCAGGGGGATGCAGGCGAGCAGCAGCAACAACAGCATCCAGCGCGTCGTGCGTATCATGGTGCGCGGATCTGAGTGCATGAACCAGTCGAGGAACTTCGCCACGGTCGCGAGCACGGAGAGGCCGAGCACGACGGCACTGATCACAACCATGTAGTCCATCGACGCACTCCCGCGGTGGCCGGCGGGAGTTTGCGCCAAGCCCTCGCTGCCGACAATCATGCTCTGCGTTCACGCAGTCATCTAAAAGTTTATTTTTTGGCGAAGGTCTGTCTAGTATCGCGCCGACATCACCTAAGAGCAGGGGGCCAGAAAATGGCGAAGCGCGGCAAGCGGACGACCACCAAGACGCCTCAGCGGGGAGGACCGGGCGCCAGGATCGTTGCGGAGGGAGGGAAGCTTCCCGCGCGGGCGTCGGCGGCCGACTATGCGCGCCGCCGCGCCGAGGTCGACGCCAAGGATCACGAGGAGTTCAAGGGCTACCTGGCGGAAAAGAAGGAGGCCGATGCGCGCAAGGCCAAGGCCGTCGCGGCGCCGACCAAAAGCCGCGGCGTCAGCCGGCGCACCATGTTCAATGCCGCGGTCGGCACGGCAGTCGTCGCCGAAGCGGCCGTGCTGGGCTACAACGCCCTGGGCGGCGGCGGCTCGGTCTCCGACCACGGCGTGCGCCATGCCGGCGCCAACTACACCGAGGCGCAGCGCCACAACATCGTGCGCGAGGTCGTCAACAGCCGCGCCGATATCCGCGGCCAGAGTCTCGGCAACTGGGTCGCCCTTCTGCCGACCAAGATGGGCGGCGGCACCTATGCCATCGACCTCAACTCGAACCGTGTGCTGGGCTCGATCTGGTACTGGAACTACGGCGACTACAATCCGATCAGCCACCATCTCTGCGCTTTCCCCAGCGCCGATCCCCTGAACGGCTTCGAGTTCGTCAACTCGACCCAGGGCGGCCAGAACTCGCTGATCTACGGCATGCCGACCAACGTCACGGCCGAGACCGCGCCCGAGGGCACCAACATCTACCGCGTGCGCTACGACGGCACGCAGATGCAGCTCATGGAGAACGTCTCGGAGACGACCGGGCTTGGGCTCGGCGTGCACGTCACGATCAATCCCAAGGACGCCCAGTCCTACTTCGTGACCGACGGCCAGAAGGACATCGCCGCCTGCTTCGACCGCACGACCTCCAAGGTCAAGGCGGCGCTGCGCTTCGACTGGAAGCCCAACGTGCCCGACCTGCGCGAGGCGTGGATCAAGGGCGGCACGCTCACCATCAAGAAGATCTATCCCGACCCGAGGACCGGCAAGTACGATTACAAGGGCACCAAGGGCAACAAGATCGACTGGGAAATGGTGCCGATGGGCGAGCTGTTCGTCGAGGAGGGCTCGCTGCCCGGCGACGATCCGCTGTCGCTGACCGGCGCCGACGGCACGATCTGGCATCCCGAGGGCCGCTGGGCGGCGACGGTGGTGCGGCTGTGCGGCGGCATCGCCATCCTCGATCCGGAGAACAACTTCGACCCGGTGGCCTTCCTGCAGTTCAACAAGGATTCCAAGGCCCAGTATCCGGTCGAGAAACTCGACAAGGACACCTGGCGCGTGGTGTTCGACAAGATCCATTCGCCCGGCCACGAGATCGGCTTCTCGCCCGACGGCAAGTTCCTGGTGATGATGAACAACCTGCGGGAAAACAACTGCTCGGTCTTCAGCTCGGCCGATCCCGATCCGCGCAACTGGCGCAAGGTCGCCCATGTCGAGGATCCGCTGTGGCGCGGCAAGTATCCCAACCCGTTCCACATGGTGTTCTCGGCCGACAGCTCCAAGCTCTACCTGACGATCCTCCATCCGTCGCCGGCGTTCAGCGGCATCATGGTGGTCGACACCAAGACCTGGACCATCATCAAGGAGATCCAGGGCATCGGGCCCGACCTGCAGACGCCGGCGCTGACCTACGACGGCAAGTACCTGATCACGCCGTTCAGCGGCTTCCAGCGTCAGCAGAGCGGCATCTCCGTCATCGACACCTCGACCGACACGCTGATCGGCATCTTGCCGAGCAACGGCGGCCATCATGACTGCGTCATCATCCCGACCAAGCTGGAGCACATGAAGAACACGCGGTCCTGCACGCTTTGATGCGCTGGCTGCTCCTCAGCCTCGCCCTTCAGAATCTCGGGCGCCGCAAGGCGCGCAGCCTCCTGCTGATCGCGGCGGTGGCCTTGGGCAGCGGCGTCGTCTTCACCGGCGCCGTGCTGATGCAGAGCATCGACCGCAGCATGACGGTGGGCTTCACCCGGCTCGGCGCCGACATGATGGTGGTGCCCGAGGGCGCGCTCACCAACATCACCGCCTCGCTGCTGGTCGTCGAGCCCAGCGAGCTGGTGCTCGATGCCGATGTGCTCGCCAAGGCGCGGCTTGCAAGCCTGGGCCGCATCGCCGCCCAGAAGATCGTGCGGGTCGAGCATTCGGGCATCGGCAGCCATCATGAGACGGCCGACCTGATCGGCTTCGAACCGGCGCACGACTTCACCGTCCAGCCCTGGCTGGTCGAGAAGCTCAATCGTCCAATGCAAGCGGGCGACGTCATCCTGGGCGCGGCGCGCGATGGCGTGCTGGGCAGCCAGCTCCTGATCTTCGGCAAGCCGCACGTCATCTACGGAAGGCTTGGGCGCACCGGCGTCGGCACCCACGAGCGCGGCGTGTTCATGTCGTTCGCCACGCTGGAGGCGCTGGGCGAGGCGATTGGCGGCCATGGCGGCAAGCCCGCGGTGCTGGCGCCCGGAAAGGTGAGCGGCTTTTTGGCTGAGCTCTCGCCCGGCGCCACGCCGTTGCAGGCGCGCTTCGCCATCCTGTCGACCGTGAAGGGCGTGAAGGTCGTGGCCGGCGACACCACGCTGTCGGGCATCCGGCAAGGCCTGGCGGCGCTGCTCGACGGCATCCTCGCCCTGATGGTGCTGATGTTCGCCAGCACCGCGCTGATGGTGAGCGTGCTGTTCTCCGCCATCGTCACCGAGCGGCGCGCCGAGCTCGGGCTCCTGAAGGCGATCGGTGCGCGGCGCAGCCAGGTGCTGGGCGTCATGGTCACCGAAGCCATGCTGGCGACCGGCATCGGCGGCATCCTGGGCGTCGTGCTGGGTGTGCTGGTGATGCGCCTGTTCGAGCGCTCGCTGGTCTATTACCTCGAGAATGTCGGCGTGCCGTTCCTGTGGGTCGACCTGCCGCGCACGGTAGCCTTCGCCGCGGGGGCCATTGTGCTTGCTTGTGCGATCGGCGTCGCGGGCGTGCTCTATCCGGCGTGGCGGGCGAGCCGGCGTGACGCCTACGACCTCGTGCGCGGCGGGGCCTGACCATGCTGTCGTGCCGAGCCTTGCGCAAAAGCTACGTCACCGAGCGCGGCGAGGTCTTGGCCGTCGCCGGCATCGACCTCGAGGTCGAGGCGGGCCGCTATGCCGCCATCATCGGCCGCTCGGGCTCGGGCAAGTCCTCGCTGATGGCCATGGTCGGTGGGCTGAGCCGGCCGTCGGACGGCGCGGTCATGATCGACGGCACCGACATCTGGGGCCTGTCGGACGACCGATTGGCCGCCTTCCGCAACGGCTGCATCGGCTTCGTGTTCCAGTTCGCCAGCCTCTTGCCGACGCTGCGGCTGGTCGACAACGTCGCCCTGCCGGCGATGCTGGGCAAGCGGAGAGACGCCGACATCTATGGCAAGGCGGCGACCCTGCTGGCCCGCATGGGGCTGGGCGATCATCTCGACGCCTACCCGTCGGAATGCTCGGCCGGCGAGCAGCGCCGCGCGGCGATCGCGCGGGCGCTGATCAACGATCCTGTCCTGCTGCTGGCCGACGAGCCGACGTCCGATCTCGACGAGCAGACCGAGATCGAGATCATGGACGAGCTGTTAGCCGTCAACCGCGAGCTCGGCACGACCCTGGTGCTGGTCACCCACAACCTGTCGCTGGCCGAGCAGGCCGAGCAGATCGTCCATATCGCGGGCGGTGTGATCGCGTCATGAATGCCAAGCGGCCCGATCTCGCCAAGCTCACGTCGCCTGAGAAGGACGCGCTGATTCGCGAGCTGTGGCGGCAGGTGGCGGCCGGCCAGTCCGAGGCGCGCGTGCTGCGCCGCCGGCTCGGTATGGCCGAGCAGGCAAGCGAAAAGGGCGAGAGCGCCCTGCTCGAGCGGCTGCGCGAGGCCGCACCGCGGCCGCCGGTCGAGCCGCCGGCCGGGCTCGCCGTGAAGCTCGGGCGTGGGCTGAAACTCTGGCAGTCGCCGGTGGTGATGGGCACGGTGGCGATCCTGTGCGCCGCCTTCGCCATCGACGGCGGCATCGGCATCTGGCAGCAGCGCGCCCTGCAGCAGCAGCGCCAAGCGCGCCTCCTGCTCGAGCACGAGGCGCGCAACTCGCTCTATGTCGAGCTGAAGCGCATCGTGCTCGAGGCCGACGGCAAGTCCTACCGCATGACCATGGCGCTGCAGAACATCGACACCGCCCGGCCGCTCTACGTCATGCTGAACGCGGTCGGCGTCTACGTGCAGACCGGCATGACCTGGCAGCAGGTGCCGTCAAAGCCCGTTGGCGAGGCGGGCAGCGGCGTGATCAAGCTTACCGACGCCTATTCCTACGACGTGCTGTTCACGCCCGAGGTGACGGGCTGGGCCGAGCTCATCCCGGGCTACATGCATGTCCGCATCCAGTCCGACATGCTGATCAGCCGCAGCGCCCAGCCCGGCAACGACATCATCGAGCGCCGCACGCCATTCTACGTCTATTTGAAGCCGCACGGCGCCAACGACGCCGACATCAAGGCGCGGTCGAAGATGTCCGGCACGCCGCCGGTCTTCATCCCGATGCCGCCGCATTGATTTCTGTCGTCCTGAGCGTAGCGAGGGACCTCATCGCCGCTGCAACAGCATGAGATCCTTCGCTGCGCTCAGGATGACAAGTTAGGCCGCCACTGCCGACTCGCTCGCCGGATCGCCAGCGATGCGGCTGTGCCACATGATGCGGCGCTGGGTCATGTCCCATGGCGTCGCCTGGTGCATCAGGCAGCGATTGTCCCATACCACCGCGTCGCCCGGCGTCCAGTCGTGGTGATAGATGCGCGGCGGCTGGCAGGCGAAGTCGATCAGCTCGCGCAGCAGGCGGTCCGACTCCTCCTGGGCGAGGCCCGGGATGTTGTGGGCATGACGGCCGGCCAGCAGCGACTTGCGGCCGGTCTCGGGATGGGTCTTGACCAGCGGCCTGAGCGGCACCGGCCCATCATGCAGGCCGTAGCCCGAGTACTCGCCGTCCAGCTTCTTGGTCTGGTGCCCGAGCCGACCCTGACTGTAGTGCAGTGAATGGTAGGCGTTGAGGCCTTCGATCCTGGCCTTCATCGCGGGATCGAGGGCGTCGTAGGCGGCGCGCATATCGGCGAAGCCGGTGCGGCCGCCGACCGTGGGCACCTCCTCGGCGCTGAACACGGCGCCCTTGGCCTGCACCGGCATGTAGGTGCTGTCGTGATGCCAGCCCATGTTGCCCTTCAGGATCTTGATGACGTCGTCATTGTCCTTCTCCGGCCGCAGCGTGCCGTCGGAGCGGACGTTGCTGATCGCCGTCATCTCGAACTCGAGTGGTCCGAAGCGCTTGGCGAAGGCGATCTGCTGGTCACGCGCGAGGTGCTGGTCGGGGAAGATCAGCAGCGCGTATTCTAGCCAGGCGTCATACAGCGCGCGGAACGTCGTCTCGTCGACGTCCGCTACCTTGATGCCTCGGACGACGGCGCCGAAGGTAGCGTCGATCGGTTCGATATCGAGCGTGCGGGTCATGCGGGACCTCCTGGGCGAAGTCTAGCCCTCTCACGGCAGATTGACGATCTCCACCCAGTTGGGATTTTTGCCCATCGGATATTGCTTGAGCTTGCCGAGTTTGCCGCTGGCCGGATCGATGGCGTAGCTGGTCATCGAATCGGAGAGTTGGCCCACCGCCAGCAGATAGCGGCCGGTGGGATCGATGGCGAAGCCGCGCGGCTGCTGCTCGGTCGCGGTGTGTCCGATCGGCGTCAGTGTCCCATCGCCGGGATCGACCTTGAAGCCCGCGATCGTGCTGGTGCCGCGCTCGCTGGCATAGAGGAACTTGCCGTCCGGCGTCAGGTGAAGGTCGGCCGCCCAGATCTTGTCCGGCTTCTTCTCGGGCAGCGCGCCGACCACCTGCAGTTCCTTCAGCGTGCCGGTCTTGGGGTCGTAAGCGAAGACGTAGACCGACGCTTCGAGCTCGTTCAGCAGGTAGACCCGTCCATTGGTCGGATGGAACGCGAAGTGCCGTGGACCGGCACCCGCTTTCACCTGCGCCGCCGGCGGATCGTTGGGCGAGAGCGTTCCGGTCGCGGCATCGAAGCGGAACTGCTTGATGAGATTGCCGCCCAGGCTGGTCGCCAGCACGAAGCGATTGGAGGCGTCGGGCTGGATGGCATGGGCGTTGGGCTCGGTCGGGACGCTCTGCTTCGGCGGCTGCACCGTACCGTCGGGCGCGATCGGATTCACCGTCACCTTGTTGTTGGGATAGGAGGCGGCGAGCAGGAAGCGGCCGCTGCGGTCGGTGGCGATATAGGCCATGCTGCCATCAAGCGGGCCGTTGGCGATGTGGCTGAGCTTGCCGGTCGCGGGATCGATGCGAAAGCTCGCCGCCACCATCGGCTCGCCGCGCGTGGCGGCGAACAGGAATTTCTTGTCTGGGCTTAAGGCCATCGGCGTCGAGCCCGCCGTCTTGGTGATGCCGGGAATCGTCACCCTCTCGACCGGCGTGAGGTCGCCGTTCTGCGGATTGAGCTGCAGGACGTGGATCTCATTGCTGTCGGTGCAGCCGACATAGACGAAGGTCGCGGCCATCGCCGGCAGCGCGGTGGCCGCCATTGCAAGCGCGGCGGCGAGTGCGGCGACAGAGCCAAGGGTCGTTGCCATGTTCCCTCCCGGGAAGGTCGTTCATTGCCTGAACGATCGACTGGCAACGCTGCGCGTGACGATGTTCGGTGTCAAGATTACCGCCTCAAGTGACTCGGCCGCGCTTGGCGGGAATGGCAGCGATCAGGGCCTGACGGATTGGCCGGGCCTCGTCGGCCGGTAGCTGCCGGATGCGAAGCGTGCGCTCGACGAACCGGTTCTCCTCGCCCTCGACCACAAGGTCGAGGAAGCGCGTCGTGCCCGGCGTGACGGCGCGCCGGCTGCGGCCGCGGGCGGCGTCGGTCTTTTCGCTGAGCAGCGCCTGGATGGTGCGCACGGTGCGCACCGCGACGTCCAGCGCCGGCTGGTTGTCGATCTGCACGCGATAGACGCCCTCGGGATCGACGCCCTCGATGCTGAGCGGCTGCTGGCGGCAGACGCTCACGGTGATGCGCGCCTCGCCGCTTCGTGGATCGTGCCGCGCGTCGAGCACCACCAGGCCCTTGTTGGAGGGCTGACGCACCAGCACGGCTTCGACGGTCTCCGGCTTGAAACGGAGCGTCAGCGAGGCGCCCGGATCGATGGGCGGGACGGTGATGAAGGCGCCGTCGGCGACGTGGATCAGCTCCTCCTCACCCAGCCAGACGCTGCCGTTGATGCAGTAGCGCACGTAGTCGAGCGTGCCCTTGCCGTTGTTGACCGAGGGATCGCGCGCCAGCTCGGGATGGTACTGGAAGGAATAGACACCGTTCTCCAGCCTGTCGTCGACGCCCGGCCGCCGCGCGCTGTGGCCGGCGAAGATGGTCTCGACCAGCTCGTAGGCCGCATCGTACTCGTGCGTGCGATCCCAGCCGCGTAGCTTGCGCCACTCCGCGGTCGTCGTGACGACCGGCCGGAAGGGAAACCAGATGCCCGAGGTGGCGATGGTGCGCCGCACGTCGGTGACGTAGGTGAGCGGCTTCTCGCCGATCGTGCCACCCACCATGACGTTGGGATCGCGCACGCCGTATTCGACCATGTGGTAGTAGCAGAAGGTGCAGAGGCCGAGGATCGTCTTGTCCTGGGCGTAGAGGTAATCCATCGCATCGATCGTCTCGGGATGCATGTGCCCGCCGGCATGGCGGCCGCAGGTGCAGATGGTGATGCCGAGACTCTTGGCCGCCTTCGAGACGTGCTCGAACAACCCTTTGCCGAAGATCGCCGTCGGCGGATCGCCGATCGAGCTGTCGTTGTGCAACGCCGGTTCGATGAAGCTGTGCTGGGTGGTGCGCTCGACCCAGTCGCGCGCCATCGCCTCGTCGATGTTGGTCGAGAAGGTCGGGTCCTCGATGTCGTAGCTTGCCGGGATCAGGTTCTGGATCTGGTAGTCGAGGAAGGTGTAGTCGCGCATGCCGTGGACGTCGTGGCGGAACGACAGCACGCCGTCGTAGGTGCCGAACGAGCGCAGCCGGGTCCGCCACAGCGATGCCAATCCGACCTCGCGCAGCAGCCCGCGCAAGAGGAACAGCAGCGTGTCGCCCCAGTGCGTGGCGTTGGCCCAATAGCGCACCGCCTCGACGTTGAGATGGGCCTGCAGCATGCCGCCGATCAGTTCCAACACCTGGTTGGTGACGTAGACCGTCCGGTCGGTGAGCACGATGGCCGGGCCCAGCTCGCTCACCGTTGCCGTCGTGGCGTCGCTGAGATCGCCCGACAGCTCGACCAGGTCGGCCAGCACGCGGCTGCCCTTGGCCGGCACGATGCGGTGGGCCGGATGACCCTTGTAGCCGCTGACATTGAGCGTCTCCCAGGCGTCGCCGGCAAACGGCGATCCGGCCCGCCAGCGCCAGCCGGTGTAGCCCTGCACCGGCGCGGGCTCGCAAGAGTGCAGGCCCAGCAGGCTGGGCGGCAGGTTGGTCTTGCCGGTGACGATCAGGCGTCGGTTGCCGTCGGCCAGCCAGGCTTCGATGCGCGCGACGGTCTCAGGCGCGAGATGGCCGGCATTGGGAACGAGGAGGGCGCGACAGCGCGCGAGCCGCGCCGCGTCGAGCCCGGCTTCCTCGACCAGGTGATGCTTGAGATTGCAGCGCGCCAGCAGCAGGCCCGCGGCATTGGGCGCGAGATAGGCGTACTCGCCTTTGATCCAGGTGCGCGGCAGGCCCCAGGCGTCGGTGAAGGTGTAGGTCTCGCCGCGCGCGGTGGCCTCAGCGGCGTAGGCGTCGCGGCTGCGCGCGCTGAACAGCACGATGATGTCGTGAGCGTCGTGATCGGGCATGGCGGCGACTGTGCCCGTGCGTCTGCGGGCGGCGCAAATGGAAACGGCCGGGACTTGCCCGGCCGTTCCGCCAATGGAGGGTTGGCTGTTTCGCTTACTGGACGACAATCTCGACGCGGCGGTTCTGCGGCTCGCGCACGCCATCGCCGGTCGGCACCAGCGGCTGGGATTCGCCCCTGCCGATCACCGTGATCGCCTGCGCCGGCACGCCCTCGCGCACCAGGGCGTCCTTGACCGCGTTGGCGCGCCTCAGCGACAGCGCCATGTTATAGCTTTCCGGGCCCGACGTGTCGGTGTGGCCGGTGGCGGTGATGCGCGCGCTGCCCTTCGACTTGAAGGCGGCGGCGGCCTGCCGGATGGTGGCGAGCGCCTGGTCGGAGAGGTTGGCGCGATCCCAGTCGAAGAAGACCATGAACGACGGCGGCGTCACCACCGGCGGCGGGGGCGGCGGGGGAGTGACGGTCGGCTGGCCGAACTTGTAGGCGAGGCTCAGCAGGGCCATGAAATTGTTGTTCTGGTACGCTAGGCCACCGTTGGTGGTGCCGTAATAGCGGCCTTCGAGGCCGATGCGGAACGCATCCATATTGTAGGCGACGCCTACGATGCCCTGGTAGGCGAACTGGGTGCTGCAGAGGTTGCAGCCCTGGATGGTCGAATCGACGAAGGCGATGCCGGCACCCGCGCCAATATAGGGCGTGATCGTGCTGGCCGGCATGAAGTCGTAAAGCACGTTGGCCACCACCGAGACCTGGTCGACGCGGCCGCGCACATTGGCGAAGCCCGACGGGAAGGCGACGACGCCGGTGCCGGTGTTGGAATGGTACATGCCTTCCAACTCCACGCGCGGGCCGACGAAGTCGTAGCCGAGCTTGCCGCCGGCCGCCCAGCCCGTGTCCATCTGGTAGCTGTTGTTGTTCAGCAGCCAGTTGGCGCCGCCTTCGGCACCGATATAGAAGCCCGGAAAGGCCGTGCCGGTCTGGGCGTTTGCCGCAACCGGCAGGACTAGGGCCGCGGCGGCGGCGGCCAGTAGTGACTTCTTAAACATTTCAGGGTTCCCTCGTTTGGATACGCGAGTACCCACCCAACGAGGTCCCTTCCGCCATAGTTGCCCCACCTCCGCCATATCCGTGGAGGCGTTGCAACCTTGCAACACAACCCTGCTCTGCAGGGTTACTGCATGAACCAGCCGTGGCTGACCACCATCGACTGGCCGGTCAGTGCGGTACTGGACGCTCCGGCAAAATAGAGAACCGCATCAGCCACTTCGTCGGTGGTGGTGAACTGGCCGTCGACCGTGTCCTTCAGCATGACATGCTTGATGACGTCGGCCTCGCTGATGTTGAGCTCCTTGGCCTGCTCGGGGATCTGCTTGTCGACCAGGGGGGTGCGCACGAAGCCCGGGCAGACCACGTTGGCCGACACGTTGTATTCCGCGCCTTCCTTGGCCAGCACCTTGGCGAGCCCGATCAGGCCGTGCTTGGCGGTGACGTAGGGCGCCTTGAGCTTGGACGCCTCCTTGGAATGGACCGAGCCCATGTAGACGACGCGGCCGTACTTGGCGGCGTACATGTGCTTGAGGCAGGCCTTGGTGGTGAGGAAGGCGCCGTCGAGATGGATGGCCAAAAGCTTCTTCCAGTCGGCGAAGGGGAAGTCGACGATCGGCCTGACGATCTGGATGCCGGCGTTGCTGACCAGGATGTCGACCTTGCCGTACTTGGCCACGGTGTCTGCCACGCCCTTCTCGACCTGGGCCTCGTCGGTGACGTTCATGGCGACGGCGAAAGCATCGGACCCTTTGGCCTGGATCTCCTTGGCCGTGGCGCTGGCGGCGTCGAGGTTGAGGTCGGCGATGACCGGAATGGCGCCTTCGGCAGCCAGGCGGAGTGCGACCTGCTTGCCGATGCCGCTCGCCGCACCGGTGACGATGGCAACTCTTCCTTTGAGGTTGGACATGGCTAATCCTTTCTTGAATTAAATACGGACCTCACCCTGAGGAGGCCCGTAGGGCCGTCTCGAAGGGTGGCAACGAGCACCGCGCCTGCCGCCCATGCTTCGAGGCGGGCGCGTAGTTTATCCCGAGGTACTCGAGGGGCGCCCTCCTCAGCATGAGGTTGTCTCGTAGCGGCACCCTATTTGGCGAGGTAGTCGAACACGACTTCACCAAGACCCAGTGTCAGGTCGGTGACGAAGTGGCTGGCCGACACGATCTGGCGCACCGGCAGGCGATTGACGTCGCACAGGGCGTGATCGAAGAGCTGCAGCGCGGCCGGCCCGGCCCACGCGCCCTTCAAGGTCACGTCCTCGACATAGTAGCGCACCAGCTCGCAGACGCGCGGCGTGCAGTCGACGTGCGGCACGATCTTGATCATGAAATTGGGCTTGGCGAGGCTCTTGAGCAGCGGCGCGGGATCGATCTCGCGATGCTTGTAGCCCATGGTGGCGCTGACGCAGAGCACGCTGCCGTAGTGCAGGGTGCAGACCAGCGTCTCGTTTTCATGGCAGATCTTTGGGCTGGCGAGCTTCTTCGGGAAACCCCAGATCTCGCGGCCGCCGGCGATCGGCGAGTTGTCGTCGAGATACATGGCGTGCACGTAGCCGCCCTCTTGCACGTCGCCCTTGGCGTCCTTGAAGCGCACCGGGATCACCTGGCCGGTCTCGGTGTAGTCGCCGAAGCCGGTCGAATCGGGCATGCGGATGAATTCGTAGTTCACCGTGTCGCCCACCACCTCGAGCGGCTCGGGAACGACGGCGCGCAGGATCTCAGGGTCCGTGCGATAGCTGATGACGACGAATTCGCGATTGTAGAAACGGTACGGCCCCCGCGGATAGGCGGGGTTGTTGAGCGGCATCGCGAAAGCGTTCTTGCGGACGTCGGCCAGCTTCATCTGTCTCTGCTCCTACCACCCTACGCTGCTGAGCAGCTTCGGGTGGTGTAAGTTAACAAACCAACTTCGGTCCCCCGAAGCTCCGCGGAGCGAAGGGGGGCTATTGTCGACCGTTTACTGTCGGCCCTGGGTCTTGAGATCGAACGTGAACACGCCGTCGGCGCTTTGCGGCCGCTGCAGGACTTCCGGATGCTGCAGCGTGCGCGCCATGTCGCTGTAGCCGCTCGCCCAGTGCTCCTCCATGGTGCGGCGGGAGAACTCGTAGTCCTTCGATGAGCCCTCGTAGCGCCGGGCGTGATAGATCAGGTGAACGATGTTGTAGACCTTGCTGTCCGCTTCCTGGGCGAGCAGCTCGGCCTCCGGCGTCTGGCGCAACTCGGGATGCATACCGTCAAGCAGCTTGGCGGCGGCGCGACGCATCGACTGCATGCGACGGAACTCATCGGTGCCTTTGCGCGTGCGACTGGAGTAGCGGATGTCCTTCTGGCGGACGTCGACCTCGATCATGTCGCGCGGCAGCTCGCCGCGCGCGCTCCACAGATCGACCTGGAAGGCGAGCGTGTCCTGGCGTGGCCGGGTGTCGAGCACCCACTGCAGCGGCGTGTTGGAGACGATGCCGCCGTCCCAGTAGTAATCGCCGTCGACCTCGGTGGCCGGGAAGCCGGGCGGCAGCGAGCCGCTCGCCATGACATGCTGGGGCCCGATCTTGTGGGTGAGATTGTCGAAGTAGACAAAGTTGCCGGTTTTGACGTTGGTCGCGCCGACGCCGAAGCGGATCTCCTTGGCGTTGATGCGGTCGAAATCGGTCAGCTTCTCGAGCAGGTCCTTGAGTGGGCGTGTATCGTAGAAGCCGAGCGTGTCGGGCGTGGCCGCGGGCGTGAAGATCGGCGGCGGGATGCGCGGCTTGAAGAAGCTCGGCGCCCCCCACAGGAGCGTTCCGAGCGCGCGCCACTGGTTCACCATCTGGTGCTGGAAGTCGTTGCTGAGCTTGAGCGAGGCGATGTCGGGGATGCCGAGCGGCGGCTGGGTCACCGTCTCCCAGAAGGCGCGCAGCTTCTCGACGCGTTTCTCCGGCGGATTGCCGGCGATGATCGCCGAGTTGATGGCGCCGATCGAGATGCCGGCCACGCAATCGGGATGCAGGTCGGCCTCGGCCAGCGCCTGGTAGACGCCGGCCTGGTAGGAGCCGAGCGCGCCGCCGCCCTGCAACAAAAGCGCAATCCGCTCGAAATCCGGCCGGCCCGACGCCGGTTTGGCAGTCATAACGCGTAGTCCCCTCGCTCCTCGCCACCGTGTAGCACGATGCGGGCCGAGCGGGGTGGGCCATCTCGCCGCTCGCGCGGCTGGTCAAACTCTTTGCACTGCCTCCACGAAGGCCTCGATCGACCAGCCGCCCACCACCTCGATGCGGGGCAGGCGCAGCGGATCCTGGCCGAGGGCGGCGTGGCCGGGGTCGGTCGTGAAGCCGCTGGCGTAGCCGCACTGGCGGGCAATGCTCACGAAGCGTTCGTCGCCTTCGCCGAACGGCGCAGCGATCGACCGGCATGGCTTGCCGAGCGCGCGCTCGAGCGCGGCATGCGACCGCGCCGCCTCGAGCACGATCTCGCGGCTCGACAGCTCGGCCATGTGGCTGTGGCTTGCCATATGGCTGCCGAAGCGCACGCCGGCTGCCGCCAGCGACTGGATCTGCGGCCAGTCCATCAGCGGCGCGGGTGGGCCATAGGGATCGGCCAGGCGGCGTCATGGAAATCGCAGTAGGCATCGTCGAAGCTGATCAGCACCGGCCGCCCCGCGAAGGACTCACCAGTCACTATATGCCGCTGCAGCTCGTTCGAGGTCACGGCGTGATAGCCGTGCCGGCGCAGCCAGCGCATCTGCTCGGCGAAGGCCGCCGGCGTCTGACGGTAACGCGCGAGGTCGGCGGGCCCGTCCTCGGCGATGCGATGATAGAGCAGGACGGGAAGCCGGTTGGTGCGTTCGCGCGCCTGCACGTCCGAGCGCAGCGCTACGGCGCCGTCCCACACGACGTGGCGGGCGAATGCGGGCTCGGGCGGCGGGCCGAGCTCAACGGTCTCGATGCATGGCGCCTGAGCGGCTTCGCCGGGACGCAGGCGACGGAACAGGTCGACACGATAGAGTCCCGCCTGCAGCGACCGTTCCAGCACTAGCCCCGGCGTCGCCGCCAGCGTTTCGGCGATTACCTTGGCGCCGAAGGCGCTCTCCCAGTCGTAGCCGGTGCGGGCGGGATCGTCTTTCAGCACGAAGGCGTGCGCCCCAAGCAGGTGGCCGCCCGGCGCCAGCGCGGCGGTGAGGCGCCCCGCCACGCGCTTCAACGCGTCGCGATCGGCCAGGCGGCGTCATGGAAATCGCAGTAGGCATCGTCGAAGCTGATCAGCACCGGCCGCCCCGCGAAGGACTCACCAGTCACTATATGCCGCTGCAGCTCGTTCGAGGTCACGGCGTGATAGCCGTGCCGGCGC
>WNGB01006466.1_pt1 | contig 17212 bp, 21 predicted proteins | sample 5400681 | NCBI WGS metagenome assembly WNGB01 (sample SAMN13153367, study PRJNA577476) | soil metagenome | isolation source: 115 cm soil or saprolite under grassland replicate 2 | place: USA:California | collected 2016-06-15 | reverse complement strand
CCACAGCAGCCTGCCCCGACCATCCCAGTTCCCTTCGGCTGCAAGGACTCCCGGCCTCCCTGACCAGGCCTCTGCCTCACGCAATGGACCCCCGAGTCCAGACGCGAAAGTCGGCGCTAATGACTGGCGGCAGCAACGCGGACACGCCGATACGGCTTGGCGAAGCCGATGATGACCCAAACAGGCCGGCCAGGCCGAGCTGCTGGACCTGCTTGGCGGTCTGCTGTAGCCGATGCCAGCGGTCGCCCACGACCTGCGGGACCAAACGGAAGACATCGCGCGGCGGTCTGGCGAAGCCTCGGTAGTAGAGCAGCCCTATCCGGTTAGAGCGAAGCCGAAGGAATCCTCGTCCGTATATGTCGGTCCGTTCCTTGACGACGCCGTGGCTGATGGTCTGCCATCGGCGGAGTTTGGGCTGCACGCGATGCAGATCTGTCTTTCGCAAGCGGCGCCAGTTGTGTTGCCAGCATCGATGCCATTCGCCCAGCGTGATGTTCCGGCACGGACTGCGTCGGGTCGTTTGATACTCACATGCCACTGGCCAGATAGTTCCTCGAAGCCACCACACCACGATCGCTAGCGTGAAGGCGATCGGAGGGAAGAACGCGGCGACCACCAGCGGCCACGGGATGTTGAGCCAGCGATCGACCGTGAGGGCAAACAACTCAAGGGCCTGAACGAACATCCGCAGGATGTCCGCTATGCTCTCAAGCAGCGTGGTCCCCATGATCTGATCATACGATTAGCGGCAATGGGTGTTAATGCGCGATTCGTCACCGAAGAGATCGACCTGGTTTGTGTTACATCGATGTAACTCTTCGTGACCGAGCGCGTGGTCTGCTGGCGCGGTGTCGGAGTGGTGCCGGTGGCTGAGGGTGTGCCAGAGCTGCTGTTGTTCGCCTGCGCCCTAGCTCGAGGTGCTGCGGCACCTGACCGAAGGGCTGCGCGATCTGGGTCGGTGGGGATCGTGGCGCATGCCGGCGAAGTCGTCGCTGTTTCGCGCCCGGGAGCGGCTAGGACTCGCGCGTAGCGCCTTGGGGCCACACCACCGTGACGGGCACACCACGCTCGCGGGCGTAGGCGACGGTGTCGGCTGTGCCTCCAAGTCCCCGCGACGGCTGCCCATCCCAAACGGCATAAAGGAGATCACAGCGATCCACGATCGTCTGTCCGGCGGCCAAGTGCGCTTCCGAGGTGGACTCCACAAACGGCAGCCGTTCAATGCGGCTGGCCATGGCGATTAGCTCGTCGTAGCCGTCCTGCTCTTCCGGCTCTAGGCCATCCCGGTAGTGCTCGGCCGGTACGACGACCTCCAGGACGCCCCCTAGGTCCAGCACGGCACGGGCAAACAGTTGGTCAGGGCCGCCGGCCAGGCAGGAGACGCCGACCAGCTCGGAGCCGACGTACGACAGCAGGGCCTCGCGCAGCGCGGCGTCAACCAACTTCTGGGTCTGGCTAGGGAGACCCCGGTGCCCAGATATCCCGAGGTGTGGCATGCCGGCGCTCCCTCCCGCTCAGGACTCGGTGAGCATCCCGGCCAGCAGGCGTTCGTCCAAGTACGCAAGTGCCCGTCGGTGCCCGGTGGCGGCCACCTGGGTGCGGACGGCGCGGACCTGCTGGACAACCTTGGCCGAGCCACACTGGCTGCCGATGCCGAAGGCGACGGCCGCCTGCCGGGCGGCCTCCTCGGGCTCGCCGTCGAGTACCTGGCAGGTGGCGAGGTCGCAGAGCAGCAACGCGCCTTGCTTGGTGACCGGCTCGGCTGCCGCAAGCGCCTGGGTGAGTGCAGGGATCGCTTGCTTGGGGCGCTTGAGCGTGGTCAGGCAGCCGCCCCGGTAGCTGGCGACCTTCGCTTCGTCGATCGCGTAGACCCACGGCCAGACCGGCTCGTGTCGCTCGTTGGCCTGCGCGGCGACGGCCTCGGCCCGGCCTAGGGCGGCCAACGCTGCATTGGCGTCCTGCCGGCTGGCGTGCGCGGTCGCCTCGATGAGGGCTACCCACACGTTGGCGGTCGGCGGCACCCGTCCCGGCGATGGCAACGCCGCGTGGGTCTTCTGGATGAGCGTCACGGCCTCGTTGCCGTTGCCCAGTCCTGCCGCCCACAAGCTCATGCTGCCGAGCATGTAGGCCTCCAGCAACGCCAGGCCCGAGCGGCTGGCGTACTCGACAGCGTCGCGATAGCGGCGGCGCGCTGCGGCATGGTCGCCAAGATCGACGGCCAGCCAGCCGGCAAACCCGCCGGCCTCGCTGGCGGCAGCGGCCAACCGCGCCTGAAGGTCAGGGCTGGCGGCGTGGTCGGCCAGGCTGGTGGTGAAGCGCAGATGCGCAAGCGCCGAGTCGAACAGTCGTCCGGCGGGGGTCGTGGCCTCCAGCCGGCGGTACTGACCGGTGATGCTGGTGAGAATGGCGACCTCGTCGCCGACGGGAACGGGCTGGTCGGTCGGGGCCGCGATCGCGTCCGAGGGCCGTCCAAGCATGGCGCTGAGCGCGAGCCCACCGGCAGCGGTGAAGAAACTACGTCGGCGCACCTCGTCATCTCCTGCTCGACTGGATTTTGCAAGGGTACCGGCCGTGGCGGGCCAGTCGAGTGTTCCCTGAGGACCGGCCGCTGGTTCGTTGAGCATGATGGCTGCGAACTGGACTGCCATCGGCACCTCAAGGTGGTGTGCATTCGCAGTGGCCACCAGTTCGGCGAGGGTCGCGCCGATATCGCGTGCCAGCTTCTCCAGGCCACTGGCGAGCTGGTCATCTGGGCGGGCCGATCGCCACAACGGGATGACCTCCGCCAGGTGATCGCTACGAACGCCCGGGTCCTGCCCGATGTCACCCATTGGCCGTACCGCCTCGTGCCGGCGGGTATGTCCACTAGATCCTACAGCCGGCATGACACGCTCAGCGGGCATCTGCCCGCCCGGCACGCCGCTGGCGCTGCTGAAGGAGCTTCCGCAGCTTGGCAAGCTCCTGCTCATGTCGGGCCACGCGCTCCTCAAGCTCGCGCAGGCGTGCGGTAGCCCGCTCAGCGTCGTCGCTCGGGGCTGTACCGCCTGAAGCATCCGTTTCGTCAGCGCCCGGCGGAACTCCGCCCCGCCCGGCACGGGCGAACATCTCCTCAACCGGAACGTTCAGTGCTCGGGCCAGCCGGGCAAGCGCCTCGTCCTTGGGGTTGGGCAGCCGCCAGGTTCCATAGATGGCACGTCCGCCGTGCCGCAGCTCCTGAAGCCACTGCGCCGAGACCCCGGCCCGCTCCGCCAGCGCTCTGACCTGAAGGCCAGAGCGCTTCCGAAGGCTCTCGACCCACTCGCCAAACTCCTGCCACTCCGCCTTGTCCACGGGCTCCTCATCCTCGCAGGTCAGCGTGCTGATGCAGCCAAGAGTCTGACCGCAGCAGCACGACCGTGCAAGAGACTCGCTCGTTCTTACTCGTCGGCAAGTCGGACCAGTATGGCTAAGTACCCTCGATAGAACTTGACGATGCGTGGCAGAACCCACTAGTCTGCCGGGTGGAAGAGGCGGCCCCGGCAGTACCCGGGAGGTGGTGCTCCCGGTGCCAGGGCCGCAGGTCGCATCGAGGTTAGGAGCCCCAGATGCACGCACAGGGTACCGCCGTGCCCGCTGCGCCGGGCGCAGCCAGGCCGATTCCGGCGGGGGAGCAGCGCCGGATCGCCCCCTACACCGTGGCCGAGGTCGCCACGCTGCTCAACAAGCACCCCAACACCGTCTACGAGTGGGTCCGCAAGGGCTCGCTGCCGTCGGAGCGAGTCGGCGGCACGATCTTCATCCCGAAATGGGCGCTGGCCAGGCTGATCGCGCCGGAGGCCGAGTTCGCTCAGGCTGCAGCCCCTGTCGGGGGTGAGGCCGCGTGAGCGCCCGCTACCGCCAACTCGCCGCTCACGTCCGCGGGCTTCCCGACGACGGCCTCAACGACCTGCTGGTCGAGCTCCCCCGCCATCGGTTCGCCGCGCTGGTCAACACCGCCCTGGCCCACCCGGTGCTGCCGGCCGGGCTGGAGCTGCGGCTACGGTCGGCGGCGCCGGCCGAGGGCTGGACGGTGCTGGCCGGTGCGCCGGCCCGCCCGCTCGGAACGGTGACCCGCGGCCACCCCGACGGCCAGCCCGGCCGACCGGGCTGGCGGGCCTGGACCCACCACGGCGACCCGGTCGCCATCGGCGGGCTGACCTGGTGGCGGCGCCGGGCCGATGCGGCCGGGGCGCTGGCCTGGGTCACCCCGGCCAGCGGCGCCCGCTGCCTGGCCCTGGCCGCCCACCTCCGCACCCTCGGGGACGTGGAACTCAACGACCTGCTGGTCGAGCTGCCCGCCGACCGGTTCGACGCGCTGCTGGACGCCGCCTTCCCCCAGGCGAGAGGGGTGGCCGCATGACCGCCCGAGCGAGCAAGCGGTGCCCGCGCTGCGGGCAGGTGAAGCCGGCCAGCGCGTTCTACCGCCGCCAGCGCACCATGCGCCTTTCCCCCTACTGCAAGCCGTGTCAGCGGGCCGCCGCCCGCGAGACCCAACGTCGCCGCCGGCAGGACCCGGCGGCGGTGGCGCTGCTACGGGCGACCGACCGGAACCGGCAGCACCGCCGCCGCGCCGCGCGCGGCCAGGCTCCCAGGGGTGGTGATGCCGCGTGACCGGCGGGATGCTGCTGCTGGTGCTGGCCGCCGTGGTGGTGGTGCTGCTGGTGGTGCATCGTTCCGAGGGGGACCTGGGCCGTGCGGTGGTGGAGTACGCACTGGTGGCGGTGCTGGCGGCGCTGCTGGCCGCCGCCCCCTCCACCGCCGGCATGACCGCCGGGGTGGCCTCGGGGGTGACCCGCGGCAGCCAGCTCGGCGCCGACCTGGCCGTCCGGGCGTGGCGGGCTACCTTCGCCCGCCCCGCCGCGCAGGCCAGCCCGCCGGCGACGACCCAGCCCGCCCGCAAGGCCAAGGATCGGCCGAAGGCGGCCAGCTCGCCGACGTCGACCAGCCCGCCGGCGACGGCGACCGGGCAGCCGGCGGCGCCGGGGGCGCCCGGGCGGGCGGTGCTGCTGGGCGTGCTCGGGGGGCTGGTGCTGCTGGTGCTTGGCGCTCGCCGGCTGCGCCGTCACGACCTGCGCCGCGCCGAGGCGCTGGCGATGCCGCTGCTGGCCGGGCTGCCCTTCGGCCGCGGCCGCGGCCGCCGCCGCCGCGCCGCCTGAGCTTCGAGTTCGGGAGCGGGGGCGCCAACCCGGCCCGCGTCGTGCGACGGACGCGCCCCCGCCCGCCACCCCTGCCCTTGAGGAGGGCTGATGGACCCGCGCACCCAACCCACCCGACCCACCCCCGCCCCACTTGGCAACACGACCATCCGCCCGGCCCGGGTCGGGGCGGACTGGATCGACACCGCCATCCAGTGGGCCAGCGGCATCGCCGCGGTCGGGATGTTCGTCTACGGCGTTGCCCTGTCGTACGCGGTGCTGCACGCGGTCGCCGCCGCCGCCGACCTGCCCGGGTGGGCAGCGCGGCTGTGGCCGCTGGGGTTCGAGGCGTTCATGGCCTCCGCCGCCTTGAACGCGCTGGCCGAGCAGCGCCACCGCCGCCACCTCAGTGGCTGGCAGCAGCGGGTGCCGTGGTATCCGTGGACGCTGACCGGGCTGACCGCCGGCGGGTCGATCCTGCTCAACTGGTTCCACCCCGCGATCCCGCTGGACCCGCCGCCGGGCTGGCTGGTGTCGCTGGTGTACGGGCTGCCGCCGCTGATCGCCGTGTTTGCCTGGCACCTGTTCCTCCAGCGGGTCGCCCACCGCCGCCACCCGGCCCACGCCCCGGCGGGGACGGTCCCGCCGGTCCCACACCCGGCCGGCCGGGACAAGACCGCGGGGACGGCCGCCGCTGGCGGCCCGGCCCCAACGCCAGCCACCCCGGCCGGGCGCCCGACCCGACCGCCGACTCGCACCCCGGCCGGGCCGACACGGCCCCGACCCGTGGTGCCGCGGCCGACCACAGGGACGGCCGCCGCCCGGGACGGCGGCCTGCTGGCCCAGGCGCGGGCGGCGGCGGCCGAGTTCGACAACACCCACGGGCGGCCGATCAGCCGGGACGCGCTGCGGCAGGCCCTGCGGGTGAGCAACCAGACCGCCGGGGCGCTGCTACGCGAGCTGCGCGCCGACCAGGCCGACCCGGACAGCCAGCCCCAGGACCAGGACGACGGGGTGGCGGCCCGGGCCGGCGCGCCCGAGCCGACCGGCCCGAGCCAGGGGCCCGAGCGTGGGCCGGCGGGCAACGGCGCCGGCGGCCGGCCCGCTGGCCTGGCCGCCCTGGTCCCCACTGTCCCCGTCCCGAGGCCGGCCGAGGACGGGCAGGAGGTGGCCGACGATGCGTAACCACCCCTACCCCCACCAGCATCGTCCCGGCGGGACCAGCGGGCTGGCCGTCCTGGTGGCGGTGACGGTCCTGGCGTTACTGGTCGCTCCCCACGCCCAGGCCCTGCGCGACACCGTCCAGGCCGGCCTGCCCGCCATCCGCCTGCCCGCACCGTCCGGCCCGGCGGCGGTGGGTACGTCATCGCCGCTGACGGGTCGGGCAGTGGCGTTCGCGCTCCGTCAGCAGGGCAAGCCCTACCGGTGGGGCGCCGAAGGCCCCGCAGCCTACGACTGCTCGGGGCTGACGTGGGCGGCGTGGCGGGCGGCCGGGGTGGCGATCCCCCGCACCGCCGCCGCCCAGCTCGCCGACCTTCCGCGCGTCCGTGGGCGGCTCCAGCCTGGCGACCTGGTCGTCTACCGCTCCGACGGTCCCACCCGCCGGCATGTGGCGATGGTGGTCGCAGAGGGGCGGATGGTCGAGGCCCTGGGCCGTGGTGTCCCGGTGCGGGTGACGGGGCTGCGAGGCGGCTGGCTTAGCGCGGTGCGGCCGGGGGGTGCCAGGTGATCGCCCTGGCCGCCTCGATCCTGCTGCTGCCGCTGCGGATCGCCGTACGGCTCGGCCTGCGTGGCACCCTGATCGCGGTCTGCCTGCTGACCCTGGCGGTGCTCAGCTACGGGGTGGCCGGGGATCTTGGCCTGCTGACACCCCAGGCCGACGCCGCGGGGGCGGGAGCCCGGCTGAGCCGGACCGCCCGAGCGGACATCCCCGCCGGCTACCTGCGGCACTACCAGCGGGCCGCGCGTCGCTGCCCCGGCCTGTCGTGGGCGGTGCTGGCCGCGATCGGCAAGGTCGAGTCCGACCACGGCTGCGCCCGCCTGCCCGGGGTCCGCTCGGGCGCCAACCGGGCGGGGGCGGCCGGGCCGATGCAGCTGGGCATCGGCGGGCGGGCCGGCCCCACCTGGCAGCACTACCGCCTCGACGCCAACGGCGACGGCCGGACCAGCGTCTACGACCCGGCCGACGCCACCGCCGCGGCGGCGCGAAAGCTGTGCGCCGACGGCGCCCCTCGGCACCTGGACGCCGCGCTGTACGCCTACAACCCCTCCTGGTCCTACGTCGCCCGCGTCAAGCGCTGGACCCACCGCTACACCCTCCGAGGGGGTGGGCGGCGGTGACCCTGGTGACCTATCGGTGCCTGCCCGAAGGCGGTCGCAACCGCCCCCGCCTCGACAGCTTCACCCTGGACGCCGTCGCCGCCCTGGAACCCTGCGGGCCGCACGCCGCCGTGGATGTCTATGGCCGCCCAAGCGGCCGGCCGCCCTGGCTGGCCGGGGAGTATCTAGCACTGCTGGAACGACGAGGCCGCGGCGTCGGCCTCATCTACCTAATCCACTTCGACCAGCCGATCGGTGACCTGCACAATCCGCGCGGGTTCGCGTCCCACTACACGGGCTGGACGCTTGACCTGCCGACCCGGCTGGTCGACCACGCCGCTGGCCGCGGCGCCCGCCTCATGGAGGTCGTCGGCGAGCAGGGCATCGGCTGGCAGCTTGCCCGCATCTGGACCGGCACCAGGACCCGCGAGCGCTCGCTGAAGCGGTCGGGTGGGGCGGCGCGGCGCTGCCCGGTCTGCCAGCTCGCCCCCCTCGGCCTCCAGCCACCCCGGCCGGTCGACCCGCTCGCCGTGGAGCTCGGCCCCCGCGTCGCCGCCTTCGCCACCCCCGTCCCGCTGATCCAGCCGCCGGCGGTGGCCGCATGACCCCGCCGGCCCACACCCGCCAGCCCGGAAGGAGGGGACGCCCACCCGCCTGATTGCACCGTCCCACCGTCACTGGAAGGAGCCCCACGTTGCTGGACGCGACCCTGTGGCAGATCGACATGGGCGATGGCACCTGGGCCGTCTGCTGCCTGACCTGCCGGCTGCCGCTGTACCGCGGCGCCAAGCCCCAGGCCGACCGGGTGTTCGACACCCACGTCTGCGAGCCGGTCGTCCTCCTCACCACCCCCACCAGGAGGCCCCGATGAAGCTGCGCCTGCAAGGCACCGAGGCAGAGTGCGCCAAGCTGGCGTTTCTGCTGCGCTACGGCCTGCCCGACCTGGAGGTCGTCGAGGTCAGCCCGCCCTACCCCAACCGCGGCGACAGCACCCAGGTCCGCGTGTACCTGGAGGCCCTCTTCCCCGACGGGCTGCCGCCGCTTGACCGGACCTTCTACAGCCTCACCACCCCCGACGGCCCGCTGCTGACCGACGCCTGGGGCAACGAGGTGAACCGCTGATGGCCCCGGAGATCAGCGACCGCGACAGCGCCGCCGCCTGCCTGGTGTGGGTCCGGGAGCTGGCCGCCCGGCTGGACCTGGACCACCCCGACCCCAGCTATCAGGCCGGCAAGGCCGACCAGCTCGCCCGGGCCGCTGGGGAGCTGGCCCACGACTTGCGGGTGATCGCCCGAAGGCCGCCGGCTGCGCCGCCACCTGGTCGAGGACCACGGCCGGGTGGAGCTGGCCGACCGCACCCGCAACGCCGATGTGTGGGCCAGCGACCACCACGACGACCACCAGGCCGGCGTGCCCGCCGGCACCTCCCACGGCCACGACGACGAAGGGAGCACGCCATGACCACCGTCGACCTGCTGGTGTGCTGGATCGACCGCGACCACGACCGCGCCAGCGCCTCGGATGGGGTGAGCCGCTACGGCGCCTACCTGCGCGACCACGCCGACCTGTTCGACCCCTGGGCCGAGGCCCCCGATGGGGTGACCGGTGACCCGGTGGAGTTCGCCATCGCCGCGTTCAAGGTCGCCACCGGCCCGATCATGAGCCCCGGCTACGTGCGCTGGCACGGTCGCGTCCAGGACCACCACGCCACCCGCAGCGAGGACGACGGACGCCTGCTGCTGTCGGTCACGCTGGCGGTGCCGTCGCCGGTGCGGCTGCCGTGGGACTGGCGCGGGTGGGAGCGCGACTTCCACGACCGCTACCTGGAGCCCGACGACCGCCGCCCGACGGGGCTTGCCCGCCTGGAGCTCCGCTGGTCGGTCCCCATCGACCAGCTCCCCACCCCGGGCCGGCCCAGGCGACCCGGCGTGCCGAACCTGCGCCACGCCGCCCGGGCGGTCGAGTCCCTGGTCGCCACCGTCAACGCCACCGCCGGACCGGTCCTGGCCGACCTGGAGGCCCCCCGCCGATGACCCAGGCTTCGGCGACTCGTCTCGGCCAGGTCGGCGGCGGCTGCCTGCTGTGCTGCCGCCCGGTCGACCCGGCCGAGCCGCGCTGTCCGGCGTTCGCACTGGCCGGGGTGACGGCCCATGCCGGCTGCTGCGGCGGCTGTGCCAGCAGCCCGGCCCGGCCTGAGCCGGCCGACCGCTCGGAGGCGGCAGCGTGACCGCCCGGCCGTGGGTCGACGAGCCAGGCCGGGTCGGCCCGGGGGACCTGCTCGCCGCGCTGGGCGAGCTGGGCTGCGGCCGGGCGGCCGAGGTGTACGCGGCCGTCGGCTTCGCGGTGGTGGCGATGCATGCGCCGCGGCCGGGTGGCGGCTGTACCTGCCGGGCCGGGTCGGCGTGCTCGGAGGCGGGTAAGCATCCGCGGCTGGCCGGCTGGATGCGGCTCGCCGCGACGGACCCGGCGAGGGTGGCGGGCTGGTGGCGGCGCTGGCCCGACGCCAACGTCGGGCTGGCGACTGGGCGGCGGTTCGACGTGCTGGACTTGGACGGCGTCCAGGGGGTGGAGGCGCTTCGCGCCGCCTTACAGATCGCCCCGTGGGAGCACCCTGGGCCGGTGGCGCGCACCGGCGCCGGCGGCTGGCACCTGCTGTATGCCCCTACCGGGCTGGGCAACCGCGTCGGGCTGCTGCCGGGGGTGGACTGGCGCGGCCGGGGCGGCCTGATCGTGGCGCCGCCGTCGTGGCACGCCAGCGGCGGCCGGTACACCTGGTTTCGTCCGCTGACGGCGGTGCTGCCCGCCGTGCCGGAGGGGCTGCGGGGGCTGCTGGCCCCGCCGCCGGCGACGCGGGCCACCCTCCCCCCGGCATTCCGACCCGCCGGCGGAGATGGCGGCCGAGCTGGGCGGTACGCCCGCGCCGCGCTTCAGCGGGAGGCCGCCCGGGTGCGCGCGGCCCCACCGGGGACCTGCAACCACACGCTGAACCGGGCGGCGTTCAACCTCGGCCAACTGGTCGCCGCCGGGCTGCTGGACGCCGACCAGGTTCGCGCGGTGCTGCTGGCCGCGGCGCTGGCGGCGCCGGCGACCGGGCACGCCGACCGCCAGCGCAAGGCGAAGGCGACCATCACCTCGGGGCTGCGGGCCGGGGCGGCACGGCCCCGCCAGCGGCGGAACGGTGCGGCATGAGCTGGGCCGGCTGCTTGTGGGTGGTGGGGTCAGGCGGTCTGGGTGGTCCCGCCGTCTGGCTGGATGCCGTGCTGGCGAAGCAGCTCCCGCAGGTGCTGGACCTCGGCGTGGAGTTGTTGGACCTCACCGTGGAGTCGCCGGTTTTCCTGGACGACCTCCGCAACGTCCACCCCGGCCCTCCACTCCCCCTCCCGCTCCGCCAGCCTCTCAAGCAGCCGCAGCTCGTGGTCGCGCAGCGCCGCGGCCCGGTCGAAGTCCTGCGCCTCGATCGCGGCTTGCTTGTGCCGGCGCACCTGGGCGAGCTGCTCCTCAGCCTCACGAAGATCCTCGGGCACCGTCATCTGCATCAGCCGCGTCTCCGCGGCCACCTCGGGGCCGCCGGCGTAGCCGCTCAGCAGCTCGATGACCCGCCCACGGGCGCGCGACAGGTCGGCGCCCAGCTTGACCAGCACCTGCGCGGCCACGCCCTGGCCCTCACGGATCAGCCCCAGCAGGATGTGCTCGGTGCCGATGTAGTTGTGGCCGAGCTGCTGGGACTCCCGCAGCGACAGCTCCAGCACCTTCTTGGCCCGCGGGGTGAACGGGATGTGCCCGCTCGAGGCGGCCTCGCTCTCGCCCCGCCCGATGATCTCCTCGACCTGGGCGCGGACCGCCTCCAGCCGCATGCCCAGCGACTCCAGCGCCAGCGCGGCGACCCCCTCGCCCTCGTGGATCAGGCCCAGCAGCAGGTGCTCGGTGCCGATGTAGTCGTGGTTGAGCAGCCGAGCCTCCTCCTGGCCCAGCACCACCACCCGCCGGGCCCGGTCGGTGAATCGCTCAAACATCGCCGTCGCTCCCTGCTCTGGAGCCGCTCGCCTGCGCCCGCACGCCTGCTAGCCTCCTGCCTTGCCGCAGCTGCATTGTCTACCCGTCGGGGGTACGGCCGCGCCGTGCGGGGTGGGGCGTGAGCGGCGACCACCGCGACGACCGCGGCCGGCCCCAGCTGGACCGGGACGGGGTGCCGCTGCCGACCGAGCCGCCCGGCGAGCTGGCCGAGGTGTTCCCCCTGCACCCGCCCACCAGCGACCGTGGCCTCGGCACGGGCGGCCTGGCCCGGCTGGTGGTGGAGGACCTGGCGGTGGTGCTGGCCCGCGTGCAGGCCGCCGGCCCACCCGCCTGGCTGATCGAAGGCGTGTGGCCGCGGGACGCCTACGGGGTGTTCGCCGCCGAGGACAAGGCCGGCAAGACCTGGGCGATGCTCGACCTGGCCTGTTCGGTCGCCGCCGGCGTCCCCTGGCTCGGCCACTTCGGCTGCCCTCCATCTGGCCCGGTGCTGGTGTTCCTGGGGGAAGGTGGCGAGCGCGCCATGGTACGGCGGCTGCGGGCGATCTGCGCCCACAAGCACCTCGACCTGGACGAGCTGGCCGCCCGGCAGCTGCTGCGGCTGTGCTTTCGCGTCCCCAAGCTCACCAGCGGTGAGGAGCTCCAGACGGTTGCCGGCGAACTGCACGACCACCCCGCCGCCTTGGTGATCCTGGACCCGCTGTACTTGGCGGTTGCTGGCGGCGCCACCGGCGCCGACCTGTACGGGATGGGCGCGGTCCTCTCAGGCATCCAAGCGGTGTGCCAGCACGCCGGCGCGGCGCTGGTGGTGGTCACCCACTGGAACAAGACCGGCGAGGGCCGCGGCGCCAAACGCATCAGCGGCGTCGGCCCCGGCGCCTGGGGCCGAGTGCTGGCATCGGCCGGAGTTGCCCACCGCGCCACCAGCCTCGACGGCACCTCCACCGTCGTCTTGAGCGTGGATGTGATCGGCGGGGAGCTGGCTGACCTGGCGTTCCGGGTGCGCCGGCAGGTCCGGGCCGAGGACCCGGCCGACCTGGCCTCGCCGCTGCACTACGCCGTGGAAGTGCTGCCCGAGGACCCCGACGACCTGGAGGGGGCGGCCGGCGACCTGAAGCCATCGCGCCGCTGGGTGCTCCAGGCGTTGCGGGCCGGTGGGGCGATGCAATCGGTCGCCCAGCTCGGGGACCGCACCGCCGCCGACGGCCACCAGCTCAAGGCCCGCACCATCCAGGAGGCCCTGCTGGACCTGGAAGCCGCCGGCCTGGCAGCGGGCACCGACCCCGGCGCCGGCCTGGCCCGCTACTGGTCCCCCACCGACCCCGACCACGGCGCGCCCGGGCCGGGCGATGAGGCAGGCAACCCATGAGCCCCCGCCAGCCGACCCCGCGGGGGACCCCGCGAGACCCCGCGCCCGCGAGGTCCGCGGCCCCCCTGCGGGAGGACCCCGCGCACCCCGCGAACCCCGCGCGCCCCTTTAGGGGCGCGGGGTCGCGCGCGGGGTCCGGTGGGCTGGCCGCCACCCCACCGCGAGGCCGCCCGGCGCCGACCCCAGCCGCGCGCGGTTCCCACCAGCCCCGGGGGAGGGTGGTCCGCTGTCGGGCGGCGGGGCCGGGTCACTGCCAAGGCGCCGCACCACCCCACCTGCCTACTCGGGTGTCACGTTATCCGACGAGAACGCCCCCAGCCGCTCCCAGGCACCTCGACACCCGCGGCCAGCCGCCAGCGCCGCCCACAAGGCCGCCCACGCCCGACCGGCGGCCGGTTCCCGGTCGCCCGTCCCCGCATCGTTCGGACCTGAGGTGAGCTGATGCCCCGACGCCGTCCCCACCCGCCCTGGCCCGGCCCCCTCGACCCCGAGCCGGAGGGGTATCGGCTGCCGTCGCCGCTGCCCCGGCTGGCCTGGCGCTACCGCAGCGAGCTCGCCCCCCTCACCCTCGCCCTCGGGCTGCTGCTGGCCGGGATCGTGCTGCACACCTGGTGGCCGGGCTGGTGGCAGCTCATCGCCGCCGCCGGCCTGGCCGGCGGGCTGATCGTCGGCGACCTCGGCCACCGCCTCGGCCTGGACCGCCCGATCGAGCGCGCCTACGCCGCCACCGTCACCGCCGCCGGCGGGCTGTGGCTGGCCGCCGCCACCCGCCTCGGCCCCCTGCGCCGCCCCCTGCTGCTGGTCCTGCTCGCCGGGGTGCTGGTGGGTGGGGTGCCGTGGTGGACCCACCGGCGCCGCCGCGCCAAAGTCCGCGTGACCCGGGCCATGACCACCTGGGCCGAGGACGCCGCCGCCGCCGACCTGGACGGCGCCCACCTCCAGCACGTCGACGTCACTCCCGACGGGCAGCAGTGGACCGCCCGGCTGCTGCTGCCCAAAGGCAAGACCCTCGCCGACGCGCTGGCCCGCGTCCCCAAGCTCGAATCCGCCCTGGGGCTGCGGCCCCGGGCGATCCGGGTCGAGGAGGACCCGACGCTGGCGCGGCGGGTGATCCTGCGGGTGGTCACCCGCGACCCCCACACCCGCCCCCTCCCCATGCCGGAGCTGGTCGGCCGGCCAACGATCACCCGGCCGGTGCTGGTGGGGGTGTACGAGACGGGCGAGCCGCTACGGGTCAACCTGCTCAGGAAACACGCCCTGTTCGGCGGCGCGACCGGCTCAGGGAAGAGCACGCTGCTCAACGCCTTCCTCGCCACGTTGGCGCCCGCCCCCGACGTGCTGCTATGGGGCATCGACTTCGCCGGCGGCACCGCCCTGATCCCCTGGCAGGCCTGCTTCGGCCGGATCGCCACCACCCCCACCGACGCCCGCGCGGTCCTCGCCGACGCCTGCCGGGTGATCGACGCCCGCAACCGCTGGCTGGTCCACCACGGCCGCGACGCCTGGCAACCCACCCCCGACACCCCCGCGCTGGTGTTGCCGGTTGACGAGCTGGCCGAGCTGGTCGAGCAGCTCCCCGACGCCGCCACCTCCCTCGACTCCATCGCGCGGCTGGGCCGCAAGACCGCGGTGACGCTGCTGGTCGCCACCCAACGCCCCACCCAAGACGCCCTGGGCGGCGGGGCGCTGCGCGCCCAGCTCACCGTCAGGGTGTGCCTACGGGTCACCGAACCCGCCGACGGCGAACTCATCCTCGGCCGCGGCAAGGCCAAGCAGGGCTACCGGCCCGACCTGCTGGACGCCCCCGGCAAGCTGCTGGCCTGGGACCCGCCCGACCACACCCGGCCGATCCCCGCCAAGGCCTACACCCTCGACCGCCAACGTATCCGCCAGCTCGTCAACGGCGCCCACAATTCCGTGCCCGAGCTGGAATCCGACAGCGCCGCCGCCCTGACCGAACGCGACGCCCCCGACCAGCGCCCCCCCGAGCGTGGAACCGCGCCCGAAGGGCGCACCACTCCCAACCACCCGGAGCGGTCTGAAGCCCCGGACCAGCCGTCGGCGGCGCTCCCCGAGGACGCCGGCGACGGCGACCCACTGGCGGCGCTGCTGACTGCCCTTCACGCCGCCGGCCCGCGGGGCGCCCGGGTCGCCGAGTTCGCCCACACCGTCGGCCGCGCCAAGACCTGGGTCTACGAACGCCTCCAAGAGCTGGCCCGGCAAGGCGTGGTCGAGCGGGCCGGGCACGGCCGCTGGCGGCTGACCGAGCAGGCCACCCGATGACCACCGCCGGTGACCGGCCCGAAATCGCGCGCGTGCGCGCGCGTCGCGCCTGCGCGGTGGCGCCCAGCCGGCCTTCCGGAATTCCGGAAGGACAACCACCCTCCGTGACCGAGGGGAGGTGATCGCATTGAGCATCTGCCGCCGCTGCGGCTGGCCCCGCGGCCCCGGCTGCCGCGCCGCCCACTCGCTCCACCTGGCAACCCGCATGTGGTCCCGGCGCGAATGGCTGCGCTACCGGCGCACCGGCAAGCTCCCAGCCTGGGACTACACCAGCCGCCGCGACCGCCGCCGCATCTGCCGCGGCCGATAGCCCCGCCCGCGAGGACGGACGGCCCCGGTCCCGAGAACCCGTCCGTCCTCCCGACCCCGACCTAGGACGAATCGAAGTAGCGATGGCATCAGCAGGCATCCGTAAGACCCCGACTGGCCGCTACAAGGTCTGGTGGCGGCTGGACGACGGCAGCCAGGGCAGCCAGACCTTCGACGCCCGCGACGGCGCCCGCGACTTCAAGAACGACCTGCTCGCGCGGCTGGCCCGCGGCGCCTGGGTCGATCCCCGCCTCGGGAAACAGCCATTCGAAACCTGGGCGCGCGAGTGGTGGGAGGTCTGGTCGGCCGACCCCGACCGCAGCCCCGCCACCTTGCAGGCGACCGAGGGCCGCCTGCGCCGCTACCTGCTGCCCTTCTTCGGCCAGCGACAGCTCCGCGCGATCACCGTCACCGTAGTGCGCCGCTGGCAGAACGAGCTGCGCGGCCAGGTCGGCTACGACACCGTGATGGCCTGCCGATCACTGCTGCACCGCATCCTCCAGGCCGCCGAGGACGACCGGCGTATCGACGCCAACCCCGTCCGCAAGGTCCCCGCCCCCAAGCCGCCCGTCGACCCGGCCGCGCTGCTCGGCCGCGCCGCGCGCCGCTCCTACACCCCCGAGGAATTCGGGCGGCTGCTCGCCGGCGCCCTCCCGTTCTGGCGGGATCACTTCATCTGCCTGGTCGGCACCGGGCTGCGCGCCGGGGAGCTGCTTGGCCTGCGCGCTCATCGTGTCGATCTTGCCCGGCGCCGCCTGGAGGTGCTGGAGGTCCGCTACGAGGCCGGCAAGTTCGGGCGTGGCTACAAGAACCGGCCGAAAAGCGCCGCCAGCATCCGCGTCGTGCCGCTCGCCGGCCCGGTCGCCGACGCCATCGCCCGGCAGCTCCCCGCGGGCTGCCCGCCGAGTACGCTGGTGTTCGCCGGGCCCGGCGGCAGCAACGGCGTGCCGGCCGGGACCCGCACGGTGCTGTCACGCGACAACCTGCGCCGCGCCTACCACACCGCCGTGGCCAGGGTCGCCGATCCGGCCGCCAGGATGGCGTACACGCCGAGGCGGGTGCTACGGGCGCTGCGCGAGGCCGGTCCCGGCCAGACCCCCGAGACGCTTCGCGACCACCTGCGTGGGCGCGTGCCCACGGCTCGCACCGTGCGCGCGGCGCTCTGCGAGCTGGAGGCGGCTGGGCTGGCGGTCCGTCACACCGCCGACGATGGCGAGCCGCCGCGCTGGTCGGCTGCGGACCCGCCGCGCGATGATACCCTCGCCGGTCTCAAGCTGCGCGGTCCCCACGACCTGCGCCACACCTTCTCAACCTGGCTAGAGGACGCCGGCATCCCTCCGCGGGTGATCGACGAGCTGATGGGCCACGCCGGCGGCCGGCGCGGTGGGGGAGAGGCAGGACAGGGAGGCAGTGCCATCGGCCTTCGCTACCGGTGGACAACCTCCGAGATGGAGGCCCGCGTGGTGGCCGCGATCGAGCAGCGATTGATGGTCGCGCTCAAGGTCGCCAGTGGTGACTGACCGGGGCCCCGGCAAAGTAGCGAAATGTCGGAGTTGGTCTCCTGGCGCGCTCTCGCGACGCCACACGCGAGCTGCTTGCTACCTGAGACCGGGGCCAGCGCGTCCGTGGTACGAACTGGACAAATCTCGACTTTGCCGGGATCCTGCGTCGCTTCGCTTGTGAGCCAAGCGGTAAAGTCCAACCCGTGGCGGCGCCATCGGCAAGCCGCGATCACCGCTTGGAGGGCAACCGTGCCGATCAACCGCCG
>WNGB01011025.1_pt1 | contig 17213 bp, 17 predicted proteins | sample 5400681 | NCBI WGS metagenome assembly WNGB01 (sample SAMN13153367, study PRJNA577476) | soil metagenome | isolation source: 115 cm soil or saprolite under grassland replicate 2 | place: USA:California | collected 2016-06-15 | reverse complement strand
GCGGGGACGAGCGGGGTGGCAACGCCGGTGGCCGGCGGACGGCCCCGAGCGGCCACCGCGGCGACCGCCCGGCAGGCGACCAGCGCACCGGCCGCACCGATGGGCCGGCGACCTCGCGCGGCGGCTACCGTCAGGGCGCCCGGCAGGGCCAGAGCAGCGGTCGCGCCGGCGACTGGCGAGGTGCCCAGGACGGTCCGAGCGCGCAGGGGGGTCCAGTCGACCGGTGGCGGTCGGGCCGCTCGGACGAACGGGGCTGGCGCGGCAAGGACTCGGCTGCCGCCCCGCCACGGCTCGGCGCGGCGGACAAGGGAGATAGCGGCAGCGGGGGTTACGCGAGGGACCCGTCCAGTACCGGTGGAGCGGGCGGGGAAGGTCGGCGAGCAGACCCGGGTCGCGACCGACCACGCCCGGAGCAGAGCCAGCGGGGCACGGCGCGTCCAGGTGGCCGACCGGGTGGTCGGCCAGGCGGCTCGGAAGGCGAACAGGGTCCGTTCCGGGACCGCGGGCAGCCGTCGGAGGCGGCCGAACACCGCGAAGCACCGGCTTCCGGCGGCGAGAGCGACCTGCAGCGCCCGGCCGGCGACGCGCAGCCGTCCGGCGACCGGGACCACCGCGACGGCCCCGGTACCGACCGACCACGCCGCCGAACCACCGACAGCCAGCCCCGTGGCGGCGGGCGGGAACGCGCGCCTGCGCGTGCCGACTGGGGTGCCGCCCGCGGCGCCAACCGCCTGCGGGACGACGCGCCCGCGTCCGAGTCCCGTTCGACCCCACCGCTGTCCGACGACATCGAGCCGGGCATGCTTGCGCCGGAGGTGCGCGCGGAACTGCGATCGCTGAGCCGCCACCAGGCCGACAGCGTGGCTCGCCATCTGGTCGCCGCCGGGCAGCTTGTCGACACCGAGCCGGAGCTGGCGCTTCAGCACGCCCGGGAGGCTCGGCGGATGGCGGCCCGGATCGGGGCGGTCAGGGAGGCGGTCGGCATCACCGCGTACCACGCGGGGGAGTGGGCCGAGGCGCTGACCGAGCTGCGTGCCGCCCGCCGGCTAACCGGCGACCCGAGCCACCTGGCGCTCATGGCGGACTGCGAACGCGCCATGGGGCGGCCGGAGCGCGCCCTTCGGGTCGCGCAATCGCCGGAAGCCGGTCAGCTCGATGCGGCCGGCCGGGTGGAGCTGCGCATTGTCGAGGCCGGAGCCCGGCGTGACCTTGGCGAACTGGATGCCGCGTTGATGATCCTGCGGGGCGCGGGGCTGGACCGGTCCCGGTTGCTGCCGTGGTCCGTGCGGCTGTGGTACGCCTACGCCGACATGCTCGTCGCGGCCGGCCGGCTGGACGAGGCACGGGAGTGGTTCATCGCCGTTGCGGGAGTAGACGGCGACGGTCAGACCGATGCGGATGACCGCCTGGTCGAGCTCGGCGTTCTCGAACCCATCGATCATGGCGACCGCCACCAGGAAGCCGAGCCAGACCCGGTCGACACCGGGCCCGGGCAGGCTGACCCGGATCCGGGTGCTGTCGGGCCGGGCGGGGCTGCTCCCGTCGGCGGCGGGGATAGGGGAGCCGGCGCAGATCCGGCCCGGGCTGCTGCCGTCGACGCGGGGGATGCGCGGGCCGGCGCAGATCCTGCCGGGGAGGCTTCAGCCGACGCGGGCCGTCGGCGGGCTGGTGCGGATCCGGGTGGTGTCGGGCCGGGCGGGGCTGGTCCCGTCGGCGGCGGGGATGCGCGGCCCGGCGCAGATTCGGCCGGGGCTGCTGCCGTCGACGCGGGGGATGCGCGGGCCAGCGCAGATCCGGCTGGCGAGGCTCCCGTCAACGCGGGGCATGGGCCGACTGATGCGGATCCGGGTGGTGTCGGGCCGGCCGGGGAGGCCCCCGTAGAAGCCGGGGATGGGTCGGCTGACGCCGTCGCAGGGGCCGACAGGGACGGGACCACAGCCCAGCCGCGCTCCGAGCCGGCGCGAGGGCCCGCTCTGTTCCGAGAGCCGCATACCGAGCCGCCCTCGAGTGTGTCATAGCCTGCCGACAATTCCGCCGACCGATTGCCCACCTTTCCACAGCCTCCTCCCTCGTCCACACCTTCATTTTCAGGACTGCCCTTTCCGACCCCGCCACGAGATGATGCTAAAAGCACTCAAGGCGAGCATGGGAGGGGCGATGGTCGAAGAGTCTGCATCGGCGCACCGGAACGAAGTGACTCTCATCGGTCGGCTTGCCGGCGACATAAGGGAGAGACCGATGCCGAGCGGCGCGATGCTCTGCTCGTTCCGGCTCGTCGTGCGACGCGAGAGCGCGGCGCACGGGCCGAACATCGACGCGCTCGACTGTGTGGCGTGGTTGACGACGGTCCGGCGCGCGGTCGTGCGGTGGTCAGCGGGCGATCTCATCGAGGTCAGGGGTGCGGTTCGCCGCAGGTTCTGGCGGGGCGTGTCCGGCCCTGTCAGCCGGTGCGAGATCGAGGTGGGTCTGGCCCGCCGGCTGGCCCGGGCCGGGGCAGAGGTCCGGAAGCTCCGCGCCAGCAGGCAGCCGGCCTTGCCGGCGCCGGGCGGCGGCGGTCAGCGCGCCGGGCCGGGAAGCACCGTTGGCGGCCTCATCCGCGAAGACGGCGGAGCACCAGTCCCGTGCGCGGTTTCGGGACGAAAAGCGTAGACTTCTGCGGCATGCGTTCCCCCGCAGCGGCGACCGCGAGCACCCTGTCAAGTGGCGTCGGATTGAGAAGTACGGCAATTCCGCGGGACTGGCGCGCCATTCTGACCGCGGCGGCCGGATCGGCGATGTAGCGGACCGTCTCCTCGCTGATGCCGATATTCCAGATCCTGGTCAACAGGACCTCGTGGAGTAGCACTACATCCAGACGGCGTCCGGCCGCGGACCCGCTCGCCGCGAAGGTCGAGGATGCAAGGAGGGAGTCACGCTCGGTGAGCAGCGACCAACTGGCGCCGTCGGTGAGGACGAACGCCGAGCCGGTCCGGCCTGCGCTCTCCAGCTCGGCGAGCGCCGCACGTTCTCCGCCGGCAAGCTCGGTGAGGCGGAACGACGTGGCGGCGCGAGCCACCGCGTCCTCCCAGTCGATGCCAAGAACGACCCGGTGGAACGCCTGCACGTGCACGCCGAACGCGGTGGCATCGACCAGGAAGGCGAGGCCGCGGTCCCATGGCCCGTCGGCGTAACCGTCATTGCGGCGTGCTGCCCGGTACTGCAGGTACGCCTCGTAACGGTGGTGGCCGTCGGCGAGCAGCGCACGGCGTGGAAGGAGGTCCGCGGCGATCTCGGCGAAGATGTCCGGATCGGTGATGGTCCACAGGCGATGCCCGGTGCCGTCGGGTGCCTCCAGCTCCACCAGCGGGGGACGGTGTTCCGCCTCGGCGACCGCCTGCGCCGCCGCACCAGGTGTTCCCTCGACGACGAGGAAGATCGGCTCGAGGTTCGCCTCCGTGGCCTCGATCAGCTTGCGTCGGTGCCGGACCGGTCCGGGCATTGTGTTCTCGTGCGGCAGCACGATCCCGGCGTCGCTGCCGACCAGGCCCAGCGCACCGATCAGGCCACGGACCGCGGTGTCGCCGCCCCGCATCTCGTACACGTACAGGGTGGGACGGGGATCGGTCGCCAGCACGCCGGTGGACAGCCACTGCCGGAGCGTCCCCGCAGCGTTCCGGTATGCGGCCTCCGGGCCCGAGCCGTCGTCGCGTGGGAGGATGAGCCGGACAGCGTTGTGCGGATCGGCCGCTTCGAGCGCCAGCCGCTGCTCGTCGTCGATGACGTCGTACGGCGGGCAGGTGAGGCGCGCGAGTTCGTCCCCGTTCCGCGTGGCGTACCGCACACCGCGGAGAGGAGCCAGGTCCAGGCCCGCCGGAGACGGGAAGGAGGCGCGGTCCGGCGCGGGCTGATCAGCGGCCATGCGCCGCATCGTAGGAGCATGCGGCAGGGATCTTGGCACGGGACCGCGGTTGGGGTGTTCATGTCGCATCCCGCCCAGCAGAGGAGGCAAGTCCACCGGTGGCCGCGTACCCGCCAAGTGCCCACGACGATGACTACACCGATCCCCGTACGGTGGCCGAACCGGTCACCCCGCCGCCCGACGTCCTACCCCAGGGTGAGATCTACGACTGGTTCACCCGAGGTGTGAACCTCCTTGAGGGGGGCGACTCGGCGGCCGCGGTGGTGCTGCTCACCCACGTCGCGGAGGCGGAGCCGAAATCGCGCAGCGTGCGGGAGGCGCTGGCCAGGTCGCAGTTCGACTCGGGCATGTACGTGGAGGCGGTCGAGAGCTTCACGTGGATCATCGAGCAGAACCCGGCCGACGACTATGCGCAGTTCGGCCTGGGGCTGGCGTCCGCCAAGACGGGCGACCTGCAGTCGGCGGTGGAGCATCTGGCGCTGGCCGCGGCGATGCGGCCGGACATCAGCCACTACTCGATCGCGCTGCGCGGCGCGCGGGCGGCGCTCGCGGCGAACAGGAAGTGACCGGACGCGCGCTCCGCGGCTCGGCGGAGCCGCTGGCCGTACGGTACGACGTGGCACTGCTCGACCTGGATGGGGTCGTCTACCGCGGAGACGAGGCGGTCCCGGACGCGGCGGCCGCCCTGGAGAAGGCCGGCGCGGCCGGGATGCGACGGGCCTTCGTCACCAACAACGCGTCGCGCTCGCCGGAGGACGTGGCCGAACACCTGCGCCGGCTGGGCGTGCCGGCGGAGCCAACGGACGTGATCACTTCAGCGCAGACCGGCGCCCACGTGCTTGCCGACCGCCTTCCGCCCGGCGCCGCAGTGCTAGTCGTGGGCACCGCCAGCCTGGCCCGCGAGGTCAGGGCGCGCGGCCTCACCGTGGTCTCGACGGCGGAGCAGCAGCCCGCCGCGGTCGTGCAGGGGTACTCACCGGACACCGGGTGGCGGATCCTCGCCGAGGCGGTGGTGGCCGTCCGGCGGGGGGCGCTGTGGGTGGCCACGAACAACGACCTGACGGTGCCGTCGCCCCGAGGGCCACTGCCGGGCAACGGCGCGTTCGTCGCGGTGGTGCAGGCGGCGGCGGAGGTGGCGCCCCTGGTGACCGGCAAGCCCGAGCCGGCGATGCACCGCGAGATGATGGAACGCACCCGCGCCAGCCACCCGCTGATCGTCGGCGACCGGCTCGACACCGACATCGAGGGAGCCACCAGGGCCGGCGTCGACTCGCTGCTGGTACTGACCGGGGTGACCACGGCCGCGGTGCTGCTGGCCGCTCCGCCGGTGCACCGGCCGGCCTACCTGGCGGCGGGCCTCGGCGGGCTGCTCACCCCGCACCCGGCCCCCGAGCGGCACGGTAGCGGCTGGCGGTGCGGCGGGTACACCGCCGTGGCCGGCGACGACGGGCTGCACCTGTCCGGACAGGGCGATGACGAGGTGGATGCACTGCGGGCGCTGTGTGCCTGTGCCTGGGCGGGCGACGGCGCCCGGCAGGCCGGCGTACCGGACCCGACCGCGGGCCGGACGGCCCGGCAGGTCCAGGCAATGCCGCGGGCTCCGGTCGCCGCGGGGCACCGGGTGCTTCCGGAGAGCCCGGCGGCCGAGTCGGCTGCCCGGCGGCTGGGCCTCGTCCGCTGACCCCGGAGCCTGCCGGCTGCGGCGGACGGTTCGCCGTGGGTCCGGGTGGCCGTGCCGGCGGCGCCGATGCCGAGAGGGACGTGGCAAGGCTGACCGTGGGGTGGTGGGTCGAGGGTCAGAACATGGAGCGGAGTTTGATCAGGTCGAACACGCTGGCGCTGATCTTGACCCGGCCGGTTGCCCAGGCCTTGCCGAGGTGGAGGTCGCCCCGGGTGAGCGCCAGCAGGTCGTCGCTGTTCATGCTCAGCCGGATCTGCGCCTTGGTGTCGTCGACCTGCTTGATGTCCTCCAGCCGGCCGTCTCGGAGCCGGCCGCCATAGATGATCTTCAGGTCGCGCAGCTCGCAGGTGAGCGAGCGGTCTTCCATCTTGCCCCGGACGCCGGAGCCCGAGCTGCCGGCGAGCTTGCCGGCCAGCTCGTGCATCGCCCGTTCACACTCCTCGACCGTTGCCATCGGCGTTGTCCCCCAATTCCGTGGGATCGAGCACGGGTGTCCGCTGATGCGTCCCTGCGCTCGGACGGTAACGTGACGGGGCGGACCGCGCGCGGGAACCCCACGCGTTCGCAGGCCGCGCCGGCCGAAGACGGCCCACCGGAAACGGCTGGCCGAACTCGGCCGGCCACGCCGATCGGCACCGGGCACCCTTCGAGACAGGAGAGCACGTGACCACCCCCGACCCGGTTGACGAGGTCACCGAGCGGCTGGGTTCCGCCGCCGACCGGCTCGGCGAGCTGGCCGACGACCCGGTGGCCGAGCACGTGGCGCGGTACGAGGCCCTGCACGGCGAGCTGCAGGACGCGCTGGCCGCGATCGACGAGATCTAGGGCCGCCCGTGCCACGCCGCGCCCGGCTCGACGCCGAACTGGTGCGGCGCGGCCTGGCCAGATCCCGCGACCAGGCGGCCGAGCTGGTGCACGCCGGCAGGGTCCGGATCGCCGGCCAGACCGCCACCAAGCCGGCCACCGCGGTCGACCCGGCCACCCCGCTGATCGTGGACGGGGCGCCGGACGGGCCGGAGTACGTCTCCCGCGGCGGCCACAAGCTCGCCGGCGCTCTGGACGCGTTCCCCGGGCTGGTCATCGAAGGCAGGCGGTGCCTGGACGCCGGCGCGTCCACCGGCGGGTTCACCGACGTGCTGCTGCGCCGGGGGGCGCGCGAGGTGGTCGCGGTGGACGTGGGGTACGGCCAGCTTGCCTGGGTGCTGCGCACCGACGGCCGGGTCCGGGTGCTGGACCGTACAAACGTCCGCGCGCTCACCCCGGAGCATATCGGCGGTCCCGCCGAGCTCACCGTGGCCGACCTGTCGTTCATCTCGCTGGCACCCGTGCTGCCGGCGCTGGCCGGGTGCACCGTACCCGGCGGCGATCTGCTGCCGATGGTCAAGCCGCAGTTCGAGGTCGGCCGGGAACGGGTCGGCGCGGGCGGCGTTGTGCGCGACCCGCGGCTGCGCGCCGCGGCGGTGGCCGACGTCGCCGCGACGGCCGCCGGGCTCGGCTTCGGCGTGGCCGGGGTGACCGCGAGCCCGCTGCCGGGCCCGTCCGGCAACGTCGAATACTTCCTGTGGCTGCGGACCGGCGCCCCGCCGGCCGGCGACCCGGCGACCGCGGCCGCGATCGAGGCGGCGGTGGCGAGCGGGCCACAATGAGATGACGACCGAAGGAGCCAGATGACGCGGTGCGCCCTGCTGGTCACCCACACCGGCCGTCCCGACATCGTCGAGATGGCCCGCGAAGTGGTGCACGGTCTCAGCGACGCCGGCTTCGAGGTCCGGCTGCTGGACAGCGAGGCCGCGAACATCGGTGTCGAGGGCGTACGGACGGTACGGCCGGACGACACGGCCGGCCGCGGTGCCGAGATCGCGTTGGTACTCGGTGGCGACGGCACCTTTCTGCGCGCCGCCGAGCTGGTCCGCCCCGCCGGCGTGCCGCTGCTCGGGGTGAACCTCGGCCGGGTCGGGTTCCTCGCCGAGACCGAGCCGGACGCGCTGCCGGAGACGGTCAGGCACATCGTGCGCCGGCAGTACCGGGTGGAGCACCGCCTCACCGTGGACGTCGGCGTGTGGCTCGGGGACGAGCTGGCCGGTGAGTCGTGGGCGCTGAACGAGGCCAGCCTCGAGAAGGCCGGCCAGGCGAAGATGATCGAGGTCGTGCTGCTTGTGGACGGTCGGCCGCTGACCAGCTTCGGCTGCGACGGCGTCCTCTGCGCCACGCCAACCGGCTCCACCGCGTACGCGTTCAGCTCCGGCGGCCCGGTGGTGTGGCCGGAGGTGGAGGCGCTGCTGGTGGTGCCGAACTCCGCGCACGCCCTGTTTGCCAAGCCGCTGGTGACCGCGCCGGACAGCGTCATCTCGGTGCAACTGGCCGACAGCGGCCACGACGCGGTGCTGTTCTGCGACGGCCGGCGCACCATCCCGGTACCGCCCGGCGCCCGCGTCGAGGTGCGCCGCGGCGCGCAGGACGTGCACATCGCGCGGATCCACCCGAAGCCGTTCTCGGAACGGCTGGTGGCCAAGTTCCAGCTCCCCGTGCAGGGCTTCCGGGACCTTCGGTAGCCGACCCGCCGCCGTCCGGTGACCCTCGGGTAGCCCGACCCGCCGCCGTCCCGCCACCGGGTCCGCTGTCTCGTCGCCGCCGACCACCGGATCTCGCCGTTGGGGAAGGCCGGGGCGGCGCGGCGTTGTCGGCGGACCCGGCTAGGCTGCGGCCGTGCTCGAGGAGATGCGCATCCGCGGTCTCGGCGTGATCGACGACGCCACGCTCGAGCTGGGCGCTGGCCTGACGGTGGTCACCGGCGAGACCGGGGCCGGCAAGACCATGGTCATCACCGGGCTGCACCTGCTGTTCGGTGGCCGGGCCGACGCCGCCCGGGTGCGCGCCGACGCCGGGCAGGCGCTGGTCGAGGGGCGGCTGCGGCTGCCCGAGGGCTCCGCCGCGCTGGCAAGGGCGGTGGACGCGGGCGCCGAGCCGGACGACGACGGCACGTTCATCGTGTCCCGCACAGTGTCCGAGCAGGGCCGCTCCCGGGCCCACCTGGGCGGCCGCGCCGTCCCGGTCGGGGTGCTCGCGGAGCTGTCCGACGGGCTGCTCGCCGTGCACGGGCAGTCCGACCAGATGCGGCTGACGCGCGGCGCCGAGCAGCGGACCGCCCTGGACCGGTACGCCGGCGACCGGGTCGCCGCCCTGCTGGCCGACCACCGCGAGGCGTACACGAGGTGGCAGCGGCTGTTGGTCGAGCACGACGACCGGGTGGCCCGCGCCAGGGAGCTGTCCCAGGAGGCCGACCTGCTCCGGCACGGCCTGGCCGAGATAGCCGCGGTCGACCCGCAGCCGGCCGAGGACCACCAGCTCGCCGCCGAGGCTAGCCGGCTCTCGCACGCCGACGCGCTGCGGCTGGCGGCGCAGACCGCGCACGACGCGCTGGCCGGCGACCCGGCCGTGGGGGAGGCGGCGGCGGACGCGTCCATGCTGCTCGGCGCGGCCCGGTACGCCCTGGACGGCGCCGCCGCGAACGACCCCGCGCTGGGCGCGCTGTCCGCCCGGCTGACCGACCTGTCGTACCAGCTCACCGACGTGGCCGCCGAGCTGTCCAGCTATCTGGCCGGCCTGGAGGTGGACCCGGCCAGGCTGGCCGAGGTGGAGCAGCGCCGCTCCGAGCTGGTCCGGCTGACCCGCAAGTACGCCGATGACGTCGACGGGGTGCTCGCCTGGGCGGACGAGGCCGGCCGCCGGCTGGTCACCCTGGACACCTCGGAGGAGGCGCTGGCGAAGCTTGCCGCGGACCGGGACCTGGCCGCCGCGGCGGTCGCCGAACTGGCCGGCGCGCTGCATGAGGCGCGCCAGGAGGCGGCGGAGCGGTTCGGCTCCGCGGTCACCGCTGAGCTGGCCGGCCTGGCCATGCCAGGCGCCCGGGTCACCGCCGCGGTACGGCTGCGGACCGCGACCACCGGCCGGCCGAGCGTCACGGTGACCGGCGCGCCCGCCGGGATCGGCCCGGAGGGCGCCGACGAGGTCGAGCTGCTGCTGCAGCCGCACCACGACGCGCCGGCGCTGCCGCTGGCCAAGGGTGCCTCCGGCGGTGAGCTGTCCCGGGTGATGCTGGCCGTCGAGGTGGTGTTCGCCGGGGCCGACCCGGTTCCGGTGATGGTCTTCGACGAGGTCGACGCCGGCGTCGGCGGCCGCGCGGCGGTCGAGGTGGGCCGCCGGCTGGCCCGGCTGGCCCGCGACCACCAGGTCCTGGTGGTGACCCACCTGCCGCAGGTGGCCGCGTACGCCGACGGACACCTGGTGGTGGACAAGGCCGGCGACCGCGGGGTCACCCGCAGCGACGTGCGCACCGTGGCCGACGCCGACCGGGTACGCGAGCTGTCCCGGATGCTGGCCGGCGACATGGTGGACGGGACCGGGCACGCCGAGGAGCTGCTGGCCGCCGCCGAGCGCGACAAGACCGAGGCTCGCCCCGCTGCCAGGCGGAGCGCGCGGTAGAGCGGGTCCGTTCCGGCTCACAGGCGCGGGACACGGAGCGTGACGCCCAAATGGGACACGGAGGGTGACGCCGAGACGCGGAGCGTGACGCCCAAATGGGACACGGAGCGTGATGCCGAGCGGAACGCGGAGCGCGCGGTAGAAGCCGCCGTTCGGTGATCGAACGGGACACGGAGCGTGACGCGGAGCGGGATACGATGCGGTGGTCCGGCGTGGCCTACCCGCCAGACCGGGCACCCCGTGTGACCATCGGCCGCATGAAGCTCGCCACCTTGCGCTGGGGACGCAAAGAGACCGAGCTGCCCGGCGTCGTCGGGACCGCCCGGCTGGACCGCCGTACCCCGAACCTGCTCAAGCGGCTGGCACCCGGCGACATCGCTGTCATCGACCACATGGACCTGGACCGGGTCAGCGCCGAGGCGCTGGCCGCCGCCGGGGTGGCTGCGGTGGTGAACGCCGCGCCCAGCCTGTCCGGCCGGTACCCGAGCCTCGGCCCGGAGATCCTCGTCGCCGCCGGCATCCCGCTGCTGGACGCGGTCGGCACCGCGGTGTTCGCCGACCTGCGCGACGGCAGCCGGGTCCGCCTGGTCGGCAGCACCCTGTACGCGGGCGAGACCGCGGTGGCCACCGGCCTGCGGCACGACCGGGAGACCGTGGCCGCCGCGATGCAGGCCGCCAGGGCGGGGCTCGCCTACCAGCTCGAGTCGTTCGCGGCCAGCACCGTCGAGTACATGAAGGTCGAGCGCGACCTGCTGCTCGACGGCGTCGGCATGCCCGAGATCACTACCCGGCTGGCCGGCCGGCACGTGGTCGTGGTGGTCCGGGGGTACGACGACAAGGCCGATCTGGCCGCGCTGAAGCCGTACGTCAGGGAGTACCGGCCGGTGCTCGTCGGCGTGAACGGCGGGGCGGACACGCTGCTGGACGCCGGCTACACCCCTGATCTGGTGGTCGCCGACCTGGACCAGGTCAGCGACCGGGCGCTCATCTGCGGCGCGGAGATCGTGGCGCGCACCTACCCGGACGGCCGCCCGCCCGAGCTGGACCGGGTGCAGGACCTCAACGTCGACGCCCTGCTCTTCCCCTCCACCGCAACCGCCGAGGATCTCGCCCTGCTGCTCGCCGACGCCCGGGCCGCCGCGGTGATCGTCGCCGTCGGCGCGCACGCCACCCTGACCGAGTTCCTCGACCGTGGCCGCGCCGGCATGGCGTCCACCTTCTTCACCCGCATCCGGGTCGGCGGCAAGCTGGTGGACGCCAAGGCGGTCCGCGGCCTGTACCGCAGCAGGATCTCCGGCGGCGCCCTGCTGCTGCTCGTCCTCGCCGCGCTGGTCGCGGTCGCCGCGGCGCTGGCCGTCTCCGCCGCCGGCCAGCCGCTGCTCGACACGCTGACCGACACGCTGACCGGTGCCTGGCACCGTGTCGCCACCTGGGTCAAAGGCCTGTACACATGATCAACTTCCGGTACCACCTGGTGTCCCTGGTCGCCGTCTTCCTCGCGCTGGCCGTCGGCGTCGTGGTCGGCACGGCCGCGCTGAACGGCCCGGTGCTGTCCGGCCTGCGTACCCGGGTGGACGACCTCACCGCGGAGAAGGCGGCCCAGGCGCAGAGCATCCGGGACCTGCGGCAGCGGGTGGCGCACGACAACGAGTTCGCCGCGTCGGTGGCGCCCGCGGTGGTGGCCGACCGGCTCAAGGGCCGGACCGTGGTGCTGCTCGTCGCGGAGAACGTCGGCGCCGGTGCCAAGGACGCGGTGCAGGCGGTGCTGCAGTCCGCCGGCGCGCGCGTCACCGGCCGGGTGCAGCTCATGCGGGGGTACGCCGACCCGCGGCGCGCCGGGGAGCTCAGGTCGTACGCGACCAGCGACAGCCTGCCTGCCGGCTTCCACCTACCCGAGTCCGAGGACGCCGGCCTGCTGGGCGCGTCGCTGCTGTCGTACCTGCTCGTCGGCCAGAACGGCGGGGCGGCCAGGCCGCAGCCGAAGGACGTGGCACAGGTGCTCGCCGGGCTGGCCAGCCTGCAGATGGTGCACGTGGACAGCAGGGACGTGACGCCGGCCGACTATGCGGTGCTGGTCACCGCCGGGCAGTTCGCCGGGGCGGCCGCCGCCGACCGGCTGCGCGCGGTGACCGATCTGGCCGCCGCGCTCGACCGGGGCGGCCGGCCGACCAGAGCCTGGCTGCGGAAGTCTCCACGGTGGACAGTGTGGACACCGCCGCCGGCCAGGTCGCCGCCGTGTTCGCGGTAGCCGAGCAGGCGGCCGGCAAGGCGGGGCAGTACGGCGTGGCGGCCAACGCCGACGCGGCCTTCCCCGTCGCCTGACGGCTCCCGGCCCGACACCTCCCTTGCCTGACGCACCTCCTTGCCCGCCAGCTCCCGGCCGACGCCTCCCTCGCCTGTCGGCCTCCTGGCCTGTCGGCCCCCCGCCCTGACGGCTCCCCGCCCGACATCCCCTGGCCCGTCGGCCTCCCGGCCCGACACCTCCCTTGCCTGACGCACCTCCTTGCCCGCCAGCTCCCGGCCGACGCCTCCCCGGCTGCGGCGCGGCGGAGGGGGCTCGGGCGCGGCGAGAGCGCGGCGGTCAGGGGATCTCGGCGGGCGGCGTGTTACCGTGAACTTCCGTGGATCGCCGCGTCCGGCACCGCACAGCACGCGATCACGGGAGTCATCCTTGGCGCAGTCGGCCCGTACGACAAAGCACGTGTTCGTCACCGGGGGCGTCGCCTCCTCACTCGGCAAGGGCCTCACGGCGAGCAGCCTGGGCAGCCTCCTCAAGGCGCGCGGCCTCCGGGTGACCATGCAGAAGCTCGACCCGTACCTCAACGTCGACCCCGGGACGATGAACCCGTTCCAGCACGGCGAGGTGTTCGTCACCGACGACGGCGCCGAGACCGACCTGGACATCGGCCACTACGAGCGGTTCCTGGACACCGACCTGGACCGCGAGGCGAACGTGACCACCGGTCAGGTGTACTCCACGGTGATCGCCAAGGAGCGGCGCGGGGAGTACCTCGGCGACACCGTGCAGGTGATCCCGCACATCACCAACGAGATCAAGGAACGCATCCGGTCCATGGCCCGCGCGGGCGTGGACGTGGTGATCACCGAGATCGGCGGCACCGTGGGCGACATCGAGTCGCAGCCGTTCCTGGAGGCGGCCCGCCAGGTGCGCCATGACCTCGGCCGCGACCACGTGTTCTTCCTGCACGTCTCGCTCGTCCCGTACCTGGCGCCGTCCGGCGAGCTGAAGACGAAGCCGACCCAGCACTCGGTGGCCGCGCTGCGCAGCATCGGCATCCAGCCGGACGCGGTGGTGTGCCGCTCCGACCGGGAGATCCCCGAGGCCCTCAAGCGCAAGATCTCGCTGATGTGCGACGTGGAGCCCGACGGGGTCGTGTCCGCCGTCGACGCGCCGAGCATCTACGACATCCCGAAGGTGCTGCACTCCGAGGGGCTGGACGCATACGTCGTACGCCGGCTCGGGCTGCCGTTCCGGGACGTGGACTGGACCGTGTGGGGCGACCTGCTGGACCGCGTGCACCGGCCCAAGCAGACGGTGACAGTGGCGCTGGTCGGAAAGTACGTTGACCTGCCGGACGCGTACCTGTCGGTGTCGGAGGCGCTGCGTGCCGGCGGGTTCGCGCACCGCGCCCGGGTGGAGATCCGGTGGGTGCCGTCGGACACCTGCGAGACGCCGGCCGGCGCGGAGAAGGCGCTGGCCGGGGTGGACGGGATACTGATCCCCGGCGGGTTCGGCGTGCGCGGCATCGAGGGCAAGGTCGGCGCCGCCACGTTCGCCCGGCGGCGGCAGATCCCGGCGCTCGGGCTCTGCCTCGGGCTGCAGTGCATGGTGATCGAGGCGGCCAGGGAGCTGGCCGGGCTGGCCGGCGCCAACTCGACGGAGTTCGACCCGGCGACGCCGCACCCGGTGATCGCCACCATGGCCGACCAGGTCGACGTGGTCGCGGGGGAGCGGGACATGGGCGGCACAATGCGGCTCGGGTCCTACCCGGCGGCGCTGCAGCCGGGGTCGCTGGTGGCCGAGGCGTACGGCGGGTGCGAGGCGTTCGAGCGGCACCGGCACCGCTACGAGGTGAGCAACGGGCACCGGCAGCGGTTGGAGCAGGCCGGGCTGGTCTTCTCCGGGACGTCCCCGGACCGGCGGCTGGTCGAGTTCGTCGAGTTGCCCCGCGACGTGCACCCGTTCTACGTCGGCACCCAGGCGCACCCGGAGCTGAAGTCCCGGCCGACCCGGCCGCACCCGCTGTTCCGTGCGTTCATCCGGGCGGCGGTGGCCTACTCCGAGGCGTCCCGGCTGCCGGTCGAGCTGCCGGACGACCCGGTCGGCCCGGACCGACCGGACGGCCCGAACGGCCCGGGCCGACCGGACGCGCCAGGGTCCGCGCCGAACGCCCGCCCGGCCGGCGCCCTGCAGACGGCATGAGCGAGCACCGGTACGAGGTCACGTCGAGCCGGGAGATCTACGGCGGGCGGGTGCTGTCGCTGCGCGCGGACCACGTGCGGATGCCGGACGGGGTGGAGGTCGTCCGCGAGGTCGTCAGCAACCTGGGCGCGGTCGCCGTGGCCGCCTTCGACGGGGACGGCCGGGTGGTGCTGATCCGGCAGTACCGCCACCCGGTCGGCCGCGCGCTGTGGGAGCTGCCCGCGGGGCTGCTCGACGTGCCGGGCGAGCCCGCGGTGCAGACCGCGCGGCGGGAACTGTTCGAGGAGGCGCACCTCGCCGCGGCGCAGTGGGACCTGCTGGTCGACCTGAACCCGTCGCCCGGGTTCACCGACGAGGCGGTGCGCGTCTTCCTGGCGCGTGACCTGGCCGCGCCCGACAGCGAGCGGTACGCCGCGGAGCACGAGGAGGCGGACATGGTGGTGGAGCGCGTCGCCCTGGACGAGGCCGTCGACCGGGTGCTGGCCGGCGAGATCACCAACGCGATCGCGACCGCCGGCATCCTGGCCGCGGCCCGGACCCGCGACCGCGGCTGGGCCGGCCTCCGCCCGGTCGATGCCCCCTGGCCCGACCGCCCCGGCCACTAGGCCACTAGTTCAGCTTGGCCCGATCGAAGTTCACAACCAGATCAAGTTTGGTTATGCGGCGGCCAGCCCGTGGGTGATGAACTGGTCGAGGGTGCGGTCGAAGTGTGACCAGGCGGTAGCGAGGGCGCTGCGCCGTTTGATGTCCGGTGCCAGGGTGGGGTTGAGCATGGTCAGCCCGGGTGTGAGGACTCGCCCGTAGGCCTTGGTGAACAGGACCGCGACGCGTCTGCCCAGGGGGGTGAGCTGGTAGCGGTGGTGGCCGGGCAGACGGATGATCAGTTCCTTGCGTCGCAGCCGGCGCAGGTCGTAGGTAGCGTGCCGGCTGGTGTAGGGGGCGTCCAGCAGCGCGGCGACCCGGCTGGCCAGGGCACGGTTGTCGAAACCGGCGATCAGGTGTGTGAACCCGACGGTGGCCGCCAGCACGGCCATCACCCGGGTGTCGCCGAAACGCAGCCCGGGGGCGTGTTGACCGTCGGCGGTGGTGGTCGCGGCGGTGACCGCGGCGAAGGTGGCGACGTCTGGGGCTGGACGGGCATCGGAGGCTTGTGCGTCGCACAGACGCTGGTTGGCTCGATCACCAACCGTCCGCAGGGCTCGCCAGTTGTCGCTGTTCACGCGTCGGCCGATCCCGAAGTCGTGGGTGTCGCAGATGACCGTCTCGGTGCGTAGTGCCCGATGGTCTTTGAAGTACTGCTTGATGCGGCTGGACTTGTAGTAGCAGTTGACCTGTGGGTCGACGCCTTTGGTGATCACCGTGGTGCGGAAGGTTCCCGGGGTCGTCGACATGACACGCCGGTCGAAGATCAACGCGACCGACGCGGGCCGGCCGATGTCGAGGTGATCGCGGATCATCCCTTCGAAGAACGCCCGCCCAGCGGCGGGCTGATTGAACACCCGGGTGTCGGAGACCTCGAACTGCCGAAACGCCAGCTCGTAGACGTAGCCCGCGCGCCGGTCAGCGTCGGTGAACGGCGAGGGCAGCACGCGGCACCAGCGCCAGAAGAACCGGTGCACCGCACCGGAGCCCAGCCGGTCGCAGATGCGCTGCAGCGCCGCCGGGTCGTCGCAGGAACCGAACCCGTTGTCCAGCGCGGTGAACCCGATCCCGGCCTTGACGCACTGCCGCTGCGCCCAGGCGTGCCCGTTGAGCCAGATCCAGATCGGGTACGGCGCGTAGGCGTTGGTCTTCCAGAACGCCCCGCCCCACTCCGGGTCCCATAGGTAGAAGTAGAAGTGGTTGATGAAGGCCATCTGCCGGCCCCACTCCATGTGCGGGTGCGGCAGGTGCTCCTGGCCCTTGGCCTTCCACGACCGCCACACCGGCGCCTTCTCCTGCGCCATGCCGATCAGCACCACCCGACCCTCGCCGTCCTCAGCTGCCGCCGCGTCCAGCAGCGGCCGGGCGATCTGCTCCTTGCTCTCGCGCTTACCGAAGCGGATCACCGGCACCCCGTGCGCCTGCGCCCAGCGGTGCACCTCATCGGCATACGCGGCGCCGATCTTGCCGAACGCCGCCGAGGACGAGATCGCGAACCCACGCTGCCGGTTGAGCCACGCTGCCGGTTGAGGAACTGACACACCCACCCGACGGTCTGCAGCTTCGGCACATACCCCTGCAGGAAGATCCGATCCACCGAACGGCAGGTGAGCGTCACATGGTCTCGAAGTAGGGTTGCGTAGTCGGCCATCTCAGCCTCCCCGGTGTCAGCAACCCCGAGGCTACGACCGGCGGCAGAGGGAGTCTCCGTCCCGGAGACTCCCTCCCGATGATCGAACGTGATCCTGATCAACTTGCCGTGCCGGTCCCTCCGGGACCGTCACGGCCCCCCGCCACTCGGCGGTATGAGGTCGCTCGCTACCTATAGCTAGGGCCTGAGCCTGGTCGGCCGAGGTCGCGCAGCGCACTGGCCGCAACCTCGCCGGCCCCGGCCGGCGCCACCCACGGGCATCCCCGCGGCGGCACCCGCAGCGGGGCGCGCCGGCGGGCCGCGAGGAGCAGTCCGAGCGCGAGCGATACCGACCGGGACGCCGCCAACGGCCACAGGCCGGACCCGGCACACATCTGCTCGTTGACGTCGCTGACCTTCCCGTCCTCGCCGACGG
>WNGB01006465.1_pt1 | contig 17214 bp, 6 predicted proteins | sample 5400681 | NCBI WGS metagenome assembly WNGB01 (sample SAMN13153367, study PRJNA577476) | soil metagenome | isolation source: 115 cm soil or saprolite under grassland replicate 2 | place: USA:California | collected 2016-06-15 | reverse complement strand
ACGACAAAGGCGAGCGACTCTACGAGATCCCCGACAACCCGCCGTTCAAGAGGATCGGCCGCCCACCCAACCACAACCCCCACAGCGAAGTCCTGCCGCACCAAGCCTAGGAGGTGCAGTGTGCAACCAACACCTTCGCCTGGGGCGTCCGCACCGGCGTGCGCAGCACCCTGATCGCTTCAGCGACAACGACCGTGTCGAACGCCGTGGTGAACTTTGTGTCCCGATCGCGGAGCAGGAACCGAAGGCGGCCGAGGCGGCCGGCTGGCTCCATGAGCAGGTCGCGGGCCTGTTGTGCCACCCACGCTCCGACTGGATGGGGTGTGACACCGAGCACGTGGACTCGGCGGGTGGCCACCTCGATCACGAACAGGACATACAGCCGCTGTAGGAAGACGGTGTCCACGGTAGGAAGTCGATGGCCAGCACGCCCTTGGCCTGGGCCCGGAGGAATTGTCGCCAGGAGACGGCCGACCGCGTCGGTGCGGGGTCGATGCCAGCGCGGTGCAGGATGGTCCACACGGTGCTGGCGCCGATCCTGCCCTTATAGCCGAGGCGGCACAGCTCGCCGTGGATGCGGCGGTACCCCCAGGTCGGGTTCTCCCTGGCCAGCCGTAGCACCAGCCCGCGGAGCTCGGCCCCCACGCGCGGGCGGCCACGCTGGTGCGGGTAGCTCCAGTGGCGTCGGATAAGGTCTCGATGCCAGCGCAGCAGCGTTTCGGGCCGGACGAACAACCCGCGCCAGGTCGGGCGGGGCAGCAACCGCGCGAGTCCAGCAAGCACAGCTCGGTCGGCCCAGTCGACCTTTGACCGGGTCACCTGGCGGCGCAGCACCATGACCTCGTGACGCAGCATGAGCAGCTCGGCGTCCTTCGCGGCGGCCGAACTTCGCGCCAGCAGCGCAAGCCACCGCAGTGCCTGGCAGAACAGCAGATAGAGCAGTCGCAGGGTCATGCGCCGATCATCGCGGCCCCATGGCTTCTCCGACGAACTCGCAGCTCAAGACCCATGCCTGAATTTCTGGCACCCACAAGGCCGAGGTTCGCCGTGCACGGTTGCGATATCATTGTCGCCAGTGTAGGTATGTCCCGATGTACTGTTCCGCCCTCGTCACGTCAAGGAACACGCTCGACCCTTGCGGCCGGGCCCAGATGGTGATTCCCGACCCGGGCGCGCGCGCCTCGGCAAAGATGCTGAGCTGGTAGCGCAGCTGCGCATACTTGGCCCGCCCTTCGAGGATGTTGCGGGTGGTACTCCACTCGTGGACGCCCGCTTTGCCCGTCAAAACGTCGACCTCGAGCGCGTCCATGATCCGGCCGAGCCGCTCCATCTTGTCGCCAACCTTGCGATAGAGTTCGACCTGCCCGTAGAACTGGTTGCCGGTCTGCTTCTCCCCTGCGACGAGGGATTTATCCTCCTGCTTATTCCAGTAGTCCTTATTGGGCGCGCCCGACGGCTGCTGCTGCTGTGAGCTGCCCTCGGCCTTTCCCTTCGCGTTCGCCATCGCCATGACCCCTGCGGGAAGCAGGTTGGGCGGTCCCGTAGCGACCACCTGCTGGCTGCGGACGAGCACACCTTCCGCGGTCACGAGCTGTGGGCTGAGGGACGTCGGCGGTGCGGCCGGGTCGACCATCGTCGGCGCGAGCATGCCCATGAAGTCGCCGAGGCCGCGCATCGCGCCCTCGCCGTCGCCTCGGGCGAGGGCGGCTTTCATCTCGTCGAGGCCGGACACCATGTTCTTGGCAATGTTGCGCATGGCCGCGTCCGGTCCGGCCTCGAGGAATGCGCGGATCCCCTGATTGCCCTTCTTGCAGTCCAGAAGCTGCTGCTTGAAGGCGTCCGCTCCGGTGGCGTCGTACAGCAGGGCGCCAAAGTTGTCCCAGATAAGGAACTTGACAGCGCTGCCCGCACCCGCAAGTGCGCGTTCGAGCGAGCGGTTGAGCCCTTCGTCGTAGGCGGCCAACAGCCTGCCGAACTCGGTCTGGGGCTTTGGGAGCCCGATGTACTCGGTGGGGGCGGTACCCGCACCCTGAAACAGCTGCGTGACCTTCGGCTCCCCCACGAAGATCTTGTTGAGCTCGCTTGCCAGCTTGGCGTTGGTGCTGGGCGTAGTCTCGGTACCGTGCGGGTCGACGAGCCCGATCGGGTTGTCGCGCGCGTAGGCGAACAGGTTGATGCCATCGACGATCCCGGCTGGGTCGCAGCTCGCCCAGCGCCCGAGCCACGGCACGTAGGATCGCGCCTCGATGGCGTAGAAGCCCGTCTCCGGATCCCGCTCCCTGCCCGTGAAACGAAACCGCTTCTCGGCGAGATCCGCGGTGCTGAGTACGCTCTGGAAGGCCGTCCCGCCGAAGGGGTAGTACTCCTCGCGCGAGAGGACCTCCCCGGCGGCGCCAAGTTCGACGATAGAGGACCCGAGGTGATCGCCGAGCTGGTGGCGCAGGAGGGGTGCAGGCCCCACGGGGGCGCCATCCTCGATGACGCGATACTCGATGAGCGCAACGCGTTGGGCGTCGTCCATCACGTGCAATGTGTGCCGCTCGAGCCGGAGGCCGGCGCTGGTGTGTCGCCGGAAGATCTCCAGGTTGCCGAGGTAGATGTTCTCCTCGACGAGCGCGCCGCCGTTCTTCTCCACGACCTTGCGGACGCGCTGACCCGCGGAGTCGTAGACGTAGTAGGCGTGCAGCGTGCCGACGGCGGCGGAGCGCAGCTGGTCGCGGTGGTCCCATTCGAGCGAGTCCAGGTGCGGCATCCGGACGAGGTTGCCGTTAGCGTCATGGTTGTACGTGGCCGAGAACGGGCCGGTTTCGGGATCGCCGGGCACGCTCGAGGCGCGTAATCGGTTGCCGGCGGCCTCACCGGCCGGCGGGTCGTAGGCGAAGCGGCGTGTCCAGCCACCGGTCGCCGTGTTGTGCTTGATGCGCTTGAGGTTGTCGACGGCGTCGTAGGCATACTCCTCGGCGTACACGCCCATCGCCTGGCCGTCGTGCGGGTGCGGGAGGCCGACCCGCGGCGCGTCGGACGGGCCCGTGGGGACGGGCGCTGCGGCGTTCTGCCCCAGGTGCTCGCGGGCGGACGCGCGGACGAGCCGGTAGAGGGGGTCATAGGTGTAGTCCCACAGCGGGGCGACCATTGTGTTGCGAAAGAACAGGACCGGCTCGGCCGTGTCGCGGAGGCGGGTCACGTTGCCCGCGGCGTCGTAGGCGAGAGTGATGTCCTGCACAACTCGGCCCCCAGCGGTGACGCTATGCAGGCCGGCCAGCCGGTTCGTGAGGGGGTCATATGTGTAGGTGCTCGTCACCCCGTTACCGAACAGGACCTGCTCGCGCTGGCCCCTGGCATCGTAGGCCGCTCCTGCCACGACGCTGGTCGGCTGGGACGCCTGGGGGAGCCGCGCGTCCACGCCACCGAGCAGGCCTGTGCGGTCGTAGCGAGCGTGGATCTCGCAGCCGTCTGCGGTGACCTGCACGAGCGGGCGGTTGAGCGCGTCATAGCTCCACCTGCTGGTGAACGTCTCTGCCGTAAGCGCTGGTGAGCCGGCCCAGTCGGGCAGGGAGCGATGGTCGCGGGGAAGCCGGCGAGACGACTCGAGGAGGTTGCCTTTGAAGTCGTAGCGCTCCGATCGGCTGACGCCGCCCGGATCGAAGTGCTCGTATGTTCGACCGCGCAGGTTGCGCGCCTTGGCGTCGGGGACGCCCTCGCCATACACAGTCTGGGAGATCTGCCGCTGCGGGCCGGGACCTACCGCCACGAAGACACCAAGCGGTCGCCGGAGCGGGTCATAGACCGTATGGATGGCCTGCCCGCGGGCGTCCCAAGATCGGATCGGTCTGCCGGCCGCGTCGTGGAGCGTCCAGCGCCGGCCCGCATCCACGCTGTCGAGGCGCAGCCGCTGGCCTAGCAGGTCGAACGCCTGGCGCAGGGCGGTGCGACCGCAGGCGTCCACGATCGCCAGCACGTTGCCGGGCGGGTCCAGTTCGAAGCGGGATTCGTGCGCAGTGCCCGGAGTAGGATGCCGAGCAGTTCCAACGGTTCGCCCGATGTTGTCGAAGTGCGCCTCCTCGGGCGTGCCTGCGTGCGCGAGCGCCTTGACGGCCGCATCCTGCGCGTCCTCGCCGAGCTGGCCGGCCGCGCGCCGTTCGTACCACCCCGCCCCAGGTGCGGCCAGGCCGCGCATGAAGCTCCCAACGTCGGGATCCGTCCGCGGGTCCGGCCGGTCGACGGTGTCGTTGGCGTCCCAGCGCACCTCGCTCCAGGACCCGACGACGAGCTTCTCGTAGGTGCCGTCGGGGTGCACGGTGCACACCGGCCGCTCCAGCGGGTCGTAGACAATCAGGGGGCTCACGCCAACACGCCGGTCTGCCTCGTACTCGGCTGTCGGGCTGAAGACCGGCTCGTAGCGGCGAACGGGCTTGCCCTTGTTGTTGAGCACCTGCCAGCCGCTGGTGACCCACTGTGGCGCCAGGCCCGGTCCTGGCTCGCATTGCACCTTCGCCTGGATCTCGCGCCCAAAACCGTCTGCGTAGGTGGCGCTGTGGAGGATCCGCACGCTCCCGGGATCGGCGCCTGCTGCGTGGCGGTCACGGGTGAGCGCATGGATAACGGGGGGGCCGCCAGAGCGCCAGAAGCGCTCAAGGTCGTAGACGAACCGCGACGTCGCGGCACTCAACAGCGCCGCTGCATTGGCCACCGGATCGGACGTGAGGCTCTCGGGCGGGTCGATCTGGAGCCCCGCGAGCGAGTCGGCCTCGGTTCCCTTGCCGAGCAGCGCGGTCGCCACGACGAGTCCGTGGGCGTCGAACGCGACCTCGGAGACGTTGTCGTTGGGGTCGATAGCGCGCCGCGGCTTGAGCACGCGGTAATCGTTTACGGCGGTGATGACGTTCCCGACGGCGTCCACGACCTGCTCTACGAGCAGCGCATAGCGGTCGTAAGTGATGCTCGAGCCGTGACCGAACGCGTCGCGGCGGGCCGTCGAGAGGTAGAACGCAGCGGCGTCGTAGGCGCGCTGCCCGGACGACGCCCACCACCACCTGGGCGTGTCGTCCTCCTCGTGATAACCGGCTTCGTGGAGCACCGCGGCAGTGATCGCCGCGGCGGGTGGTGCGTCCGCGAACGCGGCCGCCAACATGCCCTCCGTGACCACCGTCTCACAGCACTCGTAGGGCAGGGCGAGCGCCCCAGGGCGGCCGAGGGGAAGACGGTGCGTGCGCGTCCCGGGCGCGTCAAGTGCGTCGACCTCCTCGTCGGTGTGGAAGTAGACCCGGCGGCAGCCGATCATGCGCTTCTGCGGTCCGGCTGCGGCGCCGCCGAACGCCGCCTCGGGGACGAGGTACGTCTCCGGATCGGCGACCACTGTGGCAACGTCGGCTGCCCGCAGCGGCGTGCGCGGCGTCGCAGCTGGCCACGGGAGGCCGCTGAACTCGAACGACCTCGACTGGTAGAGCAGGCCGCCCAGGTAGAGGGCACCCTCCTCGTCGCGCACCGCATGGTCGTCGCGTACGTAGGTGGCGCGAAGCAGCGCCTGCGCCGGCTCGGCCGGTGGTCCGCGTCGCGGGTAGGCGATCGCCACGCGGTCGGTCACGTTGCCGTAGGCGTCAACACCGAGCACCATGTCGTGCGTCACACGCGGGTCCGATGGCGTGCGCTCATACTCGAAGCTGAGGACGTCGGCGGGGACCGCGTGGTAGACGCCCGGATGCTGGCCGACCCGGGCCTGAATCTCGTGCACCCGGTGACGGTGGACGGTGACGCGGTAGGGATGCGCGGAGGCTGGCGCCTCGTCGTGGGCGTAGAACTCGGTTCGCAGGACGGCGCCGCGCAGCGCCCGGTAGGCGTCGGGGTCGCTATCCGAAAGCTCGTGGTCACCGAGTTCGAAGGCGTCCGGATCGCCACGGTAGGCATCGCGAAGTAGGCCTCGGGCCGCGGACCGCCTGGGTGCCATCCCGGTGTGGAACCACGTCCGCGTCTCCACCGGCGCGACGCGGGTGCCGGCCTCGGGGCCGGGGAACGGCGAAGGCGGAGGAGGGCCTGGCGGGGGCCCGAACCCCTCGAAGGCCTCCGTGTCGATCTGGTCGACGCGACCGAAGCCGCGGAATTCACGCTCGTGAGCGTCATACTGGCCATCCCAGTAGCGGTATGTGGTGACCAGCCGAGAGCGGGAGATGTGGTCGGTGACCTCGATCGCTTCGACCACCTGCACGGGAAACGGCAGCACGCCCTCCCAGGGCTCGCCGCGGGCCTCGGCGTCGAGTCGGTGGCGGGTCGACGAGCCGTAGCGAACCCGCGTGGTCAGCCCCAGGTTGTTGCGCATCTCAACCAGCAGGTAGGGCTTCTGGCCACCGCAGGGGTCGAGCACCCTGAAGCCGGTGCCCCGACGGCCGATAGGATGGCCCCAAACGAGCGCGCTCGTGCCGGTCCCGTCGACGTCGGCGAATTGCAGCCCGCCCAGCGTGCCGTCCGGCGTGCCCTCGATCCGTTGCTCATCGCCGAAGGCATTGCCGGAGCGGTTGAGCCACAGGCGCACGCAGTGCGCATCGGCGTAGGCAACGTCGGCGCAGCCCGTCCCGTCGAGGTCAACGAGGTACACCCGCTCCGGGTCATGGTCGGGCGGCAGCCGTGGCGCCCGCTCCATCGTGATGCGCCGCCCGAAGCGCCCGTATCCGAGGTTAGGCCAGTAGTCGACCCGCCCATCCCCGACCAGAACGAAGTCCTTGAGCCCGTCGCCCGTCATGTCGGCTAGGCGCACGCGGCCCGTCGGGTCGTCGAAGGCGACGTCGGGGAAGGCGTCGAGGTCGTGGACCCGCCGTACGAGGCGTGGTGCAGAATATCCCTTCTCGCCCAAGCACTCGAACCAGACGAAGTGCCCTGGAGCCGTGAGGACGACGTCGGTCAGTCCGTTGCCGGTGACGTCGACGAGTCGCGCGTTGGGATCCGACAGACCCTGTCCTGGCAGCCGGTCGATCTCGGTGAAGCGGCTCCACCCGTCCTCGCCGAGCTCGAAGAACCCGTTGAGTTCGCCGCTTAGCACCAGCAGGTCGGGCCGGCCGTCTCCGGCGAGGTCGGCCAGCGCCACATCAGGGCTGGTCAGGCTCACGCCGGCCGGCGTCTCGGCCATCAGCTGCGGAGGATCAAACTCGCCAGCGCCCCGGTTGCGCCAGACTAGGAACCCCGCCGGGGACGACTCGAGCAGATCCGGCAGGCCGCGCCCCTCGAGGTCGACGAGCTGGACGCCGGGGTCCGTGAGCGACGCGGTAGGCGCGCTACCGTGACGGGCGACCATTGACGTGTAGCGCTGCGAGCCCGGACGGAAGGCGGAGTAGCCGAACTCGAGCGGCGGCATGGCGGCCACGTGCACCCCGGCGTCGCTTGGCCGATACCCGCGGACGGTTACGTCGGCCAGCAGAGAGATGGCTGTGGCAGGATCAGCCGTGTAGCCAAAATCAGTGGACCTCACGAGCGTCGCCCCGCCCAGCTCGGCGGCGTGGTGGAAGACGAGCACCCGCCGGCACCGCCGCAGGGTCCTGACCTCGAAGCCGGTGCGGTACGTCGAGAACGGGTCCGGGCGCACCGGCCACGTCGCCGTGCTTTCGGATGCCGCAACAGGCACCGGGTAGTCTGGCACTTCGCCCTCGACGTCACCGTAGTCGAGTACCGCCTCCAGCAGATAGTGGCGTTCGGCGAGCGCCAGGGGATCGCGCTCGCTAGTTCCGCTCCGGCGCGGGCCGATTGGCTCGTGGCTGTTGCCGTAGAGAATCCGGCGCAGGTATCGCTGGCAGTACGACCGGTTGCGCTCGGCGAGCGAGCCCGGCGTCGAGGCTGGGTCGTCGGCGGCGTACTCGTAGAGGATGTGGTTCCCCTTGGCGTCGAAGGTCTCCTCGAGCAGCCATTCCGCGATGCGGTGCGGCCTTCCCGGCTCGGCGATGCGCGTGGCGGGCGTGCGGCCGTAAACGCTGGTGACGCCGTCCTTGCCGGTGGAGCGCCAGTGGGAGGTGCCATCGGCGGCCGTCCACCGCTCGATCCGGGCGAAGAGCCCCTCGGTCCGGGGCCGGAACCGCATGACCTGGAAGTCGCCGCGCGTCACCGGCGCGCGGCATGGCACCAACTCCTCGCTCCCGGACAGGACGAAGACGTCGTTCTCGTCGTAGCGTGGCACGCCACGCTCCGTGCGGCGGCTGACGCGGGGCACGGAGAGCTGCCAGCCAAGGCCGAAGAGACCGTTCCCGTTCCCGGCGCTGTAGTTGATCGCGAGGCTCGGCCCGAGCCCGCCGCGCGCCGTGGACAGCCTGATCGGGACGTTGAAGCTGTTGCTGCCCGAGAAGAGGTCGGACTGGCAGGTCTCACCGACGCCGCGGATCGCTCCGCCGCCGCTCGGCAGCGAGACGACGTCCGCGAAGTCCTGCTGGTCGCTCACGTGGGATAATGACTCTTCGCTCGGTACTGCAGGAGCAGGAACACGTCGGTCAGCCAGTCAAGCTTGAGCCGCCGCTGGCCGTTGGCGGTGCTCGACCCAGCGTAGAAGGCGTCATAGGCGGCCCCAGTCGCGTCCGTGCGTAGCCGCACGGTCCAGGTCCCGTACGGCGGCGTGACGTCGATGTGGAACGCGGGCGAGTCGGCCAGCGTGAGGCGGCCCTCCTCGAGATCCGCGGTCGCGGTCAGCGGCGCGTCGCCGTCCGCTGGCGCGAACGTGACCTCGACGGGGACGCGCTTCGGCGCCGTTCCGGCGGTTGCGACGAGCACGCGGCGAAGGAGGTGATCGGTCTCGTTGGGCAGGAAGTCGCCTGCCCCGACGGTAAACCGCAGGGTATACGGCGTGGCGGCGCTTGAGCCGTCGCTTGGCGGATCGGCGACGGGGTTGTGGAATGCGTACCACTCGTCGGGGAAGTCGATGGCGGCGCTGAAGAAGCTCTGCCCGTCGACCGACACCGTGCCCGCGGTGTCCGCGCCGAGCGAAGAGAGTATCTGCTGGCGGAACCCCCAGTCGTCCAGCGCCGTGTAGCGCAGGGTGAGCAGGACGTCCACGAGGCCGTCGAAGCGGAAGCGGTTGGCGGCGAGCGGCAGCTCGAGGGTCCAGGTCGTCTCGACCCCGCTGCCTTCGAACGGCAGCAGCATGTCATCTGCGAGGTCGACCGCGAACAGCCCGCTGGCATCGCGTGCCGCGGTGAGGCTGACGGCCTCGGGCTGACGCAGAAGCACCTTTGGCTCGGCGAATGGCGGTCCGACGATGACCCGCGAAACGCCCGGGTTGCTCAGTGTGGAATGGATGGCGTCGACCGGCGGCACGATTGCCGCGAAGCTGACCGAGACGCTCTTGATCAGCCGGAGATAGTGGCCCGGGAAGTCGCGGTCGAACCACTCGAGGAGCGTGGAGAACTCGGTGACGCCACGCCTGCGCAGCTGCTCGAGCTCTACGGGTGCTACGGCGGCCAGCGAGATCGTCTTGGTCAACTCGCGCTTGCGCTGGTTCGTTGCGAGGCGATGCTGGTCGAGCTTGGCCAAGTCGAGTCGGAGCTGCTCGGCGCCGAGCAGGCCCTTGCGCTCGGCGTCCCAGTATTGCGCCCCGCTGCCGATCAGGTTGACCGGTTGCTGGCGCTCGAAGGAGAGCGCCTGCTGCGCCATGCGGGCAAGCGTCACGGCGAAGTTCAGGTGCTCGCGGTAGATGCGCCGCAGCGTACGGCTCATCCAGGCGTACAGCTCCTTGTTGGTGAACTTGGTGGAGAGGAAGTTCACGACATCATCGGCATGCTGGCCGTTCAACGCGGCGATGTCGCGCTCCTGCGTGACGATGCCGACGTGATCGTCGGCGAGGACAATGTGCTGACCGGCGATCGCCAGGTCCTTGAGCGCCAGGTCGCGCTGATAGAGCCACTCGCGGGCGCGCCGTTCGAAGGTGGCCACCGTCTGGGTCATGCTCGCCCCGGTGCTCAGCGCGGCCGCGGTCTCGCTCAGCACCGAGCTGACGGACGGGCCGAAGCCGGCGGCGACGGCTGCGGCCGCATGCGCAGCGGCGGACACGCCCATCAGCACGAGCGTGGCGGTCTCCCAATCGCTCCAGCCGCCGTTGATCAGCTCCTGGAAGTAGTCGCGCTGGACCTCGACGCGGTCACGCTGGAGCTCAGCCAGAGTCCGGGAATCGTTCGCCTCACGCAGCCGCAGTTCCTGCAGGGCGACGCTCGACTTGGCGACGGCCGCCTCCTGCCGCGCCCGCAGCACGTTGTATTCCTCCTGCTCTTGCTTCTCGATCGCGGCCAGCATCTGGGCGGCCAGTTGCTGTGCCGTCTCGACGAAGGTCTGCGCGCGGGCGACCAGGTACTGGTAGCGGTAGATGGGCGGCGGTTCGTTGCCGAGTAGCTCGAAGCCCTCGTCACCGCCGCCAGCGGCCTGAGTGGCCAGCGCGCGCGGGTCCGCGGGTGCCGCGTAGGTCGCGAGCGTTCGCTTCATGCCCGCGAAGTTGCGGCAGGTCCGGATCTTCTCAAGGCTCGACTGGGCGCGGAAGCGGTTGATCTCAAGCAGCGGGTTGGGCGGCGTGCAGAACCCCTTCGGGGCCAGCAGCGCCAGAGCCGCCTCGACCTCGTGCGAGCCCTTACCGATGAAGATGCCTGCGTATGCGGCAAGTGCGATCGACGTGCCCCCGTCGGCACTGGCGATCACGCGCTCGCTGGCCTCGAGCTTCTCCTTGCTCGCCCGCCGCTTCTCCACGACGGTGTCAGCTTCGCGCATCAGATCATCGGCGGCGATCGCCTCGTCGACTGCCTCCAGGATCGCGTGGGTTGGGGCGGCCCCATCGAGCGCCTGGTCGAGGACATCGAGGACGGGGTGGACGAGACGGGCGTCGCGAATCTCCAACAGGCGGTCCAGCGCGGCGCGCACCTTCCGTGCGTCGACCGTGGGCAGCGCCGTCGAGATCCGCTGCAGCACAGCCTTGAGCCGTCGCGTGCACGGATCGGCTGTGAGTTCGTCGTAGCCGAGCAACTCGAGCGCGAGCTCGTAGAACTCCCGCGCCTGGTTGATCGATTCGCTGGTGTCGGAGACGAATAGGCGATCTGCCCAGTCCAGCACATTTTCGACATAGGCGAGGATCGTGCGCCGCAGCGGAGCGCCCTCGCGGGCGCGGGCGACGCCGTGCGGGTTGAAGGGATCGCGCAGCCAGGCCGCCGTGTCCCGCAGGGTCGCTGTGCCGGTCGCCTTTCGAGCGAAGCCCGCCCACACGAAACGGTCCTCGGGTTTCGGACGGTAGGGGTGGTACACGGCGTGCAGCCAGTCGGCCGCGTCCTGATGAAAGTGTGACTCGTGCAGCGCCCCCGCGCACGCGAGCGGCACCTCGAAGAACCACTCGTCGAGGATCTGGTGGTTCAGCGCGCCCGGCTCCACGTTGGCGTAGGCGTCCACCTGGCGGCGTTGGAAGGCGGAGACCGCCGTCGGGTCGGTGGCGATGGGATGGCGTGGAAGCCCGCGGAACCACACGAGGGCAGAACTGGTCCCCAGCAGCGCGACGGCTGCCGCCGTCACCCGGCAGGCGATCGACCCGTACCCTGCCTGCAGGATGACGGCATCCTCTGCGGTGGACACGTCGATCAGCGGTGCCGACGACTGGACCGGCACGGCACGCCACGTGACAGGCGCGCCAAGCGCGTTGGGGGCGAGTAGGCCGATCTCCGGGGGCCCAGCGCTCAGCTCCCCCGTCGTCGAGTTGCGCGCCAACAGCAGCGAGTTGTCCTTGACCGTACCGGTGTAGAAGTCGGCGGACACCGGCAGCTCCTGGAGGCTTCCGATCCGCGGCAGGTAGGCGTAGGGCTCGTCGATGCGCAGCACGTACAGATGCGCGGTATCGGCGAACAGCACGTAGTTGCTCCCGGCGACGTGCCCGAGGCCCACGAGCGGGCGCCCAGCGGCGAGCTGTGTGATCACCGCGTTGGCGATTATCCCGGGGTAGCTGAGGCCGCGCCACTGCCAACGATGGAAGCGATCCATCGTAACGGCGTGGAGTTCCCTCGAGTCGCCCGACCAGCGGTAGTAGAGCGTGACGAAGTCGGGTCCCGCCACCACGGCGGGGAAGTCCAGGGTCGGGTTGCGAAAGCGCCCGATGTCCCCGCTGGACTGCAGCTTCAGGTCCTTGGGAGCACTGTCGGAGTCCAGGACGATCGGCTCGATCCAGGCGAACTGGAACTCTTTGAACTCCCGCGGGGGGCCGCCGAACCCGGGATCGCCCTGGCCGGCCGCGCTGGGGCTGAAGAACAGGTACAGGCGGTCGTTGAACCCCGTGACCCCGCACATGCGATCACCGGGCGCCTTGAGCACCGCCCAGCTGCGGGGAGTACCATCCGGCTCCTGCTCGGTGACAAGCACTGCCTCGGGCGCCGTCAGGAAGAGGAACGATCGGTCGTCGAGCGTGGCGCTAAAGGTCGAGCGCGGGAAACTGGACGGGAAAAGGTTCGCGAGGTTGACCACCGCCTGCTCGTACTCGCCGACGGCCTTTCTGACGCCGGACGGGGTTCCGCCCTCCTCCTCAATGGTCGTCAGCAGCATGCGGAACGCGGGCGTGCGGTTTCGGCGCAGGTCCGGGAAGCAGAAGTTCTCCGGGTACCAGAACAGCGTCTGAACGGCGTGCCAGATGCCGAAGGAGGACATCCACCGCCAGCGCGCCTCGTTCCAGCGTGCGGTGAGCGCAGGTTCGCGGCCCAGGCGGTATGCGGCGACGAAGGCATGGATGGTCGCGATGGCTTGCCCGATGCGCGTGGTGAACTGGCAGGCATCCGCGGAGAGATCGAGCTGGAGATGGTTGCCGAGCCGCTGGGCCGTTCCGTGCGCCGGCACGGCGGCGAGCGCCAGGCGGACGAGGTTGTCGCGCAGCGCCGTAACGTACACCGCCTCGACTCGGTCCACCGCCGCCTCGGCTTGGTTCTGCGCCTCGGCCAGGGCGTCCGATCCCGCGGTCAGCCCGGCGGTCCGCGCCGTCCGGATCAGGCCGGGCATGAGCTCGACGTCGGTGATGCCGACCTTGTTCTTGTCCTTGGCCAGCCCGGCGATCTCGCTCGCGGGGATGCCGAGCCGGGTCGCGAGGTCAGCGACCGCGGCTGAGCCCGCTGCGACCGCTGCGGTGACCTCGTCGCCGGTCGTCCCCAGCTCGCCCAGGTAGGCGTCCCACATGTCTCCTAGAACGCCCGGCCGGGTCGTCGGCTCGGCGGCCGCAGTCAGGCCGCGCATCTCGTCGTAGAGCCGCACGCGGTCCCACCCCGGCCGGGCCGCGAGCACGAAGCGCTCGAGGATCTCGACCGCAAGGCGCGGTTGGCGGATGCGCCGCTCCGCCGCCGCGCAGTCGAGTGGGAGCGCGGACCAGTCCTGGAGGAAGCGCTTGTCGAATGCGGCAACGGTCATGGCGAATGTGTCCTCCAGAAAGTCGAGGAGATCGACCAAATACGCGCCCGCGCTCAGCGCTGACACGCACGACGCGCAAGCGGCGCAGGGGCGTAACTTCCCGAGGGCCGTCTCGTAGGGTGAGACGTCGACCGTCGCGATGCCGGCCAGACCCACATAGCCCAGGTCCTTGGCCTCCTTGACGATGGTGGCGTTCGCCAGCTGCGCCTGGAGGAAGCCGGTGACGGCGAGCGCCTGCTTCTTGGCCTCCCGGGCACCGCCTGTGCCGAGCTCGGGCACGCGAGCTGCTAGCTCCTGTTCCGGCATCAGCGCGATCCTGGTGACGCTGACGAGGCCGGCCTCGGCGAGCTTCGCGCGCACGCCGCCCTCCAGGACCTCCGCGAGGCCGGCAGGTGCGTCGGCGCGTGGGATGCCGGCCCGACTGGGGTCGCGGAGCGCCGCAAGCCGGGGATCGGTCATCGTCGCGATACTCTCACGTGCGACGTTGAGTTCCGCGCGCGTCGCCTCCCCTTCCGCGAAGGGCGCCCCGCTGCCCGCCGCTGCGAGTTCCGGGTCGCCTTTGCGCTCCTCGGGACGCGCGCGGGGGGCCCCGTCGCCAGCGCCCTCCGGCTCGGGTGCGATCGGCGCCACTGCGGCAGCCGGAGGGCGCTTGAGCTCTTCGCCGCCGGTGATCGGATCCGCGACGTCGACCGCGAACGTGAAGCGCTCACTCTCAGCGGCGGCCGGCACGCGCCGCCCCGCGCACCGGCAGAGCGCTGTGTAGTCCACGTGGTCTCCGCCGCGCAGGGCGGGGATGCGAGCCGTGAAGAGCTGCGTCTCCGAGAACACGTCGTTGCGCTCCCAGGTCGCAGGGACAACGGCTGAAGGACCCCCGTTTACTCGGTATTGCAGTACGACGTCGTTGCTCGCGTCGGCGGGCCGAACGGCGAGCGTCAGCACAGTGTCGACACCGGCCGGCACTGTGCCGGACGGCGCCGGAGCGTCAGGCGTCCCGATCCACAGGACCATCCCATCGTGTTCCGCCCTGTTCATCGCATTCCCAATCCAGGTGGTCGGCCTGGTTGCACCGCGATCCGCGCCGACGAGCTAACGCTGCCTGAAGTCGAACACCGACCTTTCTGTCGGGTCGTCAGGGCGGGCGAAGCGCTGGACCCGGAGCCTTTACCGACCCACGGCGTCCTCTCGAAGGAACGCCGTCGGGGCATTGCGGCCGGTGACGATGCGTCCTGTTCTGCGGCTACCGGACCTTGTGGAGCTCGGAGATCCTCCGTTCCGTACCGGCAAGCGATGCTGCCACGATGGAGATACACCTGCGTTCAGCGCTTACGCGCGCCGCCTCAGTCGGGAGGCTTCTCGAACTTGAAGATGACCCTGCCCGTCCGATCCTTATCGCGAAGCGCGAATCGCTCAAAGACCCGGAATCGGTAGAGTCCCTCGTTGTCCTCTTGCACGAACGCGGTCGTCGCATCGCGACCGACGATTAGGTCGAGGGTGTTGCCTCCGAGCGAGAGCAGAACGCCGTCGAAGGCCGGCAGCGTTCCGGTGCCGTAGAACCGCCCGTCGACTAGCGGAAGGATACGATCGGCGGGCATGATTAGCGTGTCCTTCAGGGGGGCGTGGGAGTCGGCGTAGGGGACCGTTGGGAAGGCCAAGGAGTACGGCCCGTAGTGGCCGTGCTCCTGCAGTCTCGAGTAGCCGTCGGCGACGGCGCCGAAGCTTTCCTCCCCGTAGCTCTTGGCCTCCGGGTCGTTGAATGGTACTTCGACCACTTGCTTGTCCGGATCAGCGAGCGCCCCCTCGATCGCAAGGCCGGCGGGGCCGGGGCCGGCTCGGCTGTGGATCCGCCCCTCTGTGACGAGAGCACTTTCTTTGAACCCAGCGTCCCCCTGAAGGAGCAACAAGTCCTCGCCCTGCGCCAAGACGTTCGCGGCCCGCGTCGCCAGCGTGACGGCCGTGCAAAGCTCCGCCTCCCTCTCGACCTGCTGCTTCGTGAGAGCGAATTCGACCCAGATTTCGATAAGAGGAGTGACGGCCGCCTCGTCGACCGCGAGCAGGCCATCCTGGGAGCCAATCGTGTCGGCCGGAGCAGTCAGCGCGTCCACCATCGGCACGACGGGGAGGAACCGCCTGCCGATCCAGATGCGCTTCCCCTCGTCGTGGACGGCGCGGTCGATCCGAGCCCAGACCGCGTCGCTCCACGGAAGCTTCTCTCGGCCGAGGTTTTTGATTGGACCCATGGTTATCGGGGCCTCAGCTGCAGCGGCGATGGTCATCCGAGTAGCCCTCTCTCCTTCGGCGGTCAGCGGGCACACTGCTGACCGCCCTCTCCCAGAAGCCACAAATGGCTGCCCAGGGCACCGAGTGACGACGCCTCCACCGAGGAAGGGATAGCTGCCGCGAGCAGCCTCGCCACCTCCCAAGGACGGGCTACGAGGCAACCCCCTAATCTTCCTCAACTCGGGCGATCATCTCGCTGCGAACTCGCCGTAGTCAAGGGATTCCTGGCCGTTCCTCGCTCAGCCGAGCGGTCCGATCGGGCGGTGCCGGCGACGGCTGAAACTGACCCTGTATCGCCGGTTCACTCGTGACCCTGTGGGTGCCAGATATCCGGTCACCTCAGGCGACCTGCGCATACTCATGGATCAGCCCACCGAGCCGATCTCGCCGCACGACCTCCCAGCCGGTATGACCACGGCTGATTCGCCAAGCTGTGGGGCGCCAAAACCCTGATTCATCAGGCTGCGACCCCGTGATACTCGTGGATGAGACCGCCCAGCAGATCGCGGCGCCTGACCTCTCCGGGGCGGATAGGCATCGAACCCCACCCTGTTCCCGCACCTCGGGAACGGCCAGCGCCAGGCCGCGATGCGGTCGCTGCTGGTTGTAGTGGCGAACATAGGCACGCAGCAGCCGCAGCAGATGGCGCCGGCCAAGCACGAGCGTCCAGTCCAAGCACTCCGCCCGTACGGTCTGCACCCATCGCTCAGCATAGGCGTTCGCCTTCGGCGCCCGGATCGGGTTCGGATCACCTCCGCCCCCTCGCTGCCAAACACCTCGTCGAAGCCGCGGGTGAACTTGGCGTCGTGGTCGCGCACCGGGAATCTGATCGACAACTCCTGCTGCTCCAGGCCAATCGCGAGGTTTCTTGCCTGCTGGGTGACCCACGCCGAGTCGGGGGTGGCCGTGACCCCGGCGACCATGACCTGCCTGGTGCTGAGGTGAATGAAGAACAGCACGTACAGCGTCTTGAGCCAGATTGTCTCCACGGTGAAGAAGTCCGTGGCCACGATCCCCTCGGCCTGTGCTTTCAGAAATTGTGCCCATGTGGGCCCGCAGCGTCGTGGCGCCGGACCCAACCCATGCCGTCGCAGCAGCGTCCTGATCGTGGTGGCACCCACTCGGATGCCGAGCTTGCCCCATCGCGGGTTCTCTCTGGCATCCGCAGGATGAGCGCAGCAACCTCGGGGTCGATTGGTGGTCTGCCGGACCTGCGTCTCTTCGGGTAGGTCCACTTGCGTCGGACGAGTTCGCGGTGCCAGCGCAGCAGCGTCTGCGGCGTGACGAGGAATGATGCCCAGCGGTCTGGGGGAAGCAGGCGGCTTGTGGCGGCGAGCACGATCCGGTCGAGCGAGGTGAACCTGGGGCGGCCGGTCTTGCGGCGCAGCACCCGAAGCTGATGCCGGAGAACGAGGATCTCCAGGTCCTTGGTGCCGTCGTCAGCGTTGGGGAGGACCAACAGACGCGTCAGCAGGCGGATGGTCAACCAGCGCAGGAAGAGCATCGCCGGATGGTACCGAGCGCCTGCTCACGGGGCGAATCCGAGTTTCCGCGCCCCACAGG